>JGI20151J14362_10001263_pt1 | contig 18364 bp, 14 predicted proteins | sample COG_01_FD_14362 | JGI IMG/M metagenome (IMG submission 14362)
TAACGACTTTTCCCATAAAACTGCTTTGCATGGATAAAAAAATGCTGGTCTTTCGCTTCATTATTGACACGCGCGCGCGTTTAGTAAACGCGAAATCTCCAAACACGACGTAATCATGCGCTGATAATAATGTCGTCGCGTTGGTGCAGTCCGCGTTTTGTCGTTAGTAACCGCGCGCGTCGCAACGATTGCTGCTGCTTTTCACGCGGCGTTTTTGGGAGAACAACGAGAAGAATAGTATCGTCATCATCATCATCATCGTCACCAAAGAAAGAAGAAAAAGAAGGAGGAGGAGGAAAGAAATTTGCGTCTCTGGATGACCACACCATCAACACCATATTAGGTCCGTACGAAGCCAGAGAGTGTTCCGCGTGGACCGACTATCAGCGAATTTCGAACTCTTGGGTGAAGAAAATATCTCAGGAGTGCGACGAGAAAACAAAGAGGAAGATTACGGAGCGACACATCGAAGCGTTATCGATATTGTTCTGTCAAGTCGCCGCCAAAGAGGAAAAGGTTCTGGAGGATCCAGAACGAGTTATTCATAACACCTGTCGTTTGGCGGACGTGTTTGATACGAACGTAGCGAACGTGTTGAGAGCGTTCTCGGTTTCTCCTTTCCTTTGTTTCACCGACGCGACGACGGTGGCGAAATCTATTCTGGCGATGAAACGAGAGTTGCCCTTTTGCGACGTCTCGAATATTCTGACGTATCGTCCGGAGCTCTTAGTATGCGATGGTGAGGTGTTATCCATGCGTATACGCGATACGAAAGAAACGCTGGAATCTTACGGCATGCCTTCTCCTTGCGTGAATTATTTGATTCAAGAAGAGCCCGGCCTCCTCTTAGGCGACGGAGGCGTGGAGAGGCTCGAGCAAATACGAGATGCCGTGGATCAGTTTGACCTGTCGCTTTTGAAATTCAGCGAAAACGGTCAGTTTTTGGACGTAGATTCGGAGAGATGGTTTGTCAATAACTTTGTAAATTTTTACTTCGGTTAATAGAGGGGATACCGAATACAAAAAAGTTGCTGTACAATACAAATTAGTAATATAGTAAGAATAGTAAGTTTAATAAATTCAATCACAATTGCTGCTAAGTTTTTGTATATACACACACATATTCTCTCTCTCCCTCTTTAAGCTCTCCTGTTGTTAGTAATATTATTTATCTGCTAATCGTTAAAGTTAACTTCCATAAATGTTTAGCAGTTTTTCCCGACAATCTTCGCCGGAGCTACACGAATCAAGTTGCCCTTCTTACCCGGGACGTTTCCTCTGATAATGATGCAATCATCCTCCACTCTCATGATTTTCAACTGCTTAATCGTCGTCGTCTCGTTACCCATGTGACCGTGCATCTTCTTCCCCGGAAAAATTCTACCTGGGTACGTACCCGCGCCGACGGAACCGTGTTGTCTGTGAGACTTGGAGCCGTGCGTCATCAAACCTCTGGCGAAACCATGTCTCTTGACGGAACCTTGGAAACCCTTACCGATGGACGTTCCTCGAATATCGACGTAGTCGCCCTCCTTGAACATTTCCGGAGCGCTCAACTTCTGGCCGACGGTGATGCCGTCCGCCGGCGCCGCGAGACGGAACTCCTCCACGTGTCTCATCGGCTTCACGCCAGCCTTCGCTAAGTGACCGACTTCAGGCTTGGTAATTTTGTGTTCCGCGACGGCGTCGTACGCCACTTGCACGGCGTTGTATCCATCCGCGTCCGCAGTTTTAACCTATTTTTTAATTGTTATTTCATTGATGAGAGATGATTTGATGATAATCAGTTTGTTGTTGTTGTTGTTGTTGTTGTTGACCCTTTTTCCCTTTTTCGGAAAAGGAAAAAAAAGGAGAAAAGAGAGAAAAGAAAGAAAGAAAGAAAGAGGGTTTGAGACACGAGGGCGAAAGAAGAAGCAAAAATCGCCCTCCTTTTCGCTCGAAACCAGCGGCTGGAAACCATCACGCGAACGCACGCGCGAGGAAGAGAGTGGACATTCGCGAGAAGAAGTACACGTTACGAACGAATGGAATCTTTTTTGGATGGGTTTCAATCCTCCTCGTACCAAACGAGCGCGAAGAATGCGCGCGCGTAAAATGCACACCGCCACCATTTTGCCTTGTAAAAGTCCCTCTTTTCGCGGCGGAAAAGATAAAATTCTATAGAAACGAAAGACGTACCGCGCTGACATAGTTCCCATCTTTAACGGCAATAACCGTCACTGGGACGCACAATCCATCGTCCGTGAAAATTTGCGTCATCCCCGCTTTGTTTCCAAAGACTCCAACACCTCCGTCGACTCTCGCAAACGTTTGCAATCGAGCACCTCTCGTGGAAGAAGAGGAAGAGGAGGATGAAGTCGTCAAAGAAGAACGCGCGTTAAACGAGGACGATTTGCGCGAAGCTAAGGCCGAAGCCGAGGTTGCCGTGAACGTTTGGGCGAGTGCAGACATTATTAATGAGTAGTGGTGTGTTTTGTAGTACGTTTGCAACAACGACAAGTGCGTGTGTAATACTATGAAGAAAGAGTTGAAAAATTCGTTCACGTCGTCGTCCCTATCCTTTTTTTCATCCATCAAGTTGTGTTTAGGGTTTATAAATTTTCGCAACACCAAACCACCCCATAATAATTCATAATTCACTTCTTCAGTTTTACGCGCTCTGTGAGACGACGGTCTAAGAAGAAACTCTAAGAGGACTCGGCTACCATACGTTGTCGTCGTCGTCGTATTTACAACAACAAAACTGTTTTTTAAAGAGAAGAAGAGATAATAATAATGGAACAACAACAACAACAACAACAACAACAGCAAGACCGACCTCCTCCTCCTCCGAGGAACGAAATCAATCACATTCGTCACCGGAATTTTTTCGAAGAAGTCGAAGAAGAAGATGAGTTGATATCGACGACGACGAAGAAAAAGAACAAGAAGAATAACCAACAACAAGGGGACAAGTCGTTTTTCGAGAGCGTGTTCTCGAGCATATTTGGCAGCGAAGACATCGACGAGGAAGGAGATGATGAAGAAGACAATAAACAACAACAACAACAACAACAGGAGAGGAGAACGCGGCAAAGGAGACGAGAGGAAGACGAGTCCACGAACACGCCTCCGAAATATCAAGAAGAGAAACAACAACAGCGAGAAGAAGACGCGAATAGAAACGATGAAGAGGACGACGAAGACACGGAGTCTAAATTTTCCGAACGACTTCGGAACGCGTCCGGGAGTACTAAGTTTGAGTTAGAACGGAAAGCGAGAGAGGAAATTCGTTCGATGAAAGGCGTCAAGGCGAAAGCGAAGCTCATCGATAGTAACGAAGCGTTTCGAGCGCAGGCGCTGTTGCGACTCAAGGCGAAAATAGATAAGCACATATACGACGAGAGAGGGGACTACGCTACCGAAGTTCCAGTCAATCCAACTAGAGCAATGGACGAGACGTTGAACGCTCCGAAGAACAACGTTCCGATGGATATTGACGCCAAGACCGCGGAGGATAAACTCACTCCGCATCAAAGAAAACAACGCAAAGAAGAACTGAGACGAATCAGAGAGCGTGATGATTATCGCGTGCAAGAGTCGGTAACTTCGGAATCGAGATACGCGTTCAACGGGTCTTGGAATTACGATAGAGATGAGTTCTTACGCGAAGGAGATAAATACGAAAATCAATATCACGTCGAAGAACGAAAACACAAGTTGCTCCGAGGCGTTCTCTCCGCGGCGGAGATGAATTTGCCTGAACACGAACAACCGCTTCGTATGGCAGAAAGCATTGTCGACACGATCGTAGAGTGCGCGCTAGAGAACAACGGAAAGTACGAGTGGAAACTCGATGAAGAAGAGGTGAGAAAGCGCGAGAAAAAGTTTGAAGAACGAAGGAAGGAAGAAATGAGAACCATGAAAAAGATGTTGAACGCGGACGAAATTTCCGACGACGACGACAACGCCGACGCCGATGACGACGAAGATGACGACTATTTTGAGGAAGAAATGCGAATTCATCGCCGCGAGAACAAATTATTGACCGAAAAGTTAGTGAAGAGCATCCCAGACTCACTGGAGCTCATCGAGCGCATGAACATCCGAAAAGAGCAAATAAAAGCGCAGAAAGATAAGCTGAAGTTGAAAAAGACGAAACAAAAATACATCGATAAAATTGAGAGACAAGAGAAGGAAATCGAAGAGACCATCGCGCGCGCGAAAATCCTCGAAGCGAAAATGGAAGAGCAAAGGCTGGAGAAAGAACGCAAGATGGCGATTGTCGAAGAAGAGCGTCTGAAGGAATTAAAACTGAAACAACTCTCGGAGAAAGAGCTCATCCGACGTCACTCGGAACACAAGCGCAAGAAAATCATGGAAATGCACGAAAACGAACGAAAAAAAGCGGAACGAGCGCAGTTAGCGCGGCAGGAAGCGAGACGTGCGCAAGAGATAAAGCTCAAAGTCTTGCGCGAGACTGCTAACTTGGAAGTCGAGTTGAAAGAAAATGCACTCCGGGAAGAAACGAGAAGACTCGAGGAAGAAAAAATAATCGAAGAGAACAACATGCACGTAGAAAGAGAGATGCGCAACGTCATGGAGAAAGGTAGACGACACCGCTCGGCGGCGACGCGGCACGAGTTGTGCATTCAAATTAAAGAGACGAGAGAACGAGAACACCACGTCGCCATGGGGAAGTTGCGCCGTAAGAATTCCACCGCTAAAGATGCCGAAAACGCGGCTAAAATCAAAGAAGCGTTGAAAAAAGCCATTCAAGACGTCGAGGAAACAGAGAAGGAACGCGTGAAAACGATGGAAGCGAAAGCGAACGCTTACGAGAAAGTGAAAGCTTTGCAAGAAAGACAGGCGAAGCACTTGCAGATGAAGCGTTTACTGGACAAGAAACAAAAAGAAAGCGAAGAGGCGGAATATAAAGCCGAGTTGGAAAGCGTGCGATCTTCTATTCAGAAAGCGGCGTTGCGCAATTCAGAATTGAAACAAACTTTGTCTGATTTCAACAAAAACTTGGTCGTCGTGTTCCCGAAAGTTAAGGAGGTGGAGACCAAACCTCTCCCGCCGTCGTCGTCGACTAAAATTCGAGCGGCTGAGAAACTAAAAAGACGGGCGGTGTTAGAAACGTAGAGAAGACTTACTACTGCTCGGTGCTGTTCGCTAGTTATATTACATAGTTGTATATTATCGATACCTCCTGGTATTATTATAGCATAGTGCAGTATAATCAATATTCATGCGAAGAATAGACATCGCCCCCCGCTCGAACGCGAGAGCGAACACTTCAGCCGACGTCATTTTTTCAAATTCCTGACAGTTGACGAGACGAAGACGACAAAAAATATGTCGTTTTGTCATCAACTTTTGTCATCGTCTTCATCGATTGCGGGGGGGCGTAGTCAGCCCAAGCGCGCGAGCAGAAGTCTTAAAACGCACCACCGCACGATTACCGCTTCTTCTTCTTCTTCGTCATCATCTTCTTCTTCTTCCTCCTTCTCTCATTCGTTCAAACGCGCTCTCGAAGATTTTGGATACGAGGACGACGAGGACGACGAGGACGACGACGACGACACAGGAAAAGCAGATGGAGTAGTAAAAAGAACACGGATGAATGCACAAAGACACGCAACGAATGGAACGACAAGTTTGCACCGGAGGAGGAGAAGGGATGTTTTATTCAGGTCATCCTCAGTATTCGTCGTGGCGAGCGTTTTTGGAAGCGACGAGATGACAAACAGAGCGGAGGCTATTGAATCCGGATTTATAAGCGACGCGTGGGAGAGCTTCGGCGGTGGAGGCCCGGCGGATTTGACTTTTCCGGAAAGCTTTCAAGGCGAATGGCTGGTCAACGCGACGTTGACGGATGTAGATTTACCAGAAGGTGCAGACGTGGTATCAAACATAGAAAGCGTAAACAGAGCAAAGAATGATGTCGGTAGGCCTACCTCGTATCCTTTACGTTTCGTGCGAAACTCGAGGAACGAAGTCATATTAGACCGAGCTTGGAATACGGAAAAGTTAGCTGAGTATACTATGAACGTCAAGAACGGCTCCGTGTTTACGGACATAGATTGGAATTTAGACGACCCCAACGTCATGAAGTGTTCGTTGGCGGATGGAAAGACGATTTTTTTCAAAGTCACCGCTCGGTCGGAAACCGAGGACGATTCGAGAAAGCGCCGCTTCGAAACGAGTGAACTCGCAGAGGTTGTTTTTAACGATTACGAAGGAAGTGGGACAGACCCGAACGTGAAAAGAACGCGAACGTATACGAAATGGTTGTGGCGCGACCAGAAAGACGCGCAAACTGGACAGCCACTCATCGTGTGCACGCAAATCGTCTTAGATTATTTGACTCCGTTTTCCTCCGGAAACGGCAACGCCGACGAAACGTTTATGCGCGTCGCGGGAAGACCGGTGACTGTATACACCTACAAGTTGGCCATGTTCAAAACTGGTCCTGGTTTAACTGTTGGAACAGCGTGAGTCTTCTCTGAAATGATGATGATGATGATGATGATGATGATGTGTAATACTAATACTAATAATACTATTCATGTAGCAACCAACGCCTTTCATCCTCTCTACTAATTTTGCAAATCAAAAGTGTTTGTTTCGAACAGAACGAACAAAAAGTGTCTCCCTCTTCTTTCGTTTGTTCTTCTCGAGTATTTTATCTTTTCTTCTCAATTTGCTTTATTAAAGAATTGCGACGTCGTCGTTCGCGCGCGGTGTGTCTATTTGCTGACACTATTCCGCCCCGCGGGTCAAACACGATGCTACGCCTGGCGCACTATGCGCTCGTGAACAAGAGTAATGGAGCTGCTGCGGCAAAATCTTCTCATCGCGCGTTGAGAACGACGACGATTCAGACGACGACGACGACGACGTCTTCTTCTTCCTGGAAAAACCCATTTCTTTTCTCCTCCTTCAACCACCGCGGAGGAAGGACGACGATGCGCGCGAAGATGATGAATTCGTCGTTCTCAACCTCATCGGCGACTACAACCGCAACAAAACGATCCTCTTCTTCTTCTTCTTCTTCTTCTGCTTCGTCGTCGTCGTTCAGAACGCGCGCGATTGCGTCTTCTTCGGATGCAGCTGCAGCTTCAGCCTCAACTCCTCCTTCTTCTTCACCTGCGAAAAGCTCCTCCGCCGCGGGAGTGAACACAGACGCGCCGACGTTTCAACAAGCAATCAATAGATTGCAAGACTACTGGGCCTCAAAAGGGTGCGCAGTTTGGCTTCCGCATAACACTGAAGTCGGCGCGGGAACGATGAACCCGGCGACGTTTTTGCGTTGCTTAGGACCAGAACCTTGGAACGTGTGCTACCCGGAACCGTCGGTGAGACCGGATGATTCTAGGTACGGGGATAATCCGAATCGAGTACAAAGACACACGCAGTTTCAGGTGATTTTAAAACCAGCACCGGCGAATCCGCAAGAACTCTATTTAGGCTCCTTAGAAGCGCTCGGCGTAGATACGAAAGCGCACGACATTCGCTTCGTGGAAGATAACTGGGAAAGTCCAGTTTTAGGCGCGTGGGGGTTGGGATGGGAAGTTTGGCTCGACGGCATGGAAGTGACGCAGTTTACGTATTTCCAACAATGCGGTAGCGTGAAAGTCAATCCAGTTGCGGTTGAAATCACGTACGGTCTAGAGCGCGTCTTGATGGCTTTACAAAATGTGGATCACTTCAAAGATATTAGATACAATGATTCCTTAACGTACGGCGAAATGCGTTTACAGGACGAATACGAAATGTCCGTGTTCAACATGGACGTAGCTTCGGTGGAAAATCAGAGATTGCGTTTTGATTTAGCCGATAAAGAAGCGCAATCGCTGATTGAAAACAGACTTCCTCTTCCTGCGTACGACCAGTTGCTTAAAGCGTCTCACGCGTTTAACATTCTCGACGCTCGTGGTGCGGTTGGCGTAACGGAGAGACAGAAATTGTTTGCCTCCATGCGTGATTTGGCGAGAAATATTGCCTCCCTTTGGGTCGAAAGACGCGAAGAGTTAGGTTACCCGCTCGGAAGCTTAGTCGAAGGATCAAGCGACGACAAAGAAGATGACAACGGTAAAAAAAAGAAGAAAAAGAATAACAAGCAAAACGACGCCGCGAAACCTGTTGCGCCCATAGACGAATCAAAGCTCCCGAATGAGAAGGCTGATTTTGTTTTTGAAATTGGTACCGAAGAGTTGCCGCCTCACGATGTTGTTTCGTGCATTCATCAAGTCGAGCTCGCCATGAATTCCATTTTAGAGCAATCTGGACTAGAATACGATAGCGTCTCAGTTGGTGGTACGCCTCGCCGCGTATCCGTCGCGATAAAAAACCTCTCTCCAAAACAGCCAGATCAAGAATCGCGAAATCGCGGTCCTCCGCTTTCGAGAGCGTTTGAGGAAGACGGAGTGACTCCAACCAAAGCTTTGCTCGGATTTTGCACAAAAAACAATGTGGTCGATCTCGAGAAAGAACTCGAAAAGGACGACGAGTACGTGTGGGCAAACGTGAAAGCAGTCGGGAAATCTGCCTCTGAAGTTATGCGCGACGAGTTGCCAAAAGTCGTAGAATCCATCAAGTTTATCAAAACCATGCGCTGGCAGTTGAACGAAGACAACGCATTCTCACGACCTATGCGTTGGTTATTTGCGTGCCACGGTCAATCGATAATACCCTTTTCTGCGCTCGGTGTTACTTCAAGTGATACGACGAGAGGTTTGCGACCTCCTGGATTGGAAGCGCCGGTGGAGGAAACGCTGACCAACGTCCAAGACTACTTTTCGTTTTTGGAAAGAGAAGGAATCGTTCCAGACATCGAAGCGCGCAAAAATGAAATTTGGAGTAACGCGGTATCTTTAGCAGAATCAGTCGGAGGCGTTGTCCCGGAAGGCAACAAAGAGAGTGGTGGCTTGTTAGACGAAGTTGCGAATTTGTTGGAAGCGGGACAACCGGTTTTGGGCGAATTCGAGGCGGAATATTTGAGCTTACCGAAAGAAGTCTTAATTACCGTCATGAAGAAGCACCAGCGCTATTTCCCAGTCGAGAACAAAACAAGCGGTGACTTGCTTAATAACTTTGTGACGTTTGCGAACGGACCGTGCGATGTTTCGGCCGTAAAATCCGGAAATGAAGCTGTATTAAGAGCGAGGTACCAAGATGCTAAATTCTTTTACGAAAACGACTGCAAGGAAAGTTTAGAGACGCTTCGTCCAAAGTTGGAAGGCATAACGTTTCAAACCGAATTAGGTTCTATGCTGCAGAAAACAGAGCGAGCCGAAAATCTCGCGCCGAAGGTCGCGGCGGCGTTGGGATACGGCGATGACGCTTCAATTGTGGCCATGGCGACGAAAGCCGCACGTTTAGCTCGTGCCGATTTAGCGTCTTCCATGGTCATGGAGCTCACATCGCTCGCTGGCGTGATGGGCGAACACTACGCGAAAAAGTGTGACAAGCTTGACGACACGACCTCTAAAGCTATTTTTGAAGCAAACCTTCCGAGATTTTCGGGAGATTTAATCGCTTCCACGGCTCCAGGTATCGTGGCGACCATAGCGGACAAGGCGGATACTTTGGTTGGATTATTTGCAGTCGTTGGAGCACCAAAAGCGACGGCAGATCCCTTCGGTTTGCGAAGAACTGCGTACGGTCTCGTCCAAACGTTAGTAAACAACGATCTTCAAACACAAGGTGGAGATGTTCGAGCGTTATTCGGACTTGCAAAGAGTGAACAGCCCGTGGATGTAAGCGACAAAGCGATGGAAGACTGCGCGGAGTTTACGAAAAGAAGATTAGAACAACTCTTAGTGGACGCAGGAAATGATGTTGAATCCGTTCGCGCAATTTTGAACACGGATATTGGATTCAACCCTGCGAGAGCGTCCGCTTCGGTAAAAGAATTGCAAGCGGCAATGAAGGACGCAAACACCTTTTCCAAGGCGAAGAACGTTTTATCGAGACCGACGAAACTCATCAGAGGGAAGAAAGATTTCACGCCGAGTGGGAAAATAGACGAGTCTTTGCTCGTGGAGGAAGCGGAAATCGAGTTCTTTAACACGTATAAGAAAGCGTGCGACAAAATAGCAGCCAACCAGAGCATCGCATCTTTGATTGAAGCTTTAGCAGAAATGGAGGATTCCTCGACACGATTCTTCGAAGACGTTTTCGTGAACTGTGAAGACTTACCGACGCGACAAAACCGCTTAGACCTCATAGACTCGGTTGCATCGTTGCCGAAGGATATGGTTGACTTCTCGGTCTTACCAGGATTTTAATATGATAAATCGAAAATAGATATTATGTTGTCATTCGTATTAAGATACTTGATATAGGGCATATTTCATTTCATTTCACGGACTCGTGAGAAGTATTTTTCGGCTACAATTTTTCTTATTTTCGCGATGGTTTGTCCCACGAAGTTTCTTGCGTCTCCGTGTTCCAATAGTACGTCTTCCCGGAATCGCTATCTAACACGGCTTTCCAAGGTTCCGGTAACTTCTCGTCATCCACGACTGCATTTTCTGAAGTGGTTTCCGCCGATGCGATCTCCGTCTCCGTTTCAGTTGTGGCAGGCGATTCTTCCTCCCCCTTCGCGGAAGCAGAAGTTGACGCCGAGGCATCCTTTCCTTCTTGCAACATATTCGCAGCTGAAATAGCAGCTTCTCGCGCAATGTCTCCTTCCTTGGACTTTTCGTTCTCTAAGTCCGTCTCTAACTTGACTTTTTCTTCCTCAGTCGCTTGTTGATGACTTAAAAGGGCTTGAGCAGAAGCTTTCGCTTTCTCGGTTTCCGACTTGGCGGCGTCGATTTCGGCTTGCGCTTCCTTCTTCGCTTCCGCAGCCGCTTCAGCCGCTCTGGTTTCGGCAGCCTTCATGATGTCTTGTGCTTGAGCTTGAACTTTAGCAGCTTCCATCTTTGCTTCAATCAGTTGCTCTTCGGCAACCATGCGCTCTCTTTGTGCCTCTTCTAATGTTTCTTTGTCTTCTTTGGACACGTGCGCGCCTTCCTTTTCAGCTTGCTCGACAAAGTTGTCGACATCGTCATCACTGCGAGCACCGTCGATTGGATCAGAACTCAAACTCCAAGTACTTGGCGTCTTATCGTCTTCATCTTCTTTCGGATGCATCTTGGATTCAATCTCTTGCATGACTTTGTCTTCCGCCGCGGCTTTGCTCGAAACTTCGTTGGCCTTCGCCATGGCAATTTTCGTCGCAGCGTCCGCTTTCGCCTTGGCAATTTCCATCTTCATTCTCTCTTCTTCCGCGTGTATTTTGTTTTTCTTTTCTTGTTCTCCGACTTCGCGTCTGGCAGCTTCTTCGTATTTCGCCTTCTCAGCATCAATCGCAGCTTGTTGCTTCTTGCGAATCTTTTCTTCCTTCTCCATTTCAATTTTAGCGTCATACTCGTACAAAGCCTTTTCCGCTTCTCTCGCTTCTTTTTTGTTGTGAGAATGCGTGCCTTTGACTAATTTGATGCGCTCCTCCGCTTTTTGCATGTCTTTAGTCAACAAACCGGCAACTAAAGGATCGACTTCACCGTCCAACAATTTCTCGTTCTTTTCACCGGTAGCCTCGTCCTCTTCCTCTTCGATACCGGCGTTTTTGAGAAGCTCTGCTCTCGTGGCGTCAATCTCTGTTCGCGGATCGATGACCTCTTCCTTCTCAGCTTTGCCAATCTTTTTTGCCGCTTTCTTGGCTTTTTGCGCGTTCTTCACGGACTCTTTCAAATCCTGCGTGACAGAATCAATGAGCGCTTGTTCGTCTTCGCTTGGTGCCTCCTCGCCGGATTCTTCCTCTTCCTCCGAATCATCGCCCCCGTGTTTTTTGGAGCTCTTCTTTTTCGACTTCTTCGAGGAGGACGATCCGTCGTAATCGCTTTCGCTTTCGCCATCTGCTTCGTCGTTATCGACGAGTTTGGATGTTTTCGAGAAGAGTTCCTTGTGTTTCTTTCTGGAAGAAGTCTTACTGGAGTCGTCCTCGTCGTCGTCTTCGAGGGGCGCTTTGTCGTAATCATCGCCAGAATCGTTCTTAGAAGAAGAGTGGTGGTGGTGCTTCGACGACGACGACGTCGCGGCGGAGTAATCATCGTCTGCCGCGTCGGAAGACGACCATGGCAAAAGAGACGTAAAGCTCGCGCCGGCGTTTTTCCCTTGCGAGACGCCATAGTAGGAGTAACACCCAATAACAGAGACTACGGAAGCCCCAAGAATTCCAATGCACGTGTTCCTGCGAAACCTTTCTTGACCTTCGCGGTGTTCTCGCAAGTAATCTCGGTCGATTAAACTTTCGTCCATTTGTCCGCCGTTTGGACTGCGTCCGCCGTGGTTCGTCCCGTAATTCGTCCTGTGGTGATCTTGATGGTGTTGTTGGTGATATTGTTGATTGTACGAGCCACTCGAAGCACCAGCGTGAGCGTTTCCATTTCCTCTGCCGGTGTTAATCGCCGGCGGAGCGTTTTGCATCAAGTTCATCGACTGTTGTTGCGCCGCCCAGTTTCCGTTTTCAACGTCACTCCCCGGTCGCGGCCCATTTTCTGCTTTCCCGTATCGAGCCGCTGTTTGCGAATATCGACTCGAGTGCTTGAAAGACGGATCAAACTGAGATTCGTTGTTGTTAAACATCGTCAAAACAGACAAATCCTTCTTCTTGTGGTTGTTGTGTTGTTACTGCTTTGTGTTCGATGGTATCAATCGTTAAAAGTCTCTTCCTTCTTAAGAGCGCGCGCGACTTCTTTTCAATGAAGGAAATTCGAGCGAGCCGCGGGGAAGAGAGAGCTTTTTTGTTTGTGTGGTTTTCGTGAATTTTTTCTTCTTCTTGTTTTTTTTTTGTTTGCGAACCTTTTTGTTTTTCTGCCCCAAAAACACGAAAAACTTTAAAGTTGAAAAATTTTAAAAAAGGATGGTGCGCTGTAAAATAAAATTTTAATAGTAAATCACAAGGTTGGTATCTCCTTCAACACTCCGGTTTCGTCCATTCGTTTCACTTTCTCATCGATCACGTCTCGTCGTATCCATTTGACCATGAAATGGACTTCCTCTTCACCACCACCACCACCACCGTTGCCGCCGCCGCCGCCAAATTTATTCGCAAACTGCATAAACTTATCGCCCAAAGAGGAAGGACTCGTCGTCGGCGGCACGCCGCTCTCGTCGTTTTTACCACTACTCCCGCTACTACCCGTACTACTCCTCTCTCCTCCACTACCATCATTTGTTGTTGTTGTTGTCGTTGTCGTTGTCATTGTTGATTCGGAAACGATTCTATAGCCACAACTCTCGTAAAGACCGATAGCGTTGGCGTTATTTTTCGCAACGTGCAGAGCTATGCATTTTGGTCGACTCTTTTCCATCTTTTGCGCGATGACGTCGCACTCTTCCAGCAGTGCTTTACCGACGCCCATTCTGCGATTGGCCGAACGCGTCGTCATTCCAGTCAAGTATAAAAAGTTACTCTCGTTGGAGAGTCGGAGTAACTTTACCCCGTTTTTCACGCGCGACTCTCTGGAAGCTTTCGGACCAAACGCAGGCAAGAGAGTCAAATCACACGCACCGACTATGTCGTTACCGTCTCGAAACATTTTCTTGTCTTTATTCGCCGAAGAAGCCTGCGCCGCCGCCGCCGTCGCTCCTTTTCTGCGCACGCTTTTCGTGGTCAAGCGTTTGGACGGTTTGTACGGTTGCGAGCCGCGCGGTCGAGCGATGACGCACGCGAAATTCCCCGCGCTCCATCTTGTTTTTTGCATCAAACCGTTGAGTAAGTCGTCCGCTGGTTTCCCAAATCCGTCCGCTAAAACCTCCGAGACATCTCGCAACTGAGAGACTAACACGCTTTGGTTTCCAAAGCACTGCGAACACTCCCAAAGTTTCTTTTTGTTGTTCGTATTTTCTGTTGATTCTTCTTCTTCTTCTATTTCGGATGTCGAGGCACTATCCGCGTTTTCCCTCCTCGTCTCCGCGAAAACGTCCTGTTCCTCTCCTCCTTCTTTTTCTCCTTCTGTGTGCGAACTGGAAGACGACGACGAATGATCGTTGCCGGCTTTTACGATGTGAACGATTTTTGGTTGTTTTTGAAGACGACCGCGACGATGATGTTGCAACGAACGATGCTTTGGACGGCACGCTTTACCGCGCGCGAGAGTCGTTGTCGTCGTTTGTAATCCCGACGACGACGTTTGCAAAGTCTCCATCATCGTTCTTTTGAATAATATCTTCTTCTGTTTCTTCTTCTTCTTCTTGACAAAAACGCAGAAACTTTTGACGACGACGACGAATGCTCGTAAAACAAAGTAACAGACAAATCCAGAAATCCAAACAATTTTATGCAGGCGCCGTGAACTCTTCTTCTAATGTACAAACTGCTACTATATCTATTATACTACTGCTACTATATGTTTTCGCTCTATATCATACTCATGTTTTCAACGAAGCGCTTGAAACGCTCGAAATTGTCTTCATCCGTGATGAGCTCATCGTGCAGTCTTAAATAAGTGAACGATTTCATCGCTGGGACGTACACTTTGGAAACTTCACCGGTGAGCGAACCGTCTTCGTCTTCTCGAATGATTTCAACGGCGTACCCACCTTTGCAGTGTTTTGTGATGGTCTCGTACGCCTCTTGATCGACTCGAGAAAGCGCGTTTTCTCCTTCAAGTTGCACTCCATAGAGCGAACACAAGCTGGAGACGTGCTTGAGTAGATATTCAGGCGCAGATCCGTCTTCCAACTCGTCATTTTCACCAGTATTGAGCGCCGGCACCGGCTTCGTCGGGGAGTGCAAATTCCGAGACCTTGCTTCGTTGGACTCATTATCTTTCATCTCACAACACGTGAACGTCAAATTAACGTCCAGCATTGCACAAATCTTAACGATATCTTCGTATCCGACTCCAGCTCTCGGATTTCTCGACGTTCTCGAGGAGCAGTGCATTCCCGAAATGCACTCCGCCGCTCGGCTTCGAGTATTCGCCCACCAATGAACGCCTGCGAGTTTCATCGACAACTCCGCACGATACTGCTCTTGTTTTTGTCCTCCCTCTATCCTATTTTGTTGATTAGTATTATTATCGTTATCGCCGTCGACGCCGTCGTCGTCGTCGTCCACGTCGACTTCGTACCGTAACGTTTCGTAAGAAATTCGTTTCGGTTTCTTACCGTCTACGAGGGGATTATCTCCGATGGGTTTTAAAACGTGTTCCAATGCTTTTCTCGCGCGAGTTAGAACTCTTTCCGCGTGTAGACTTAATTCTTTTGAGTACCAAGACAGAAAAAACCAACCATACGCTGAATCCCACTGTTCGTGATCGTCAAAATCGCGTTTTTTCAACGTCGACTCGTCGTTTGTCCAAAACTGCGTCTCATTCGGTTTTGCGTTGACGAGGTCGTCCGCGCTCGTCTCGTTTTTGTAATTTTCTCCAACTTTAATCAAAACTTCCAAATTTTTAGGTGGGTCCCCCCATTTTGGGACGCCAGACTTACTCGCGTGTAGCGCGAGCGACATTCGAGCGCGTTCGTCGTAGCATTGCAGAGTGCCAATTCCTGGATACTTCCAATTTGAGGTTGACGTTGAGTACGAAGGGTACCGAAGTTCACCGCACGGTCCTAGACCGACTATAATTTCGAGAATAGACCCACTCAAAATGTACTCGCGAAACGTGTTGGCGAACGAGCGCATAAAGTTTTCGTAAGCGTCTAGTGGTGTCATCGTCGCGTCGTGAAACATGCGAATTTCGTGATGAAAGCCGAGCGGTGTGCCGATGTGCGTTTCGTCCGCGAATAACGATATGTATTCCTTACATCGGGTTCCCTTGGAGTCGCAATAAAATATATTCTCGTCAACTCTTTGCGCGTAATCACAAACCCACTGCGGTAAATTAACGGTGAAATCTCCGTCACCCGGGTTTTCTCCGCAACTATGAAACGACATCACCGCGTGTATTTTCAAGCCTGATTTTATAATCAGTTCGATGAGTGATTTGTACCCACCCCAATTGTATTTTCCCGGCGCTTCGTTTTCAACGATCCCCCACCACACGTCGATCATGACTGAACTCACGTTCGCAGATCTCAGCTTTTCCAACTGTATCGATAACTTCTCTTTCGTTTCGTCCAAAAATCGACCAGAGTCTGGGTTAATTAAATCCAAAGGCAACATCACGCACACGGGAACGCTCTTCTTTCCTTTTGCATTTTTCGACGACCACGACGACGACGACGTGTTGTTGGTGTTGGTAATAGTATTGTCATCAGCAGGAGACCCTCCTCCTCTTCCTTCTTCCCTTTTCACGCCATGCCGACCGTCCTCTAACATATCGTCGTCGTTGTCAACTACCATCAGTAGTTTCTTTTATAACCAACACACAATTCAAAAAATGAGGACATGCAAAGGAGGAGGCGAAAAGTTTGTTATTGTCGCATGCAGAGGAGGACGAAATCTTCTCTCTCGAAACCAACAAGCACGCGGAAGCGTTAGACACCTTTAAAATCCACAAGTAACAACGACAATAATAAATAGTATCACTGGGTACTAAACATGACAACTAAGTAGATAATCTAACCTTGATCGTTAATTACCAAAGTCCTTCTTTACATCTCGGAAGTATAAATAATAAACGCAAGCGCGGTAAAAAAAATGCGCTCAAAGGCACAACGAACTCGCTAGTTCTCGAACTATATCATCGCCAATCTGTTTTATTCTCGCCGCATCCTCTTCGCTGACGTCGAATCTGAGCGTTGGATCCGTTAAGCACGCATTATTCGTTGTTAATATCGAGATGGCGACTTTACCTTGCTTCAAAAGCTCCGAGTCGATTCCGACGCGGTCGTCGCGTTCGGTTCCACCAAACCCGTTTCGAAACCATCGCGTCTCGCTCGTTCTCCAACGCGCCGTTCCGTTTTCATCGTCACCAGAGATGTTCAAATTCGTTTTAAAATAGTCGGACGTGTCAAAATCTTTGCTATTACCGCCTTTGACGCCAGCCTCATCGCGCTTCTTCGGCGACGAAAGAATTTTACTGCTTTTCCTTTCCAAAGAGTTTCGAGGCGAAGATGGGGGAGACGGTATCGGCGAAGGCGCTCGCGCATCCTCCTCGCCGTCGTCGTGCGTCACGTATAAAACTTCAGGGTTAGGGTCTTTGACTCGTTTCCACAGCGGAATAGTCGAGCACTTCGATACCGCGCAAGTTTCTACGCCTCTGATCTTTTCGCCATCTCTCGGGACGTTCACGTTGATGACAAAACCTCTCAAAAGTCGCTTCCGTTCTTCGCTCGATACGATGGATTTCACAATCTGCGTGGCTATTTTACAACTTTCAGAGTAATTGGCACTTCTCGAATACGAATCTAACGAAAGTGCAACGCCTATTTGGCCCTTCATCGCGGCTTCTCGGGCACCGGCGACCGTTCCCGAATACATGACGTGTTTACCCGCGTTGTCGCCTCGATTGACTCCCGAGAGAACAACATCAAATGCCACACCGTCATTGCTATCGTTATTGCTACTACCATCATCCTTCGATTTGATGAGTTCTGGAAACAAATCTGGGCCTAGCGCAAGCATTGAGCAATCCGCAGGCGTCCCCGTGATTGAATAACTTTTACATCTCACTTTTTCATCATCTTCTTCTTCTTCTTTTCTTTCGTTCGCTTGTTCGTTTTCGTTTTCATCATCATCGTTGTAGGCGTCGTCGTGATAGTAATCCGATAATCGTTTAACTCCTATTGGTTCGTGTACTGTGATGCAGTGTCCGCTCGCCGATCGCTCGCGCTCTGGCGCGACGACGCACACGTTAAACTCTTTTTCTTTCGCGAGCGTTCGAATTAGCGTTTTGATGCCATTCGCATCGATGCCGTCGTCGTTTACCACGAGTATCTGTCGTTCGTTATCAGGAAAAGAGAGTGGATGATTAGTTTAAAANNNGCGAGNGAAAGAGAGAGAGAGTTATGTATTCTAAAAGGATGATAAAACTGGTGCGATGCGGGTACTCACGTCAACTTTCTTCAACATGCTTTCTGTTGTTTTTATCCGTTTTATTATGGTTGTTTTTCTGTAACGACTTTTTGTTCTTTCTTCTTTCATCTCTCGTCTCATCTCTCTTCTTTTTGCTTCTGGCCTCAAAATCGGCCACGGAGGCTTGTTTTTTCACTTTTTTCACTTTTTGTGGCGTTGGTTTGTTTTTGTTTTTGATTTCGATGATGAGAAAAAAGAAACCAAATTCCTCAATCGAGAGACGTCGTCACAGTCGCGACGCACTCTTACGCGTTCGAGAGCACGTTTATTCACAAACACACTCTCTGCATATATCTTTGTAATTTGCAAAATCCGAAATCGACGCTCGACTAAAACGCACACGCAAGCAAAAAGAGTTTGTTT
>JGI20151J14362_10001265_pt1 | contig 18352 bp, 16 predicted proteins | sample COG_01_FD_14362 | JGI IMG/M metagenome (IMG submission 14362)
AGTTTAAGCATTGCCTTAGCTGTCTCACTTGCAATATTCACAATGATGGTCACAAAGACGGTTCATCCGCCTGCTGGAGCAAATCCTATTATTGCTGTAATGGGAGCAAAAGGTTTAAGTTTCGTTTTAATGCCAGTTGCAGTTGGAGCATCTTTTATAATTTTATTTGCAATTACTTATAATAAGCTTCTCAAGAGAAAGTACTTCACCTTCAAGGATTTAAAGCACGTCTCAGATTAAGACTAAATCGTGGTGCCGGCACCAAGAGTCGAACTCGGGACCTACTGATTACAAATCAGTTGCTCTACCAACTGAGCTATACCGGCTGGGAAAAATCATTATATACAAATTAATTATTTGGGAAAGGGCAATTTGTTCCACCTATACCACAATAGCCGTTGGGGTTCTTTGCTAAATATTGCTGATGGTATTCTTCAGCTAAATAATATGTATTAAATATCTTCACTTCTGTAGTTATTTTGCTAAAGCCTGAGTCTTTTAAAGCTGCTTGATATTTTTCCTTTGTGTCATTTGCTTTAAATAAATCCTCTTCATCTTCACAAAAAATTACTGATCTATATTGTGTACCTCTATCGTTTCCTTGGCGGTCTCCTTGGGTGGGATCATGACATTCCCAAAACTTTTTTAAAATATCATCTAAAGAAATCAATTCTGGGTCAAAACTTATTTTAACGACCTCAACATGGCCAGTTTCTTCATAGCATACTTGTTCATATGTTGGATTCTTTATCATCCCTCCTGCATAACCAACTGAGGTTAACCATACATTGGGCATCTCCCAAAACTTTCTTTCAACGCCCCAAAAACATCCAGCCCCCAGAATTATAGATTTATAATTAGCTGGGAGATTTGTATCTAGATCTATTTGCGATATGTAATGTTTCATATTTAATATATTCCTTCAATTAAGATTTCACCTGAGTTGTATTCTTTAAGATCCTTATCTGATTTTAATAGCAGGGCGCCTTTGCTATTTATTCCTGCAAAAATTCCTTCATCAATTAAAATCTTATTATTGAATATTTTAATAATCTTATTCTTATGTGCACAATGCAAGTTCCACAATTCCACCCAATTCACTAAGTCACCATCAGTAAACTTAAAGAACCCCCTAATGAGATTATTTAAAATATCATCTCTAGAATTTTGTATATTGAAAGATTTTAAGTCACCCCACCATGGCTCTTTTTCATTTAATGCTAGGTTTATTCCTATACCAACTATTGTTTTATTTTGAGATCCTGAGATTTCTCTTTCCACAAGAATACCTCCAATTTTTTTATTTTTATAAATAAGATCATTTGGCCACTTTAATTTAATTTCAGATACATTTAAGGCTTTAGATATTGCAAGCTGAGAAATAACTCCGGCAATCAAACTTATAGGTTCATCATCTGCATTTTCATATGCTATAGAAAAACTAATATTTCCAGCAGGACTAATCCATTTCTTACCCTGTCTACCTCTTCCTTTTGTTTGCATATCAGAGGCCACTACTAGAAATTCTTTTTTTAAAGTTGTAATTTTACAGAAATCATTTGTAGATCCAATTGTGTCATGCAAAGACAGTTCCAATCTAGATTTATCTATATTAAGTAGTATTTTTTCTCTGTTAAAAATAATAGACACCATAAAATATGTATTGACTTACAATCATTCTAGAATAAAAATAGCTTTCTTGACATGGAGAGGTGGGTGAGTGGTTAATACCAGCAGACTGTAAATCTGCCGCTTCGGCTACGTAGGTTCGAATCCTACCCTCTCCACCACTTATTTGACATAATAAACACTTCTCTAAAATTAGATTTTTTTCTTGTATAAAAAGGTTGAGTTTGTATCTTTTTAAGGGGATAATACGCCACCTTAATTTTGGTAGCACAAGGTCGGGCTCATATAGCTCAGTCGGTAGAGCACTTGCTTGGTAAGTAAGAGGTCACCGGTTCAAGTCCGGTTATGAGCTCCAAAGTTACTAAAATTTTTAAACCAGAGAGGCATAAAAAATGGCTAGAGAAAAATTCGAAAGAACGCTACCCCATATTAATGTGGGTACTATTGGTCACGTTGATCATGGAAAAACTACACTAACTGCTGCACTTACTAAAGTTTGCGCTGAAGTATTTGGCGGAGAGGCTGTTGCATTTGATGGAATTGATAATGCTCCAGAAGAAAGAGAAAGAGGCATAACTATTGCTACATCTCATGTCGAGTATGTATCAACTGTAAGACATTACGCTCACGTTGATTGTCCAGGTCACGCGGATTATGTTAAAAACATGATTACAGGTGCTGCGCAAATGGATGGTGCTATTCTTGTTGTTAGTGCTGCTGATGGTCCAATGCCGCAAACTAGAGAACACATTCTGCTTGCAAGACAGGTTGGTGTACCTAATATAGTTGTATTTATGAACAAAGCTGATCAGAACGATGATCCAGAAATGATAGAGCTAGTTGAAATGGAAATCAGAGAATTATTAAATGAATACGACTTCCCAGGTGATGACACACCTATTATTGTTGGAAGCGCATTAAAAGCACTTGAAGGGGATACTTCAGAAATTGGTGTCGAGGCAGTTAAAAAACTTGTTGAAACTCTTGATACATACGTACCTGAGCCAGAAAGAGCTATTGATCAGCCTTTCTTAATGCCTATTGAAGATGTATTTACTATATCTGGTAGAGGTACTGTTGTTACTGGAAGAATCGAAAGAGGAATTGTTAACACAGGAGACCCATTAGAAATTGTTGGTATTTCAGAGGAAACTACAGATACAACTTGTACTGGTGTTGAAATGTTTAGAAAATCACTAGACGAAGGAAGAGCTGGAGAAAATTGTGGTGTTCTTTTGAGAGGTATTGAAAGAAGTGCTGTAGAAAGAGGCCAAGTTTTAGCTAAACCAAAATCTATTAATCCTCATACTGAATTTGAAGCTGAAATATACGTACTAAGCAAAGATGAAGGTGGACGACATACTCCATTCTTTAGTAATTACAGACCTCAGTTTTATTTCAGAACTACTGATGTAACAGGTGCTTGTGCACTTCCAGAGGGCGTTGAAATGGTAATGCCTGGAGATAACATTAAGATGACTGTGACTCTTATTGCTCCAATTGCTATGGAAGAAGGTCTTAAGTTTGCGATTAGAGAAGGCGGCAGAACAGTTGGTGCCGGTGTCGTTGCTAAGATAATTAAATAACATATTTAGATATTAATAGCCGAGGCCATGTGCCTCGGCTTATTTGTCTTTAAGAAATATGAAAAAAGTTTATAGGCCAGTAGCTCAATTGGTAGAGCGGCGGTCTCCAAAACCGGAGGTTGGGGGTTCGAGACCCTCCTGGCCTGCCATTAACATGCTGGTAGAGTAGGGATTTATGACTAAAGAATCAGCTTCAAAATTGTTTGATAGACTAAAGTGGGTCATAGCTTTAGCTATTTTTGGCGCAGCGGTTGTTGGCAATAGCTATTTTTCAGATATTGCATTCCTTTACAGAGTTCTGGGTGTTGTTTTTCTATTTATTATTGGGTTAGTTTTTTTAGCCCTGACTACTTTCGGATCTAACTCAATTAGGTTGATGAGAGAGTCTAGAACAGAGATAAGAAGAGTTGTTTGGCCAACAAGAACAGAGACCACACAAACTTTTGCAATAGTTTTTGGTGCGATTATAGTCTTATGTTTATTTTTCTGGGGACTGGAATCGTTATTGAGTTGGATTTTTAAATTTATTTTAGGATAAGAAATGGATTGGTTTGTAATACAGGCATATTCAGGATACGAAGTTAAAGTAAAAGCTGCTTTGGAAGAAAAGATTGAATTGGAAGGCCTTGGAAACAAATTTGGAGAAATCTTAGTTCCTACTGAGCAAATAGTTGAGCTAAAAAGTGGTACAAAAAAGACAACAGAAAGAAAATTCTTCCCCGGATATGTACTTATTCAAATGGAATTAGAGGATGATACTTGGCAACTAGTAAAGCAAACTCCTAGGGTATCTGGTTTCGTTGGAGGCACAAAAGAAAAACCTCTACCTATATCAGAAGATGATGTAAATAATATTATTAACAGAATAGAAGTTGGTGAAGATGCTCCAGCTCCAAAGACTATTTATGAACCAGGTGAAGTAATTAGGGTTTGTGATGGTCCATTCAATGATTTTAATGGTGTTGTAGAGGATGTTGATTATGAAGGTAACTCCGTTAGAGTTGCTGTGCAAATACTTGGAAGATCAACACCTGTTCAACTTAATTTCATGCAAATAGAGAAAACCTAATGGCTAAAAAAGTTTCAACAATTCTTAAACTACAAATACCAGCTGGAGCTGCAAACCCCAGTCCACCTGTTGGACCTGCCCTTGGGCAAGCAGGTGTTAATATTATGGATTTTTGTAATGCTTTTAATGCAGAAACCCAAAACTCTGAGAAGGGCTTGCCTCTTCCAGTAGTTATTAGCGTATATGAAGATAAATCTTTTACTTTTATTGTTAAAACTCCTCCAGCAGCAGTTCTTATAAAGAAAGCATTAAAAATAGAAAAAGGAAGTGGAGAGCCTAATAAGGATAAAGTAGGTAAAATTTCAAGAGCACAATTAGAAGAAATTGCTAAAATGAAAGAGCCAGATTTAAATGCAAATGACATTGATAATGCTGTAAAAATTATTGCCGGAACTGCAAGAAGTATGGGCGTAGAGGTAGATGTATAGTGACTAAGATTACAAAAAAACAAACGATGATTGCTGAAAAGCTAGATACAACCAAAACATATTCTGTTGCTGAGGCAATGGAAATCCTTCAATCTGTTAAATCTCCAAAGTTTGAAGAGTCTGTTGATATATCTATAAAATTAGGAGTTGATGCTAGTAAATCAGATCAAAATGTTAGAGGTGCTGTTACTCTTCCTAACGCTCTTGGTAAATCAGTAACAGTAGCTGTTTTTGCTGATGGTGAAGATGCAGAAGCTGCTAAAGGTGTAGGTGCGGAATTTGTTGGGATGGAAGATCTAGCTGAACAGTTTACTAAAGAGGAAGTTCAAGTTGATGTTGTTATTTCAACTCAAGCTGCTATGAAAGTTGTTGGTAAGCTTGGTCAAGTATTAGGACCTAAAGGTCTGATGCCGAATCCAAAAACAGGAACAGTTACTGATGATATAGCTGGAGCAATTAAAAATGTTAAGGCTGGACAAGTAAGATTTAGAACAGATAAAAACGGAATTATTCATGGATGCATAGGAAAAGTATCATTTGATGCAGATAAAATACAATCAAATGCTACAGCTCTTCTTGCAGAATTAAAAAAATTAAAACCAGCCTCATCAAAAGGAGTATTCATTGGGAATATTGCTTTAAGTAGCACTATGGGGCCAGGGGTTAAGATTAGCTCTTCTGAGCTAGTATAAGTTTTAGGGTCTCGAGAGAGATTCTAGATTGTTGCGATTTTCGCAGCCGTCAAAGACCGTAGGTGTCGAGAGACTTAATTTCCTACGTAGGTGGTGTTCAGATTGCGAGTTGGCAGTTTGTCGCCGAAACGCCGAAAGGCAAATATAGGAGAATTGCTGTGGCATTAGCTAAAAGTGAAAAAGAAAGGATAGTAAGTGAAGTAAAGGAAGTAGCTTCATCTGCATCATCCTTGGTGATTTCAGACGCACGAGGTTTAAAAGTACCAGAACTATCTGAAGTTAGACAAAAAGCGACTGAAGCCGGAGTGCACATTCAGGTTATCAAGAACTCACTTGCTAAATTAGCATTTGAGGGAACTGATTTTGGATGTTCCGATGAAGTTTTAACAGGGCCTTCCTTGTTTGCTTTTTCATTTGATGAGCCAGGCGCAGCAGCTAAATTACTCAAAACTTACGCTAAAAACTTTGAAGCATTAGAGATCAAAGCCTTAGTTGTAGAAGGTCAGTTGCTTGATGGTGCCCAGATTGATATCTTGGCAAAACTACCATCAAGAGACGAGGCATTGGGTCTTATAGCTTCTGTTCTACAAGCTCCTGTTAGTAAGTTTGCTACTTTATTAAATGAAGTGCCAAGCAAGTTAGCAAGAGTTTTATCAGCAGTTCATGACAATAAACAGGCATCTGCCTAAAAAAGGAGAATTAGAATGGCAACAAGTAAAGATGATATTTTAAAAGCGATAGAAGAGATGTCCGTAATGGACCTAGTTGATCTTATATCAGCAATTGAAGAAAAATTTGGAGTAACTGCAGCAGCAGCAGTTGCAGCTGCACCTGCAGCAGCAGCAGATGCTGGTGGTGAAGCAGCAGAAGAGAAGGACGCTTTTGACGTTGTTCTTAATGCAGCTGGCGATCAGAAAGTTCAAGTTATTAAAGCAGTAAGAGCTATTACAGGATTAGGGCTAAAAGAAGCTAAAGATCTAGTTGATGGAGCTCCTAATACTCTTAAAGAGGGTGTTAAAAAAGAAGAAGCTGAAGAAATGCTTAAGCAATTGACTGAAGCAGGAGCTACAGCAGAACTTAAATAACTTATAAAATTAATTACATACATAAGGGCTCGTTTATGACATACAGTTATACCGAAAAAAAGAGAATAAGAAAGAATTTTGGAACTTTTGCAAAGGTTATGGATCTTCCTAATCTTATTGAAACACAATTAGATTCTTATTCAGAATTTCTTCAATCAGAAGTCAGTCTTGAGACTAGGAAAAGACAGGGGCTCGAAGAGGTTTTTCAATCTTTATTTCCAATAACAAGTGTTTCAGGTAACGCTGCCCTTGAATATGTATCCTACGAATTAGGTAAAAATGTTTATGATGTCCAGGAATGTCTTGTGCAGGGATTATCATATTCTGCTCCTCTTAGAATTAAGGTAAAACTAGTTCTTTATGACAGAGAAACAAATTTTAAAGAAGTAAAAGACATAAAAGAAGGTGAAGTATTTATGGGCGAAGTTCCGCTTATGACTGACGACGGCTCTTTTATTATTAATGGAACTGAAAGNGTTGTAGTTGCCCAATTACATCGCTCACCAGGTGTATTTTTTGATCATGATAAAGGTAAAACTCATTCATCTGGAAAGGTTTTATATTCAGCAAGAATAATTCCTTATAGAGGTTCATGGTTAGATTTTGAATTTGATCCTAAAGATATATTATTTTGCCGAATTGATAGGAGAAGAAAGATTCCAGCTACCATCATGCTTAGAGCCTTAGATATGGGCACTGAAGAAATTCTTTCAAATTTTTATGACAATGATGCATATACTCTTGATAAAGATTCAGTCGTTTTAAAAATTATTCCTGAAAGACTTCGTGGTGAAACTCTTGCAGTAGACATTAAAGTTAAAAGTAAAGTTTTTGTTGAAGCTGGAAAAAGAATTACCGCAAGGCATGTTAGAGAGATGGCTAAGTCAAATATAAATGAAATCACTCTCCCAGAAGATTATTTATTAAATAAAGTAATAGCTAAAGATATATTTAATCCAGATACAGGTGAAATTTTAGTCTCTGCTAACACTCTTATAGACATAACAATTCTAGAACTGCTAAAAGAAAATAATATTAAAGATATAGAGTGTTTATATATTAACGAGCTTGATAAAGGGCCATATATATCAGATACATTAAGATCAGACCCAACCTCAAATAGATTAGAGGCTTTAGTAGAGATCTACAGAATGATGAGACCAGGTGAACCACCAACAAAAGACTCAGCGGATACCTTATTCAATAATTTATTCTTCAATCCAGAAAGATATGACCTCTCTGAAGTTGGCAGAATGAAATTTAATAGAAGATTAAAGATAGAAGAAGACAAAGAAACCCCAAATATATTAGACAAAGCAGACATCATTGAAGTCATGAAAGGCATCGTAGATATTAGAGATGGCCATGACATTGTTGATGACATCGATCATCTTGGTAATAGAAGAGTTAGATCTGTTGGAGAAATGACCGCTAATCAATTTAGAGTTGGTCTAATTAGAGTAGAAAGAGCAGTAAGAGAAAGACTAAGTATGGCTGAAGCAGATGAATTAGGACCACAAGATCTTATAAATGCAAAACCAGTTACAGCAGCTATTAAAGAATTCTTTGGATCAAGTCAGTTATCTCAATTCATGGATCAAAATAATCCTTTATCTGAGATAACGCATAAAAGACGTGTTTCTGCTTTAGGGCCTGGAGGTCTAACTAGAGAGAGAGAGAGCAGGTTTTGAAGTTAGAGATGTTCATCCAACTCATTATGGAAGAGTTTGTCCTATTGAAACACCTGAAGGACCAAATATCGGTTTAATCAACTCTTTTGCTTCTTATGCAAGAACAAATGAGTATGGTTTTATTGAAACTCCTTACAGAAAAGTAGTTAATGGAAAAGTAACAGATGATATTGAATATTTATCTGCTATTGATGAAAGCGAGCATGTTATTGCTCAGGCAAATGTTGTTTTAGATAAAAATAATAAATTTGTTGATGATTTAGTTGCTGTTAGACATGCAAGTGAATTTGAGCTTATGTCACCTGATAGAGTCGACTTAATGGATGTATCTCCTCAACAGGTTGTTTCTGTTGCAGCATCATTAATACCATTTTTAGAGCACGATGATGCTAACAGAGCCTTAATGGGTTCTAATATGCAACGACAGGCTGTGCCATGTCTCAGGCCAGAAAAGCCTCTAGTGGGAACGGGATTGGAATCAGTTGTAGCGAGAGACTCAGGAGTTTGTATAGTCTCAAAAACAAACGGTATTGTTGAGAATGTTGATGCGGCTAGAATTGTTGTCAGAGTTACTGATACAAAACATAGCAACTCAGCAGTAGATGTTTATAACCTTATAAAATATACAAGATCAAATCAAAATACTTGTATTAATCAAAGACCAATTGTTACTGTTGGTGACAAGGTAAAAGCTGGAGATGTTCTGGCTGATGGGCCTTCTATAGATAATGGAGAGTTAGCTCTAGGTCAGAATATTAGAATCGCTTTCATGCCTTGGAATGGATACAATTTTGAGGATTCAATTTTGATTTCTGAAAAAGTTGCTCGTGAAGATAGGTTTACTTCTATACATATTCAAGAGTTAACCTGTATTGCACGTGATACTAAGCTTGGCTCAGAAGAAATAACAGCAGATATTCCAAATGTTGGAGAAGGCTCTTTAGGTAAATTAGATGACTGCGGTATTGTATATGTTGGTGCCGAGGTTGAACCCGGAGATATACTTGTTGGTAAAATTACTCCTAAAGGTGAGACGCAATTATCACCAGAGGAGAAATTGTTAAGAGCTATCTTTGGTGAAAAAGCTTCTGATGTTAAAGATACATCATTAAGAGCACCATCTAGCACTAAAGGTACAGTCATTGGAGTTGAGGTTTTTACAAGAGACGGTGTTGAAAAAGATGAAAGAACTCAAGCAATTGAAGAAGATCATTTAGCACAATCAAAGAAAGATGCTGATGATGAAACTAGGATTGTAGAAGAGGCAACTAAGTTAAGAGTTGCTGAAATTCTTAAGGGCAACAAGGTTGTAAAAGCATTAGGGATGAAAAAGGGAGCTTCTATAACCCTTGAGGATCTAGCTGAACTTTCTCTAGATGATTTGTTAGCTATAAGAACTGACTCTGATTCAGTTAATACAAGAATTGAAGAGACTGAGAAAAATCTTAAACAATATCTAAAAGATATTAAAACTAGGTTTGAAGAAAAAAGAGAAAAAATTATAAGAGGCCATGATCTTGCCCCTGGAGTTATCAAAATAGTTAAAGTTTATTTAGCTATAAAGAGAAGAATCCAGCCTGGAGACAAGATGGCTGGAAGGCATGGTAATAAAGGCGTTATTTCTGAAATTATGCCCATTGAGGATATGCCACATGATGAATTTGGTGTACCTGTTGATATTGTTTTAAACCCTCTTGGAGTTCCTTCAAGAATGAATGTCGGACAGATACTAGAAACTCACATGGGTATGGCTGCAAAAGGCATCGGCGAGAAAATTGATTCAATGCTAAAAGAAAATGCTAAACCTGCTGAGTTAAAAGATTATTTAGATAAACTTTATAATAAGAACGCAGCTAATAAAGAGGATATTGGATCATTTAATAATTCTGAGATTTCTGAATTAGCTTCAAATCTTACTTCAGGACTTCCTATAGCTACTCCAGTATTTGATGGTGCTAAAGAAACTGAAGTAAAAGACTTGCTAAAACTCGCAGGTCTTCCAGAGTCTGGTCAATTTACTCTTTATGATGGAAGGACTGGAACTAAATTTGAGAGACCTGTCACAGTTGGGTACATGTATATTATTAAACTCAATCATTTAGTTGATGACAAAATGCATGCAAGATCCACAGGTTCATATAGTCTTGTAACTCAGCAACCGCTTGGTGGTAAGGCTCAATTCGGTGGTCAAAGATTTGGTGAGATGGAAGTATGGGCTCTTGAGGCCTATGGAGCTTCATATACTCTTCAGGAGATGCTAACTGTTAAATCAGATGATGTCGCTGGAAGAACAAAAATGTACAAAAATATTGTTGATGGATCCTATCAAATGGATGCAAATATACCTGAGTCATTTAATGTCCTGAGTAAGGAAATTAAGTCACTTGGCATTAACATTGAATTAGATTCAGAAAACTAGGAGATAAAATTGAGAGACTTACTAAATTTACTAAAATCAGGTCAAGACGATTTTTCTACAATATCTGCAGGACTAGCATCACCTCAAATGATCAAATCATGGTCTTTCGGTGAAGTTAAGAAGCCTGAAACTATTAACTATAGAACTTTTAAACCAGAAAGAGATGGTCTTTTCTGTTCTAAGATTTTTGGACCTATAAAAGACTACGAATGCATTTGTGGTAAATATAAACGCATGAAGCACAGAGGCGTAGTGTGTGAGAAGTGCGGAGTAGAGGTAACTTTAGCAAAAGTTAGAAGAGAAAGAATGGGTCATATCGACCTTGCTGCACCTGTAGCTCATATTTGGTTCTTAAAATCTCTGCCATCAAGAATAGGATTACTGCTTGATATTACATTGCGTGAAATTGAAAGAGTTCTATATTTTGAAAGCTATATTGTTACCGATCCAGGATTAACAGATTTAGAGAAAGGTCAGATTCTTACAGAAGAAGAGTTTGTAGAAGCTTTTGATGAATATGGAGATGATTTTAGTGCTGACATGGGTGCTGAGGCGATTCAGGGATTACTTCAAGAGCTAGATATTGAAGATGAAATAAGAATTATTAGAGAAGAAATTCCTCAAACAAATTCAGAAACTAAACTAAAAAAACTTTCAAAAAGATTAAAGCTTTTAGAAGCATTTAATGATTCAGGCAATAAACCTGAATGGATGGTGATGACTGTTTTACCAGTTCTACCTCCAGATCTTAGACCATTGGTACCTCTTGAGGGCGGGCGTTTTGCTACATCTGACCTTAACGATTTATATAGAAGAGTAATCAATAGAAACAATAGACTGAAAAGATTATTGGAACTAAGTGCTCCTGATATTATTGTAAGAAATGAAAAAAGAATGCTTCAAGAATCAGTTGATGCTTTACTAGATAATGGGCGAAGAGGCAGAGTGATTACAGGAACTAACAAAAGACCCCTTAAATCTTTAGCAGATATGATTAAGGGAAAAGGCGGAAGATTCAGACAAAACTTGTTAGGAAAAAGGGTAGATTATTCCGGAAGATCTGTAATTGTTTCAGGACCCAATTTAAAACTACATCAGTGCGGATTGCCTAAGAAAATGGCGCTGGAATTATTTAAGCCATTTGTATATGGAAAACTGGAACAAAGAGAGCTTGCCACAACCATTAAATCTGCAAAAAAACTTGTTGAGAGAGAAACGCCAGAAGTTTGGGAAGTCTTAGAAGATGTTATTAGAGAACATCCAGTTATGCTCAATAGAGCTCCAACTCTTCACAGATTAGGCCTTCAAGCTTTTGAACCAAAGTTAATTGAGGGTAAAGCAATACAACTCCATCCTCTGGTTTGTGTAGCATTTAATGCTGATTTTGATGGAGATCAAATGGCGGTTCATGTGCCTCTGACACTTGAAGCTCAGCTCGAAGCTAGGGCTTTAATGATGTCAACTAACAATATACTTTCTCCTGCTGATGGCGCACCAATCATTAACCCAACACAGGATATGGTTCTTGGTCTTTATTATATGACCAGAGAAAAAGTTAATTCCAAGGGTGAAGGCAGAATTTTTAGCAATCCAGATGAAGTCTTAAGAGCTTTTGAGGCAGAGACAATTTCTCTCCATGCTAGCATAAAATGCAGAATAGAAAATGCTGAAAAAGGTTCATATATAGAAGATACAACTGTAGGAAGAGTTCTTGCCTGGAGAATAACTCCCATTGAAGTTGGGTTTGATAATATAAACAAAACCTTAAATAAGAAATCTATTTCTAAATTAATTGATATTTCATATAGGAAAGCCGGTTTAAAGAAAACAGTTATATTTGCAGATCAGTTAATGTATTTGGGTTTTGATTTTTCTACTAGATCAGGTTCCTCTATTGGAGTTAATGACTTTGTAATTCCTGAAGCAAAAGCCTCGATTGTTGATGCGTCTGAAAAAGAAGTAAAAGCTATTGAAAGACAATTTGAATCTGGCTTAGTAACTAAAGGTGAAAGGTACAATAAAGTTATTGATATATGGTCAAGAGCAAATGAACAAGTTGCAAAAGCAATGATGGAAAAAATTAGTTCTGAGACTGTAAAAGATTCAGAAGGCAATGATGTTGAACAATCATCTTTTAATTCTGTATATATTTATGCTGATTCTGGTGCAAGAGGATCTCCAGCTCAGATCAGGCAGCTATCTGGAATGAGAGGACTTATGTCTAAGCCAGATGGTTCTATTATTGAAACTCCCATAACTGCTAACTTTAGAGAAGGCTTATCTGTTTTGCAGTACTTTATTTCAACTCATGGAGCTAGGAAAGGTCTTGCAGATACAGCTTTAAAGACAGCAAATTCTGGTTATTTAACTAGAAGACTTGTAGACGTATCTCAAGATTGTGTAGTTGTTATAAATGATTGTGAAACAAAAGACTCTATTACTGTTACATCTATTATTGATGGTGGTGAAATTATTCAAGCCCTTACAGATAGAATATTGGGAAGAGTTATTGCAGAACCGATATTTGATGCTGACGGAAAAGAGCTTTTTGCTGAAGGAACAATGTTAGATGAAGAAGCTTTAGAAAAAATTGAGCCACTAAATCTTGCTACCTTAAAAGTTCGTTCCCCTATGACTTGTGAAGCTCCTCATGGAGTATGTTCTAAGTGTTATGGTAGAGATTTAGCAAGAGGTCACCTAGTCCATAGAGGGGAAGCTGTAGGTGTCGTAGCGGCTCAATCAATTGGTGAGCCAGGTACTCAGTTAACTATGAGAACTTTCCATATTGGGGGTGCTGCTTCAAGCTCTTCTGAAGATAATGCAATTTTTAATAAAAGCGCTGGACAAGTAACATTCTCAGATGAAATGAAGACAGTTACCAATAAAGATAAATTGCAAGTTGTAGTATCAAGAAACACTATGTGTAATATCACCGATACACAAGGAAAACTAGTTGAACAATATAAAGTGCCATATGGAGCAACATTAGAAGTTGATAATGCTTCTGATTTAGAAGATGGGATTAAAATTGCCTCTTGGGATCCTTACACCAGACCTATTGTTTCTGAAGTATCAGGTAAAGTTAAATTAAATGATATTGTTGATGGTGTTTCTGTTCGAACACAGACTGATGAACTAACTGGTTTAAGTAGTATTGAAGTTATGGATGTTTCTGAGAGACCTTCAGCCGGAAAGGAGCTAGTTCCTTCTATATCTTTAGTTGATTCAAAAGGTAATGCAGTTCTTGTTGGAGATCACAAAGCACCTGCTACATACACATTGCCTGCAAATGCTTTAGTTAATCTAGCGCCAAATCAAAAATTAACGGCTGGTGAAGTACTTGCTCGTATTCCGCTTGTTGCATCAAAAACAAAGGATATTACAGGTGGATTGCCTAGAGTAGCCGACCTTTTTGAAGCCAGAAAGCCAAAAGATGCTGCAGTTTTATCTGAAGCAACTGGGATCATTTCATTTGGTAAAGAAACTAAAGGTAAAGTAAGACTAGTCATTACTCCAGATGGCGCAACTAAGAAAATTCAAAATACTGAGATGCTAATACCAAAACATAGAACACTTTCGGTTTTTGAAGGCGAGAGGATTACCAAGGGTGATATTATCTCAGATGGACCATTCAGCCCTCATGATATTCTCAGACTAAAAGGAGTCCCTGAGCTAACAAACTTCATTGTTAATGAAATCCAAGATGTTTATAGACTTCAAGGGGTTTCAATTAATGATAAGCATATTGAAACAATTCTCCGACAGATGCTGAGAAAAGCTTTAATAGTTGATGGAAATGATACTAAATTTATTCAAGGTGATCAGGTTGGTTATACTGATATGAAAGAAGAGAATAAAAAAGTATCTAATGCTGGAAATACTCCAGCGGATTATGAGAGGGTTTTACTAGGTATTACCAAAGCTTCTCTTGCTACTGACTCGTTTATCTCAGCTGCTTCTTTCCAAGAAACAACTAGAGTATTAACTGAAGCAGCAGTAACTGGTAAGAAAGACCATTTACGCGGATTAAAGGAAAATGTTGTTGTTGGAAGGCTAGTTCCGGCTGGAACTGGAATGGAATTCCATGACAGACTTAAAAATAAAACACAATTAGATCTTGAGGAATCAACTCTTTCAGCTGATGATATTGAAGCAGCATTAAGACAAGAGCTTCAAGAAAGTGAGGAATAGTGTTGACCGCAAAGGCTCATCTCTATAAAATCGCGCTCTAACTTAAATAATTATTATGGCAACTGTAAATCAATTAGTAAAAAAATCTAGAAAACCTAAAATTAGAAAAACTGATGTACCTGCTCTTGAAGCTTGTCCTCAAAGAAGAGGGGTATGTACAAGGGTTTATACAACAACTCCTAAGAAACCTAATTCAGCATTAAGAAAAGTATGCAGGGTCAGGCTAACTAGTGGATATGAAGTAACTTCTTATATTGGTGGAGAGGGTCACAATCTACAAGAACATTCTCTTGTTTTGATCAGAGGTGGAAGAGTTAAAGATTTACCAGGTGTTAGATATCATACAGTTAGAGGAGCGTTAGATACTTCTGGCGTAGCAAATAGAAAGCAAAGGCGTTCAAAATATGGCGCCAAAAAAGGTAAATAATTATGCCTAGAAGAAGAAGTCCCGAAAAAAGAAAAATACTACCAGATCCTAAGTACAAAGATATTATCTTAGCTAAGTTCATGAATAATCTCATGAAAGATGGGAAAAAATCTATAGCTGAGAAAATTGTTTATGGTGCATTTGATAGAATTACAGAAACAACAAAAGAAGATCCACTTGAAGTTTTTATGAAAGCTTTGTATGAAGTTAGCCCTGTTGTTGAAGTAAAATCAAGAAGGGTTGGTGGTGCAAATTATCAAGTGCCAATTGAAGTTAGACCGTCAAGAAGACAAGCTTTAGCTATGAGATGGATTGTTGATGCTGCAAGGAAGAGAAGTGAAAAATCAATGCACTTAAGGCTTGCTGGAGAATTAACTGATGCATCCCAGAAAAAAGGTAATGCCGTAAGAAAAAGAGAAGATGTTCATAAGCAAGCAGAAGCTAACAAAGCCTTCTCTCACTTTAGATTTTAACCAAATAAACTAATACAAATTATGGCAAGAGAAATTGTTTTAAATAAATATCGTAATGTTGGTATATGTGCACACGTTGATGCAGGTAAAACAACAACTACAGAAAGGGTTCTTTTCTACACAGGCTTATCTCATAAAATTGGTGAAGTGCATGATGGTGCCGCTGTTATGGATTGGATGGAGCAAGAGCAAGAAAGAGGAATAACTATTACTTCTGCTGCAACAACATGTTTTTGGAGTGGCATGGAGCAACAATTCCCTCAGCATAGAATCAATATCATTGATACCCCTGGTCACGTCGACTTTACTATTGAAGTAGAAAGGTCTTTAAGAGTTTTAGATGGCGCAGTGGTGGTTTTCTGTGCAACATCAGGAGTTGAGCCTCAATCTGAAACTGTATGGAGACAGGCTAATAGATACGAAGTTCCAAGAATTGTCTTTGTTAATAAAATGGACAGAGCTGGAGCAGACTTTGAAAGAGTAGTAGCGCAAATAAAAGATAGACTTCAAGCAAACATTATTCCAATTCAATACAATATTGGAGCTGAAGAAGAGTTTAAAGGCGTTGTAGATCTTATCAATATGAGAGCAATTTATTGGAATGAAGAAGATCAAGGTCTAACCTTTGATTCAAAAGATGTTCCAGAAGACCTTCTTGAAAAGTGCACTCAGTTAAGAGAAGAAATGGTAGAAGCAGCAGCTGAAGCAAATGAAGAATTGATGGAAGCTTATTTGGAAACAGGAGAACTTTCTGTAGATCAAATTAAAGAAGGCTTAAGAATTAGATCTTTAGCTAACGAAGTAATTTTAGGTTTATGCGGTTCAGCTTTTAAGAATAAAGGTGTTCAAGCGATGCTTGATGCTATTGTAGATTTTTTACCTGCACCAGATGAAGTTAAGGCTATTGAGGGCGTTATCCCTAATAATAGTGAAGAAGATGAAGAGAGCGATTCTAGGAAGTCATCAGATGATGAGCCATTTGCAGCTCTTGCATTTAAAATTGCTACAGATCCATTCGTAGGTACTTTAACTTTTATACGAGTTTATTCCGGGGTTCTCTCAGTTGGTGATGGCGTCATGAATACTACTAAATCTAAAAAAGAAAGAGTTGGAAGAATGGTCCAAATGCACTCTAATAATAGAGAAGAGATAAAAGAAGTTAGGGCTGGCGATATTGCTGCTTGTATAGGACTCAAAGATATAACTACCGGAGACACTCTCTCAGATTCATCTAAACCAATTGTTTTAGAAAGAATGGACTTTCCTGAGCCTGTTATTTCTGTTGCAGTTGAACCAAAATCAAAGCCTGACCAAGAAAAAATGTCTATGGCTTTAGGAAAACTTGCCCAAGAGGATCCTTCATTTAGAGTTACCAGTGACGAGGAATCAGGACAAACAATTATTTCAGGGATGGGAGAGCTTCATCTTGATGTTCTTGTTGATAGAATGAGAAGAGAATTCTCAGTTGAAGCTAATATTGGTAAACCCCAAGTTTCATATAGAGAAACCATTAAAGAAACAGTTGAAGTTGAAGGTAAATTTGTAAGACAAAGTGGTGGTAAAGGTCAATATGGACATGTTTGGTTAAAACTTGAGCCTCTTGGGCTTGATGATGAGTATGAATTCGTTGATAAAATTGTTGGTGGTGCTATACCAAAGGAGTACATTCCTGCAGTAAATAAAGGCATCCAAGAGCAAATGCAAAATGGGGTTATAGCAGGTTACCCACTATTAGCGCTTAGAGCCACCCTTTATGATGGCTCCTTTCATGATGTTGATTCAAATGAAATGGCTTTTAAAATTGCTGGATCTTTAGCTCTAAAAGATGGTGCTAATAAAGCAAAGCCGGCTCTATTAGAGCCAATAATGAAAGTTGTTGTAGTTACTCCCGAAGATCATATGGGTGATGTAGTAGGAGATTTAAACAGAAGAAGAGGCATAATTTTAGGTATGGATGATATTACTTCTGGCAAAGAAGTTTCATCTGAAGTACCTCTCGCAGAAATGTTTGGTTATGCAACTGATTTAAGATCTCAAACACAAGGAAGAGCTACATTTACAATGGAATTTACAAAGTATGGTGAAGTTCCTAATAATATAGCTGAAGGATTAAAATCCTCTTAAAAAGCATAATTTATAAAACTGTTCAATTATGTTGACAGTATTGCTCCTAGGAGCTTAGAATACGCCACATTTTGCAATTAGCAGAGTGTGAAAATAAAAGAATTAATAGGTAATAATTAGTAAAAATGGATAATCAATCAATAAGAATTAGGCTAAAAGCATTTGATTATAGATTGATTGATGCCTCTACAAAATTAATTGTAGAAACTGTTAAAAAGACAGGTGCATTAGTAAGAGGCCCAATCCCATTACCAGTTAAGAAAGAGAGAACAACTATATTGACCTCACCGCATAAAGATAAAGATGCTAGAGATCAATATGAGATAGTTACATATAAGAGACTTATGGATATTGTTGAGCCAACTGATAAGACAGTTGATGCATTAATGAAATTAGATCTATCTGCTGGGGTAGATGTCCAAATAAGTCTTGGTTAGTAAATAATTTTTAACGCTTAGGCGGCCATAGAGGGTTAGTAGCCCCGTAAAAAGGAGAGTAAATTGAGCACTGGCTTAATAGGAAAAAAATCTGGAATGTC
>JGI20151J14362_10001268_pt1 | contig 18343 bp, 29 predicted proteins | sample COG_01_FD_14362 | JGI IMG/M metagenome (IMG submission 14362)
TTAAGTTTTTACGTGATAGATTAAGGGATGTAATATTCATGTTCCTAACACCGAGGTTACGAAGTTCCTGGGGAACATTGGGGTTGGAGTTACTCATATACCTTTACTTGGTATTTTTTTTCAATTTGATTTTTTATATAGGTTTATGGTAAGATGATACTCGTTATACTTCTACTTATCATAAACGTATTTTTACTACTCAACACTAATGAGCCACAGGAAATAACCGAGGTCCGCGAAAAGTATGGAATTCTCAGGGAACACCTCATAGAAACTGAAAATAAGAATTTTGAAATGTTACAGACGGAAGTACCCATAACGGCACATTACAGTATTGCTAAAGGGGCTATAGGGTATAACACGAACAAGGGAACTGAAATAGGTTTGTGTATAGACGGTGATTCGAATGAAATTTTCCACGTTCTTTTACATGAACTCGCACACTCCACTGTAGACGAGTATTCACATAGTAAAGAGTATTGGAAAAACTTCAAGGAGTTACGCGAAATGTGTGTAGAATTAGGTATATATGAAGAAATTCCAAAGAAAACTAAGTTTTGTAATAAGTATGTACAGGATAAATAATCTTTGTTACTATTAAATAATAATGTCCGAAAACGGAATAACATATAAAGGTCTTGGTACATCTGTCTTTCTTTGGACTCTTCTCATGGGTATGAACACTTCCCCATTACTCTTCGATAACTACTGGTTTAACATGACACTCCTACATTTAATCGCGCCCATTTTCATTAATAGATTAATGAAAGGTGGTGCATTTTTCGGGTACGCGTCCATTGACTTTCAGGGTCTTGTCGTGATATCATTCTTAGCGTACCTTTTTGCTATACTTGTCACACAAGTTTTCGATAAGAAAATACAAGAACATTATAAGAATTACGGTAAAGATGCGAGAAGTACAGGTATTGTCTATTCACTTCGCGTAACTGGGTTTGTAATTGGTATGATTCTTGCTTATCCTATCTTAACAAGAGATAAAGGATTAGAAGGGTTTTACTCAAATTCTATAAATAATGCATAATTAAGTGTATTTTTTAATAACGTAAAATACAACTGCGGCAGCTACACCAGTTGACGCTAAACCAACCATACTTCGGTTCCCTTGGTCGTTAAGAAACGATGGTACGAAGTTCGCGAGTTTTTCTTGAACTGGCTTACTAATTGCTATCGCAGTACAAACTGCGACTACGAGAACTTGAAACTGATCATCCGTTAAATTGAATGGATTACTGTTACCGTTACTGTTATTTGATTGAACTTGTTGTTGCGGTTGTTGTGGCGCTTGTGCTTGCATCATTGGTGTTTGCATTTGCATTTGTGTCATCCGAGGATCTTGTGCCATCATTGGTGGTTCAAGTGGTGCTTCTGGTTGTCCCAATATATCGGAAATTGAAGTAGAATCCATTATCTGTTTATTTTCACTTAGATTTTTTTCGAGCGAAATATTCGGCATTTGTTGTTGCTGATGCTGTGGAGAAAATGTAGTTGGTGGTAAAGAATTTGATTCATTATTAGCAATAAAGTTAGTCGATTTGTTATTATTTAAATTAACCATACCGTCCGAATTTTCAGAAAGATTCATAGTATAAACGTCTGTCATATACCATAACATGTGTTTTTCGTTTTTTTACGTTTACGCGATAGCCTGGATTATTCACGTAAAGTATAGCTTGGGTACATACAACCGAATGTTTTTACTATTCTAGGTAAATCGTTTAGTTCGTCGTAATTAGACATGTCGTGATCTATATAGACCGTTTTTGTTTCGTGACATACATCGATCAATATACGGTACCCTTCGTCTGTGTTATACGTAGGAGTGTTTATTTCGTTAAACGCTGGGTACACCGATGATATATTTTTAGTGGGTGGTATTTGTGTTATGTTTAAAGCTGTACATATTTTTCTAGATAAAACTCGTATCATTTCTTCTTAATAACCTTTAATGGGGTCGTTTTTTTAACTGCGTTACGATCACCAATCTTCATGTTACCATGTCTCGGATTAAACATCTTCTTATGTGTTTGCCAATATTGAGGTGCACCGACCTTAAAGTTTTTACGTAAGGTTGCCTTGTACCAAAAAACACAATCTTCTATTCTATTACTCTTTGATGTATTATCTAAAACTAAACACTCGTAGTTCTCTGTACATGAGTCCATAACTTTGTTGAACATTTCGAACGTTGGAAATATACCAAAAAAGTTTTTATATAACTTCTCACGATTTTGAATGATATTTTCACGTAAAATGAAAATGTAATCTATATTTGCCCTGAGTGCTGGTGGAAGATCCATACAGTATTGCATAGTTAACATGAAAAATATCTTCCAGTGACGACCATTCATAAAACATTGACGAATACACGTATCTTTCATAAATTTTGAATCGTACATACAATCGTCTAAAAGAAGAAACGCACCACAATTTGGTTTACCTGCACCCACGAGTTTCTTCTGTCTATCCATAACACGTTCTATTGCTTCTCTATCGTAATCTCCGTATATGAATAAGTCGGGTATATACTGTTGATAATAATGATTTCCTTCTTCAGTTGCTGATAAAACTATTCCTGCTGGTAAATGCTTTTTGTGATACAGTATATCAGTAACAAGTGTTGACTTACCCGTATTACGTTTTCCTATAAATACACACACTTTATCATCAGCCATACCTTCGGGTTTGAATTTTCGGAGTTGAAGATTCATCTAATCTAATATATCGCCTCGTTTTATTTTATAAAATTTTACTCACATAGAGTAAGAATGTCTGGTAGAATAAACCTTGCTGTCACGGGTATCCAGGACCAATGGCTTACGGGGGAACCTGAATTTTCGTATTTCCTTGTAAATTTTAAAAGACATACTAAATTCTCTATAGAAGCTACAGAAACGCCTTTTGACGGTGAACCTAAATTTGATACGTCGCTAGAATGTCGTATACCAGCTAATAAAGGAGATCTTATCAGGAGTATGATGTTGAAATTTACTTTACCTCAACCCACGACACCTGGTAAATCTTTTAATGTAACGTTTCAATCGACTGGTTCGGGAAATAAATACTTTATAGATGGTGTTCAACAGGCAACATTAACTTTATACGAAGGTACGACGTATACATTCAACAATACAACTCATCCAACACACCCGTTTAGATTTTCTACAACAGCACCTAGTACTTCCGATTACACAGATGATAGTGTTACTGGTCTGGGTACATCTACAGTGACATTTACACCCACTTCAACTACACCATCGATTTTATACTATTATTGTGCGAACCACCCAAATATGGGTGGTCAGATAAACGTGAAAAGTCTTCGGTACCGTGAATCTATAGGTGCGCAGATAATAGAATACGCGGACTTACGTATAGGTGGTCAAACAATTGAACGTATAACCGGTGATTATATATACATGTATAACCAGATACATAACAATCACGATGATACCGACCAAACTCTTTATTTTCTAACTGGTCATGGTAATTATATACCTGTTTCTTACGATTGGGATTATAGTGTAATGTTACCATTCTATTTTTTTAGACATCCGAGTTTAGCTTTACCTGTGTGTGCTATAACAAAACAACTCGTCGAGGTTGAAATAAAGTTTAGAAAGCTGGAAGATATAACTGTAACGTACACTACTTCATCTGGAGCTATAGAAGATCCACCTTCAGATGTATCATCTTCACTCAAAAAAGTTTCATTAATAACGGATTTCTTTTATATAACCGAAAACGAAAAAAATTTCTTATTATCACGCCCAATCGAATATGTTATAACACAAATTCAACTGTCCCAGTTCAAAATGAAACCCGGAGAAACGAAAAAGTCTGGTATGCTTAACTTTAAAAACCCCGTAAAAGAAATGTTTTTTTTGGCTATAAGCGATGATGTATTTAAATATAACCCGATTAAAAATGTTACAATGAAATTTAATAATAATACGATAATAGACGCCGATAATTTAATGCTAAGCTATGAACAACCTCTAAAATATTACACAGGGACTACAGAAAATAACTTCGGTGTGTATAGTTTTTCAATAAAACCAGAAACATACTATCCGACAGGACAAGTTAATATGAGTAGAATTGCACACAATTTAATAGAAATAGAACTCGATAGTCCAGATTCAAGTTTTGGACACAAAGTTTACGTGTATGCAGTTAACTATAATGTTTTGCACGTCGAAAGCGGTCTCGGAGGTTTAAAATTTTAGTCAGTTATACTAGTAATGGCTGGCCGTGTTCAATTAGAAACATCTGGTCCACAGGACGCTTTTTTTACGGATGATCCAGAATATACCTATTTCATAAAAAATTTTCAAAAACATTCTAATTTTGCACCGTTCTTTGTTGATTTAGACGTTGAAGGTGAAGTTGAATTTGATAATATTATAAGGTGTACCATACCCCAAGATCAAGGTGACCTTTTAAAAACAGTAAGTTTAAAATTTGAATTATCGGAAATACAACAAAACTTACTAAGTGGTGATGGTATATTAGGTATTGGGTATGTGGAGTCTATAGGACACGCTATTATAGAGTATGCCGAAATATTAATCGGTGGTAAAACAATTCAAAGAATACCAAGTGATTTTTTAGCTATTTATTATGATAATTATGTAACACAAACGAAACAGAAAAATTTATCTAAACTTATAGGTAAACCACCTTTAGAACTTTCAGGTACACCTGTATCGAATCACGAAATTTCTGGGTATTTAGGATTTGCTACACAAAAACAAAATTTTTTCGTTGATATACCCTTTTATTTCCACAATAACCCCGAACTCGCTATTCCTATTTGTGCAATAGATAAACAGGAAATTGAAATTATTATTAAACTTAGGAAATGTAGTGATTGTATATTTGGGCATGATTCTACCACTCCAGCTAATTATGATAATGTTCGTTACTTATCAAATAATGTATCAACAAAGGGTCTCATTAAAAACATGAAAATCACTACCGAAATGGTATCATTAACAGATGTTGAAAAGAAAAAAATTAAATCTGAAAAAATAGACTATATAATTACACAAATACAGGAAAGTAAATCTATAATACCACAAGACCCAGATATAAGTTCTATAGTCGAGATTAAACATAACCTTAATTTTAAAAACTCTGTAAAAGAGTTATTTTTTATAATTCAAAGACTTAGAAAGGTACCTGGTAATCATTTTGTTACTAATTTCGATTACGATTCAATGTTTCAATTGTATGACGGAGAATATGTTAATTATGAACACCTCAAATCATTAAAAATGTCTCTAGATGATTCAGAAATTTTAAATGAAGAAACGGGTGATGTTATAAATTTACGCGCTGTACAAAGTGGTATACACCATTCACGGACACAACTTTTTAGGAGGTATTATTCTTATAGTTTTGCGCTCGAACCTGAACGATGGTATCCGACAGGACAGAAAAATTTCAGTATGGTTAAAGATCAGATATTAAAACTTAAAGTAACACCTGATAATTTAGCACAAAGAGAACTTAGAGTTTTGGCGCATAGTTATAATATACTCCGAGTGGAGAACGGTATTGCTCAAACGTTATTTTAATACAATGAATCAATCAGAAAATGATGCTACAACACAACTCGTTGAACAGTTTCAACAAACAGCTATAGATGTTATACAACCCGTAATGGAACAAGCCATAGTTTTTGCGGCCGAATACGCAAAAGCATGTGGTCGTGATACTATACTCGGTAAAGATATGGAATACGCTATGAAATATTGTGCCATGAATGAAGTTGGTAAAAAAACGGGAACATATTTCCCAGAAATTTACGATGAATCAGATAGCGAAGAAGAAGAATTGGATGTAGTAGACGAGGAAGATATTGAATTTGAAAGGTATTCTGGTAGAGAATACAAATTCGTTAAAATGAACATTGCGTACGATAATTGGGATACGTGGGTGCCGAAAAACCCAACAGAACATATGTTAAAAAATGCTATAGATAGTAATGGAGACATCTAATTTAGAAGGTTGGGATAAGGATGTTATATATTTTAAAATATCAAATTGTGATGATAGCTCGGATAAAGACTCTGACTCTGACTCTGACTCAGAAACTGAAACCGATAACGAGTCTGGAACCGAATCTGAATCCTCAGGGTATTCTTATTCTAATGAAAAACCTATTAAAAATATGAAAGGGTACTTTAAAAATACGAAAAAATATAAGAAAATTTTATTCGACGAAAATTTCCTCCCAGAATAAAATCTACATTTATAGTATAAAAATGTCTGCTGCCAAAGAAACTATCACGCTCGTCGCCTCGGAACTCGAGTCGCAATCTCTCAACGCTATCGTCGCTGGGTTTTCCTTCGCCGCCGCCTTGTCTTGGGTTGACTTGGTTAGGTGGTTGGTTAACCAAGTTATCAAGGTTAACAAGAACGGTGGTATGAACTACACGCTTACCGCGTTGTTCACAACTCTCTTGTCCATCTTTGTCTTTATGGTCACTTCCAGAGTGTCCTCCAAGGTTAACAAGCCAGCACAACCAGTGTTCGCTGTTACTAAGTAAGTTGAAGTCGTTTCGGTTTCTTTATAATTAAAAGTAAAAATAAACCTGCTGCGACTACCATAAATATAGGTATGAAAGCATCCCAGTTATGTACATCCTCTCTAAATTCATAGGGGATTTCCATAGGTGTAGGTAAACTCTCCCCTCGTTTAGATCTAGGTATATTTTCCATTTTATCTGTAGAACATGTTACTGCTAATTTTAGTATATGATTCGCATTTCTAAAATCGTAAGGTATGAGCCGATTATTACTACTATAATAAAATTGAACACGTAAACTTGATATTGTTTTTTGTGCCCCACTATCAAAATTATGTTCGACAGCATCGTCTACACCAGAATAGTTAATTACGTCTCCACACATGAGTATCCGTCCAGTATAAAAAGGTGTATCCGAAAATACAGTCTTATTAAATTCATCGGATCCACTACTCAGTTTTACAATTATTGCGTCTGCGCCCTGTAAATTAATACTACCAGTCGTTAATGAAGAACTACTCGATGAAATATCAGATGCTGGTAAACCAAGTATATCGTGTGGTGTAGTATACCCTGTAACGTTTGTATTATATCCATTTATACCCGAATAGAATTTGAATGTAAAATCACCCGAGTTACATGTAAACGTTATTGCATTTGTGGTTTTATTAAAAGTAGCACCAGTTATAACTGCACAATTCAGTTTTACAGCGTCAGCAAGTTCTTGACCGCTATAGTTTCCAACGGGTATAGTTACAGTCTGAGTACTCCCCCCATTTGTTAACACTTCCATTTGATTATTTCGAGAATGTATGAGAAACTGACTGTTATGAATACGTGCTGATATTAATGAAATTTTTGTGACTTCATAAACAGGTGTTTTTAATTTAACAACATAGTCTGCAGGATTTGAATAAGAAACGGGATCTCTTTCTCCACTATCTATGTCTAAGGTATGTACCCTCATTAAAATATAGGAGCATTATTTTAATGAGTGATTTACTTATTTTATTATACGTTTAAAAAAAACTATGTGACAATGGGTTTCTAGAAAGCTGATTTTTAGCTATATCTAAACCACTCTGAGAAGAATTAGGATTTTCGTTACCTTTGTATGCATTAAATTGGTGATAATCGTTATTTCTATAATTTTGTGTCCAAGCACCGTTTGCAGAATTTACTCGACCATCAATACGGGACGTGTCTGAACGAACACCTGTTAACATACCACCCTGGTTTAGTGGGTCGGCGCGAACATTCATTCGACCAGCACCCGCCATTCGACCAGCTTTACCTCTTTTATCTGTTGGTCTCAATCCGAACTTATTAAGTTCTTCGACTGCATAAGTATCGCCATAAACTCGACTTTCACCTATCTTTGAAGATGGAGAATTTAAGTACCCGTGTGAATATTTATTGATATTTGGTGATGGCATATTTGCGTACTGATACGATTCTATATTACCATCCTTCTTGTTACGTGTTGGTTCTGCTGCACGTGTTAAAGCGGAAACGGTTCTCTTTGGCGCGGTCGTAGAAAGAGTATCAGTTCTAAGTCCAGTTTCAGAACGATTTGTTGTTCTTTTAGTTTTTTCGTGTTCGCCTCTTGGTGTTAAACCCGAGAACCCTTGAGAACGTCCACCGACGTTTGGAAGACGTTCTGGTAAAAATGAAGTTTTTTCCGGTCTATTATTACCAAGTTCTCCGGCAATTCCTCGACGACCACCTTTACCATCAAATGCGGGACCACTTCTCCCTGGTAAAGTAGTTAATTTATAAGCACCTACATTTATAGGATTCACACGGAAAAGTTGTTGATGACCACCAACTGATGGAACATTTGGGTCAACACCCAAACCTGGTCCAACATTCTGACGTTCTATTGGTGATAAGTTATTCATTCTACCGCCGTCATACATGATCCTATCTCTCATTTCCAAAACTTCACCTCCGGAAGATCTTTGTGTTGACGCAATATCACCGAAGGAGCCAACTTCTTGTTTGTGAAAAATTGTTTGTTCGACTAATGGTGATGCTTCACCTAAATATGTATCATTTATATTGATATTTCTATCGTTAAATTCTAAATTTTCCTGTACACTATCCTGTTCTATAGGAGCACCTTCTGATATATATGTTTCGGTTGGTTTACTTAATTTACGACCAGCGTAGACAAGTCCTGCTATAGCCATTATGGATATTGGATCAGCCATTCTTATTTCTTACTGACATTTTTATTAAGGTATCTTTGCTGAAACAAACCATTTTGAAGTTCGGCTCGTGTACTGGATGGTTCGTAACTTTTGGTTCTGAGTGGGAGTTTACAGGCTACATTTTGGAGTGGGTGTAAATTTTGTTCGTATGTTCTCGCTAAAACTTTGTTAAATCGGGAGGTAGATTGTGGACGAAGCATGTCACTCGTTTCAATATATTCAGCTGGAGATCCTTTACCCGCCATATACGGCGCAGTACCGTATAACATAGTATTAGGTCTCGATGAAACGTAGTTTAATGAAGTGGGCTGAGGATACATAAAAACTTCTTCGTTTGCACAAACTGTTGGTACAGCATTATCAGTGACTAATTTGATTCCTGGTTGGAGTTGGTACGCCATTTACTATTACAAAACATTTTGTTTAAGAAAATCGAGTATCGACTAAATATATTTAAAATATGAAATTATGAAGAATGACCAGCTGCTAATCCTGAACCTCTATGCATACCACTTCTCTTATCCCCATTTGGATCTAACCCCGCAAAAGCTTCGAGTTGAACACCTCTCGCGTTTGGATCACATAATCGTGGGTCTTGTCTACAAGTTTTTTGTCCCTGTTCACCATGTATAAATTGGTAATATGGGTCGTTTCCTAAAGAAGAATTGGCTGTACTTACAAATTGTCTAGAACATGCATTTCTTTGGTATTCTGGTAAAGATGACCTAGATCTAGATGGTCCATATTCTATACCTTTTGTAGCGTAATGGTCGTACGATTTTTTCACCGTTGGGTAATAACAAGCACTTGGTCTGTCTGGTCTATCAACAAAATCTGTCATCAAAACATTACCCATTGGGTTATCCTGTGTGGGTAAGGTACATGGTCTTTTTGGACGTTCGTGTGCTGTTTTAGCTAATCCTAATTTTATCATATCGGATTTTTCCATTATATATAAAACACCTAATGCAGTTCCTCCTAATACAAATATACGTATATCACGATTTATAAGATATATAATACAGGTTGCATAAATAATAAATCTCGCTGTGGCATTAACACGCTCTTCTGGAGTAAGTGTTTGTGAAGGCCAGAATTCTAATACCTTGTCTGTTCGAATGAGTTGTTTTGGATCTTCAAACCAAGAAGTCATTTATATATAGTGAGTTTATTTTTTACCACCTAACATGCCACCTAACATGCCCTGCATGGTTTTCATAAGAGCGGCTTCGTCTAAACCACCTTCGCCATCCGATCCCATTTTATCGGCACACTCTTTTGCCACACTTTCAATCATGGATAATGTGTCTTCTGGAATTGATTTAATTGTCGTACCTAGCATGTAAAGCGTTTGTACGTACTGCCAGATAGCGTTTTTTGTATTCTCCGAACACGAACCCCAATGTTTTTCTAAATTAACACCTTTCATGAAATCTAAATTCTTAGACTCTTTTATGAAAAAAGAATCGTCTTTCTTTGAAATTTTTTCTGCATATGGTGTTACACCGGACATGAAACCGTCTACTACTAATCTCGGGTTGGTTTCTTTCATTAAATCAAATGCCGATAAACACTTTTTTAATCCCTTTTCCTCTGGAAACGTCCTGTGTAATTCAGTAAGAAATTGACCCATCATTTCATTAAATGCGGAAACCGATGTCATTGTTGTATATAATATATATAATACTAATAATATCTTTAAGTTTATAAACTAAAACGGTTCTGAACTAATACTTTCTTTCTTACCCAAACCGTTTGAAACGATAACAAATACTAAAATTGCAACAAGTGCGGATGGTTTTGTGTACGAGCTCAACTCGAGTTTACCTTCGTTGTTAAGTTTAGACTTAAAGTGTATATAGCCTGCAGTTATACACCCAGCAATTAACCCCGCCCAAGCTGGATCTCTTAAATAATCTTCAAACTCCATTTATTTATACATGATGTTTTTTTGACGAGATTCGGCAGCGTCTGGAAAAAATACATCGTCAGATTCGCCATGTTCGCTAGCCATACTCTCTCGTGCCTGAGGAGTCGTATTTATAGTTTTGAATTCGTTGTTCATGAAAGAGTTTGTAGGTTCTCCTCTCACATAAGGTTCTTCGCCCATAGAAGGTTCTCCAACCATAGAAGGTTCTCCGCCCATAGAAGGTTCTTCGCTCATAGAAGGTTCTCCACCCATAGAAGGTTCTTCACTCATAGAAGGTTCTTCGTTTAATTCAGGATTAAATGGGTCTTGTGTAACTTCTTCCCCACCGTCTTCTATAAGCTCTGGATCTTCCGAATCAGCTATCTCCGCGTCTCCTAAATCAAGGTCTTGACCTTCTTGTGATTGTGACATATAGGTTTGTAATATTTGCTGAACAGGTATGAGTTCTTTTACTGCATTTTCAACACATATAGAGAATCTTTCGAATAATTTATCGTTTCGAGCATATTCATTTTGTGTTTCGTGGTATACATAAGGATCGTTGTACAAAGATTCCGCGACTTTGTTATGACACATTTGTATAAAAACTTCATTAGTTGGAAGTTTAAGGGAAATTTTTTTATTGTCTTTACTCAAACGAACAGCTGATAATATTTTAACACAACTCACGAAAACGGCCGCCAATAAATCATTAAACCACGCGCATCTATTCGCTATATTATCAGAGTGTTGTTTAGACATTGCATCACTCCAGTTAGGAACTTCCTTTAAAAGTTTTTGGTACATAATAAGTACTTTTCTTCCTTTAGAGAGTTTGTATGCTTCTTCATACATTTCATCAAAAGTCTCAATCATAACTGGACACATTAATAAACAAAGTTGACCGAGATATTCTCTTTTAGCTTCAACTAATATGTTAAGGTTATCCATTTATGATAAAGTGGGTTTTTTTATGAGACGTTATTATCGCGCCCCCCTGTATTTATTTGCAGTCTTTTTCAAGTTCACAAGTGTTGGAAAATCTTCAAAATCTTCTTCTGGTTTTTCCTCGGTATGTTTTTCGACTTTTTTAGCACGCCAAGATATACATATTTCAAATTCACCTATAACTTGAACCATAAATCCGCTAATTTTAAATTGTCTTATTAAATAATCAGTAGCTTTTCGCCTGTCGAAATGTGGGTACCCCATAACAAACGATGGTATTTGAACGAATACATATTTATTACCGAGTTCTACGGATTGGCGTATTTTTTTAGATATCTGTTCATATAATTTTACATACGTCTCCTTTTTTAGTCGTTTACGTTTATCAGCTATCTTAGATATTTCATCTATAGTGATCATCTATGTTACTATTGGAACATTTTTAGGTTTACCATACGCATCTTGATAATTTTGTATTTCCTTTTCAACGAGTAAATTAGTATTGTTTTTTATGTAAGATATTTCACTTTCTCTTATAAGTGAATAATCTTCAAACTCTCTTGGTGGTATATTATTAGTAAAAATACCTTCATTATCAGGTTTCTTTATATGAATAGGTTGTGTCTGTAAACTTAATATAACAACCGATGGTTTTTCGTTAACTAATTCCTTTTTCATATTTTTGAACTGGTTATATTTTCTCTTGAATTTTCTTAAACGAGCGTCTTCATATTCTGTTAGTCCTGTTCTTAGTGTTTTATTTTCCATTTTTTCTATAACTTTAATTAAATCCTTCTCCATTTCTACATCATTTTGATCATCTAGTTCATTAATATCATACCGTGGTCCCATATTTATAATACGTATAACAGCAGAAACGGCAAATCCAAAATCAAAACCACCTTTTCCGTACTTGACTACCATAAACATACACTTACAAATTTTACCAGGGTTTTCAGTATCTTTGTTTTCGTATATTTCAGCTTTTATAGTTTCTATTATATATGTACATAAACCAGTTCTCTTTGAAATTTGTTCATTTGTTCTTAGTATAATTTCCTGTATAAGATCGTGTGTAATAGACAAATCACTTTCTTCGTATCCGGATAAGTCTACATCTTCGTCGTTTAATTCGTCAGGTGGCGTGTTAGTGAACTTCTCTGTCCTGGTTAGTGAATATATCACAAATAATGTCAACAGTATTATAACTATTTTGTTCATCTTATTATTAAATTTTATTTTATTTTATATGTGAAATTATTGCGAAATTATTATAAGTTAATACTTTAAATGTCTCTTTTAATATACAGCCCTCAATGTAGTCATAGTTTAGATATAATTAATTATATAAATAAAAATGATAATTTAAAACAAATTGTTAGTTATCATAATATTAATAAATTGGGAATACCTCCTCAATACAAAAGTAAACTCAGTAGAGTACCTACAATGCTCACTAAAAATGGAAAACTACTTGTTGGTAACGAAATAAAAAACTGGCTCGAGTCTCTTTTACCAATTAAGGAAGTAGAAATGGCGGGTTTTGGTACGTGTGCTATGACAACTTTAGAAGGTGAAAGTACAGATGATATGTTTGGTATAGACGATTATGGTATTTCTTTACAACCTCCTATGACGACTGAACTTGAAGAAAAAATAAGTAGAAGTGTAAGTGACGCGTATACTGAACAAAATAAACAATAATTAAAGATTTAATACAATTTATTATAAATGAAGTTAGCTACAGTACAAGCTTCAGCTATAAAATCGACTTTTGAAGTTCTTAAGGATATATTAAACGATGTTAATATATATTTTAAACCAGATGGTATGTATATAGTAACTTTAGATACAGCACGAACATCACTTGTAGATATGTATCTAGCATCGGATAACTTTGAAGAGTATAACTGTGAATCTGAAATAATAGCCGGTATAAATGTTTCAAATACGTTTAAACTTCTCAAATCTATATCAAATAGTGATGTTCTTATTATTAATATAGACACGAAAGAATATATGAATATAGAAATATTTAGCGAAATCAAAAAGACATCTACAAAGTTTGATCTAAAGTTACTCGATATAAACGAAAATCAAATTGAAGTACCTAAAATGAAAATGACAACTATAACTCCGATGTTATCTGCAGATTTCCAAAGAATATGTAGAGATATGTATAATATTGGTAATGATATAGAAATAACAAGGGAGGATAAAAAACTAAAACTTTATTGTTCAGGTGACTTTGCAAATCAGGAAACTATTATAGAATGTATCGATCAAAGTCCGAAAATATCTGGTATATATTCCCTTAGATACATGAACATATTTACTAAAGCTACAAGTATGTGTTCAAATGTTCAGATAATGCAAGAGGACCAAAATAGGTTTCTTATACTAAAATATAACGTTGCTAATTTAGGAGAATTAAATTTTTATTTAGCGACTAAGGTATCCGAAGATCTGTGATATAAGATTTAACAGTACTCACTTTCTTAACCATACCTATAGCATTTTTTAACCGAATACTTGGGTATTCTAATTCAAGTGTTTCATCATCATAATATAACATGTCGCTTATTTTTACCTTTTCACCGTGAAAATCACCTCTAGGACCCGCGTATCTCTTTATTTTGTTAAGTAAATCCTTTACAGGTTTATCGTCCGAATCAAGTAAAATTGCACTTACGATTGGTATGTTAAATATAACACCCGTATCACTTTCGGGTGGCCATTTGTGTACCAAATCATTTACCAAGTATTTGTACATTTTATCGTTATACCAATATTTAATACGTAAAATAATATGAGTTACATTATTTGGAACTACGGAATTATTATAATCTATACCGTTTAAATTTTTATAAAAATTCTCAGTTTCTCCGTCCCATTCATCACATTCATCTTCCCAAAAATCATTGAGTTCTTCTGGTATTATATCGTTATCAATTGTATACTCCATAGACTGGTCAATTATTTTATAATCTGGTTTAGACACTACGTATTTAATTTTATCATACACCCAAATTATAACGTCACTTAAAAGTTTAACAAACATTATAATTAGTTATTATATGGAAGGTAATTTTTTAAGCCGATATAACAACAAGCTTGATTTTTGGAAAAATAAAATAGAAGGTGACCCTGATAATAAATGTAAACATGAAACTGATATGTCTAATTATATAATAAAATGTTTACCGTATATGAATCAATATACAGATGATACAAAGAAAGATGTATCAACTGATAATATTTTCAACTGTAAAGAAACTAGTGGTTTACAGAGAAAGGATATATTTACGGACTATCTCGTCGAAGTCGAAAATATAAATGTAGACCGACCCTTAGCAAAAAATCCTGAAAAATGTCCAAACTGTGTTGATAGCATTTTATTCCATTTTACAAATACAGGTGATCTTGTATGTCAAGGTTGTGGTTTGATAATATCGACTCTAATCAGTGAAGAATTAACTTATCGAGAAGAACAGGAAACTTCGGAAAAGATAGTGAATTATTCGTATAAACGTGAAAACCATTTTAATGAATGGTTATCACAGTTTCAAGCACAAGAAACTACTAATATACCTTTAGAAGTTATAGATCAATTAAAAAATGAATTGAAGAAAATTAAAATTAAAAAGGTAGAAGAAATAACACATGCACGAGTTAGAAGTTTGTTAAAAAAATTGAAACTTAACAAATATTATGAACACGTTCCGTATATTACAAATATACTTAGTGGTATATCACCACCAAAAATGTCACAGGAACTTGAGGAACGGTTACGTATAATGTTTAAAGATATACAAAAACCTTTCGACGATAATTGTCCGAGCGAACGTAAAAACTTTTTGAGTTACTCGTACGTATTATACAAATTCTGCGAACTTCTAAGCGAAGATAAGTACCTTAAATATTTCCCTCTACTTAAATCAAAAGAAAAGTTGTATCATCAGGATCTGATATGGAATAAGATATGTAAAACTCTACAATGGGAATATATAGCGACCATATAAAAATAATAGTATACATAAATGGGTATAATAAAGTCAAATAATATTTCAGTTGCAAAAGTTGCACAAGAAAATTACACAAGACGTATGGCTAAGATAAAACGTATGGCTAACAGAGAAAATTACATAACACGTATGGTTAACAGTTTTATAAAAAATATAAAGCCAACGCCTAAAAAGGTTAAAAAAACAAAGACTAAAAAGTAGGTTAAATATTTAAAGAAACGCGTTTTAAAGTAGGTAATGAGCGATCCTTATTACAATTTCTGTTTAGAGGAAATCAGGTTCTATACAGAAAAGATAAACGAAATTATAAACGAAGGTCTTAAAGATCCCAAAGCGTATTACGAAGAATCCAAAAGTGAATGGAAAAAAATATACCAAATGATACCGTTCATGTATTACATGAACCAGATGGAACAAGATACCGAACCCGATAAATAATATACGTTATATTAATGACAACAAGTATTCAAGAAGAAAATAAAAAATTAGAAGCACAAAGGAAAAAGAATAAAAACAGAAGAATAAGAGAAGCTCTTGCTAAGAAAGATTCTAAAAAAAATTTATTAGAACAACAACTCAAAAATGCAAAAACGCTTACACAATTAAGCAGTGTTTACAGAAAAGGTGCATTGTTTTTTCACTCTAATAAAGGAGGTACTAATATTAATTTTATATTATGGAGAAATTTATATAATCGTCGCAAAAGAAACCTAATTTAAAGTAATGTAGGAAAATTAAGTGCTAATTGGTATCAAATTCCATCCTAATTCATACAAGTAATAAAAAGTAAACGTTATGATTTCCATTATAATGGTATATTTGAGAGTTTGATTCGTATCTTTTAAGAATAAATACGTGACAAATAATGTTAAAAAAAATATAAAAATTCTGTAAATGACCGCCTTTCTTAAAATACGTGATTTACTTTGAACAATATATTTTTCTTTTTTTTGTTCAAGAGGTATCATTTACTTTGGGTATATATTTTATTTGAAACTTAATTTAAAGTAATGTACCTAACCTCCAAATCGACGTTAAGTGATGTAGGAAAATTAATAAGGTACCCTTCTGTGAACCCCGTCAAACGTAGATAGTTTTGGGCCTGTGTTACCATTACATCATTCATGGTTTTAACTGATTTGAGTTCGACCACAGTTTTATTATTTAAAATTAAATCGGCGCGAAGATTCCCTATTGTATGACCTTCAAATACGATAGGAACTATTCTCTCCGTTTCGTAGTGTACCCCATTTTTCCGCAAGACAACTTCCATCGCATTGTGATACACGCGCTCGCTATAACCGGGACCAAGTACTTTGTATACGTGTTCGGCATAGTCACGTATCATTTATAAGATAGTTAAAAGCTTCACTTTTAACTAAGTTATATGAATATCGAGAACTGTGAAGGTCGCGATTTTTTAAAACGAATTGCTAATGGGTCTGTCGACCTCATACTTACAGATCCACCGTATATTATTTCACACGAAACGGGTATGAATGCGTTACACGACGCGATAGAATCGGGAAAAAATCTTAAGAAAACCGAGTCTGACTGGTTAAAATACGTCGAAGAAAACAGTGCTGCTAAAACAACACCGAACGCTAAGGAAAATTATATGAAATATGGTACCATATACGGTACCAAGTATAGCGTTAAGACGAATTATGGCGAATGGGACGAAAACTTTACTATGGATACACTCGATGAGTTTATAAAACTGTTTTATGAAAAACTTCGCGACGGTGGTACGTGTATAATATTCTTCGATGTATGGAAAATATCACATCTCAAAGAACTCATGGAAAAACATAAATTTAAACAAATTAGGTTCATAGAATGGATTAAAACAAATCCACAACCTATAAACTCGGGTACGAATTATTTGACAAATTGTCGTGAAATAGCTTTACTCGGTGTTAAGAAAGGTAAACCGACGTTTAATAGTAAATACGATAACGGTATATACAAATTTCCAATCCAAGGTGGTAAGAATAGGTTCCACCCGACACAAAAAAACGTTGATTTGTTTCAATCACTCATAGAGAAACACTCTAATAAAGGTGACCTCGTCGTAGATACGTTTCTTGGTGGTGGAACAACAGCTATGGCGTGTACAAATACCGAACGTAAGTTTTCTGGGTGTGAACTTTCAAAAGAATATTACGATAAAATTCTAACCCAAGTTAAACCTACTTAAACAAATACTCAATTAACAATATAAAATGGGATACCGAGAAGCTATTGCTAAAGTTATTGTCGAAACGCTCGCGTTTACAAAACCGTTCATTCACTTCGATCGTCTTGCCGAGTTAGGTCTCGTTGATGTCACGAATAATGGAGGTACATGGAGAACCATGTTCGAAAAAAACTATAGATTTACAGTCGTGTACACTACCAAACGTAAACCTTTACATACGAATACGACATTCGAAGATGAAACGAAATTTGAAAACGTAGAGAGTTCATTTGTACATTTAAAAAAACCAGAAAATACAGAAGTCCTTGGTTTATTTATTTGGGGACGTAATATACCCCCAAAACCCAGAACCATACCCAATTGGATACGCGAACGCGTGTGTTATAAAGGGGCACGGTGTCTCATATGCGACACCGACAGTAGAATTGAGTGTGATCATGTAGACGATGATTATCCAGATATTCCTCATGATCAGTTACAGGTTTCCGATTTTC
>JGI20151J14362_10001270_pt1 | contig 18314 bp, 16 predicted proteins | sample COG_01_FD_14362 | JGI IMG/M metagenome (IMG submission 14362)
CATCCCGAATTGGCAAGAGATTTCTGACAAAATGACGAAATGGGGCTACGAGTTGATTGAAATTCCAAGTGCTGTGATCGAGGGTCAGGATGACTCTGCTCAGGGCATATATCTCAATTACGTGATTGCAGGAGGTGCCGCGTTTGTTCCTGTTTCAGATGAGGTCGACGCTTTGGAACAGCGTCGAGCTTTGGTCGCACTGAAAAATGCGCTCGATATGGAGTTAGTGGAGATTCCCGCGGACGAATGTGCGCGTGAGGGTGGTGCGCTGCATTGCGTGGTTTGGGATGATCCAAGCGCTATTTGATTGCTTTTGAAATCATTCTGAGATACTTTAATTTTAATGCAATCAAGAAACTCCAGTTATCATGAAGTACACGATTCAAACATTTGGGAAGCCATGTCATTACCAGTTCTCAAACATTAAGAAGATTGAGGTGAACGATATTGAATTTGGCGAGATGGATTACCATGAACTAGAAGAAACCTTTCTTTTGGACAAGTGTGCAGTTGAAAATATGAAAATTAGTCTTGACGATGAGGTTGAGGTTGAAATATATAATGGTAATGATAAAATATTGGGTTTTTCATTAAAAGATACCGATCAAAGCGATGAAGGAGGGGACTGTTTTTGTCCGGAACCACAGTATAACGAAGAGTATGAAAATTGTCTTGGTTCAATACAATATTTCAAAGGAGGAGGTCCAATATTTGAACTTGAAACCGATGACGAATTAAAAATTGAAAACTTTACATATAGTTTATCAATTTTGGAACTCGATGACGGAGAAATATCATTAATGGACAGCCTTTATTACAACAATCAAAGATTAGAAAAGATAGACTCTGGTGTGTCGTGGGGCACCCATAGATTGGTGAAAATATGGAAAGATAATGGTGAAGTTTTTGAGTTTGCGGAATAGCTTTTTTTGAGCGCTCTACAAACTACTGCCACGGAAACGGATTTCGCTGCATGGTATTTACATATGTTGAAATCACCTGAGTTTTGTTTTGGATGAAATGTATTCCTTGACCTGGAACAGTTCGCTATCACAAAACTAGGGTCGTCTAGAATAATCATGATTGATTCATGCACACGAAAAACGATATAAAAATAACCTTTGTAGACCTAGACGGTGTTGTCACATTACGTGATTTGGGATGATCCAAGGGCTATTTGAGTAATTTTGAAATCATTCTGAGATACTTTAGCTGAACCATGAATCGTAAAGTGAAAACTGCAGTTAATGAACGGATTTAAAGTCAACGCAGGTTGGGAGTGTAGGCCAGGCGCACCGGCAAGGTGTCGTTGGTTTTGCCTTTGGAAGGACTTGCCGGATGTTGCTTGTGAAGATCCAGGAGGCCTCGTCATTGCTGGATATTACGCGGGGTATAGTGGTGGTGGAACTTTTGAAGTCGAAAAGTTCAGAGGTGAGATTTGCGATGATGAGGTGCTCTCTCTTTGGACTGTTTACGAAGACCTCGTTGAAGGGATAGAGATCAACTGGGAAGAGGTAGAAGATGCAGTGGTAGAAACATGCGATGACGCACTCAAGGTGTTGTGGCATTGGAACAATGAAGATCTTTGGTGCGACAATGATTCGCTGTACCTCAATGAGTTGCGGCGAGGTCAAACTGTTCAAAATGGGGACATGTTAACGACATCATCCGAAGGGTGGAACTCGGAAGACATCAGTATCTTAAGGGACATTTGTACTTTGGGTGGTTTGACTGCGCGACTACTTTAGGATATGATGTTCCTGTGACCGAATTACTGAGTCTAAATCTTGCTGCTGGTCTGAATCTTACCAAAAATGAGAACTATAACAAATACATCACCAATGATAACGATGCCTGGAGATACTTGGTTGCAGAAGGCATTGTTGATGAAGAAACTACCATTGGAGGTCTCAAAAACTCTTCAACTGAGGATAGTTTCAACAATACTCCTGTTTTTCTGAGAATTGGCTTAGGCCTGAATCTTTAATACTTGACTAGATGCGTGATTTTGAAAGAACTCTAACTTGGACTATGTCTGCGCTCACAACCCCTTTTCAGTTTGAGAGGAACAAAATTGCCGCTTTGACCCGAGTATTGTTGGTTTCAATGACTTTGATTATGTGCTCAATGGGACCCACTATGTGCCAAGTTTTTAATTTGGATGATGCATCCCAACAAGTCACCAATCGATATGGGGAAATTAATATGGGCTTGGCTGACACGCCTTTTGGATGGTGGGATGTAAGCCCGGGTTTATCTGTTTTGATCGTGCATCGAAGGCAGAAGGCGGATTCCAAACTTTTCCTCGAATACGGTTACGGCGTGGCTTTGCCCACCCTGGTTACAGGAAAAGTTGGAGTTGGGTTATCCGGAGAATCCAACGCCAACCTTTCAGTTGGGTTTCGTGTTTTTCCTACCCATGGATATTTAAGATTCGGCATTCCACTGAAAACGAAACAAGGCATGGCGGAGTTAGGCTTTAGCCTTGAGAAGTCAGGTAGAGAATTCAACCCGACGTTTAGACAACTTTCATTTGGCTCCGACCAGATGCTTACAGTTGGGCTGTGTATGGATATTCACTAAGGCTTAATTAACCAAATCTGGGTTGAGCGGGTTCGGCTCCTTCAGAAAGAAGGATAAACTCGAATTGGCGCGTCAGCCCGATTTGCCATTCTTGCATTCACCGAGCAGGGTTCAGCCACCAAGGATCAGAAGAAGTGGAAGCAGGACCTGGAAGCCAGGGGATACCAGGCAGTGATTACCAAGGGCAGGGAAGCATGCCTGGAGATCATCCGGGAATACTTCAAGGAAGACAATCTTGAACCATGAAAAAAATTGTGCGCATCTTTCTGCTCGTGGCAGCCTCTTCCACTCCAGAGTACACCCCACCTTTGAGGTCTAAACCCTTCTTTGGATTTGTCTTGCAGAATACATACACAATCCATTGGCTAACGTTCCTGAAACTCCAGTAATATCATTACCTGTCTTTTTCTTTCTGAATTTCTTCCTTTGTTTTTGGTCGATTCTTCAATTACTCTTCGCGATCAAGTCGCATTTGTTCCATCTGTGCCAACCATTCGCCACCGGTTCCTTTCGGTTCGTCCGTTATCTCTTCAATTTTAAACTCACCACGGTTAGTACTCACTACACCGATATTATACACATCCCAATCTAATTGGGGTATGTACCGATATGGTTCGTGGTATACATTCTCGTAACTCATTAAAAGACACCTTTCGTCCGTTTCAAAAGTATTAATCTCAAAGAAGTAATCTCCGAGATGGGTATCAGCGACACATGAGAAGTGTTCAGTTTCTGAATCCCATGGACTGATAACATCGATAATATCGAACTCACCGTAAAACTTATACTCTCCGTTGATGATGTCAATTACTGTGACAGTCATATCATTAAAATCAAAAGTAAAAATAATTCGACCTTCACCTACATCGTAACCTTGAGTATACTTATCTAAAATCAATTCATCGTTTTTCCATTGTTCAATTAGTGACTCTGATTCTACGTAAGCAAATCCGAGTTGTTCTTGAAAACTAACTTTTATGACTTGAGATATTGCCAAATTTTCAAACGAAAAAAACAAAATAAATAAAGACAATGCCATCATCAACACTTTAGATTTCAGATTTTGCCTGAACATATGTGGCCTGAGGATGCAGATCAACACCGATGAACTGCGCATTCCTTTGGCATGTTTATTTTTCTCTTTAAAATATTTCATCACGTGGGCATTTAAGATTAACACGCAAAAAACCACTTGAAATTGCCTTCATCCATAATGACCATGACAATTTTATATCCGATTGGCAAACCCTAAACCCATCATCAAACTCATCAAAATCTTCACCTTAGGGCTCATTAAACAACCACGAGAGGGGGCGAGAATTGCGCCCAGGGAAGGATTCACGGGGCTGGCCATTGAGCTCAAGAGGCCATATCGGATATGTATAAATCCACCTCAAATTTTTCGGGCTTCCGGCCCCGCTTCTCCTCCTGATTGATGTGCAAAACTTCGCTCACTTCCGCCGGCTATACTCAGTGTGAATTCTTTGGACGATTGGAACTCGCAAGAGAGCTCTTGAAATTAGGCTACGGAGCGGGTCAGATTATTTAATGACCGCCTCCTTTTGAAGACCCAATATGCCGGTGACGCACGTTTGAAGCAGTCTGATTCAAAAACGTGAGAGAGTTCTGAACCGACGAGTGCCAGCTATTTGACATCAAACAAGGAGCACGGCAACACAAATCTTTTGATCTTGCATTGACTGGAATTTGCAAACATGGACAAACGCATGGACGAGGCTTGGTAGTCCCTGTAGAATTAAGCAAATTAGGGCTTTGAGAAAGGGGTTCAAAAAGCCCCCGGCTCCACTTTTTCTTTCTAAGAATAATTTCTTATTATTAGAAATATTTTTTTTGAGTATTTTAGACTCATAAAAACAAATATATAATGGCCCAAATTAAAGGAATAAAAGAAATAATGATTTGCACTCATGATCTGGAAAAAGAAGATCTAGACAATTTGACATCAATAAAATTAAAAGAATTAATTAATAATAAATTGCAAGAAAGTGCTCAGTTACTTTATGTATATGATGAATATGGTTTCGAAGCTGATTCTGCCCTTAGTATTGAGGTTTGTTATGAAGAGATTGATTCTACCCCAGTCGTACAAGAAGGAATGGTGAGATTAGTCTTTTGGCAAGAATTAGAACAGTGCAATGTAAATGCTGATCTAAATGAATTAAGTGGAAATGTAACATTGAATCTCAAGGGGAATACATATGGTTGTATGTCCGATTGGGGCTATCAGTCATTTGAATTTATAACTTCTAATGATGGTACAGAATTGTTTTTGGAATCCGAGTCTTATGGAGATGAAAATAAAACTATCTATTTCTTAAATTCAAAAAAGGAATGTGCATATTCAATAAACGATATTGATAATAACATAACATTCGATGAGGAATTTGAAGAAATGAAAAAGGATTATTGCAATTGATTCAATGAGATTGGCTGTCCCACCGGAGGCCAGTCTCGATCTATAGAGCGATGCCTTTAGGGGCGCACACCTGTCTTTAAACAAATGTGACTAATTGCCAAAGCAATCAAGAAGACGACAACCCTAAAAGTAAATGACTTACTAAAAAACCATTTGGTGAATTTTAGATACAACAAACCACCTAAAATCAGACTTAACCATTTGTTTCTCTGAAATCTTTGCCCATGGCGTCTGTACTAGGCGGCGCGGAGAATAGAGCCGAAACTGACAGCTCCTCTGTCTCGTTCACGTTCGATGATTTGGAGTTTCGAGAAATAGAACCACAAACACGGCACTTGTTCTTTGGTCAATGGCACGTTCTATCTGATTTTCTCGGACAGCATACTCAGTAGACTTTTAACTGCAGTTTCATAAGCCACTGGGTCATTTTCTTTAAGGTATGGGCTGATACAAGGCAGACTAGAAAACCACTCTTCTCTCGCATCTTGAAATGGGAAGAAATGAGGCTGATTGTTCGTTGCTAACCAGGCAACCGGAATTCCGTCTTTGTATAAAAGATGCGAAGAGTAATAAAGCCTGCCGCCAACTTCTTCTTTTTCGAAGTTTCGAACGACTTCTTCTCCATCAATAAAAACAGAATGTAGAATGTCAAAATCACCAAAATCTGAGCCAAACCAAATCGTGTCAATACCAGTATGCACGTAAAATCGAGGATCATCAGAGTATTCTGTATTAATACTTTTATTAGCAATAGCAAAATCTCCTTCAGCATAGAAATACAAGTCCTCTGACCTCACGCTAACTACAGAAAGACCTTCTTTTGGTATTTTAAGAGTGCTTCGTGTTGGAGTAGAATCCTCCAATGTCGTGACCCATTCCCCGGTAGCGTCATCTAATTTTTGAACCTCTTGCTTCAAACCCCGATCCTCCCCATCAAAAACTACCCAAGAGGAAGCCTTTTTATTGCAACCGCCATCAAAACTCCAGTTATCAGTTGACAATCCTTTAATATCCTCAGACAGTTCGCTTTCATACGTAATCATGCCATGTTTGTGGTAAAATTGATTGACATCCATTAGTTCAGTCAAGAAAGCTGAGCCGTAAAAAGTATTCCCACTGTACATGCTATCTTCAAACAGACCTTCATTTTGAAGTAATGATTTCAATTGGTCTGATTTATCGCTTGTTAAACGGCCTATGGAGACTTCAACACCGTGATGCACGATACCCTCACCATGGTGCGAGCTGCTATCATAGTTTCTTGCAACGGTTATTTTTTCTTTTTCCATTTTAGTAGAGTTCTTGAATTATCGGCAATTGCTAACATACAAAAAGCTCCTGGTTGCCCCTGAGCAGCTTCACATGCTTTGCCCTGTCATCCCAATGCTTGACATCAATCCACATGGGCTGCATCAAGATTCCTGAATAGCACCTGTTGGTCAGTCGAAGTTGACTTGTTTTTCGACCGAACCATCTGAATAGATGTACAGCCGCACTTCGCCTTGTTTTGGGCCCGCTTTCCGACCGAGCAAATCCAGTATTTCGACTAACTGACGGTCATGAGTAGCTTCAAGCTGTTCAATATCTGTTGAAGAATCGCAGATTTCCTGAAAAAACAACCACGCTTCCCGACTGGAATCGATGTCCATGTTACCATATGCCCCAGGCCAGTCGTGACCTCCTCCATTCACTGTATAGAGCCACACTTGGGTGCAACTTCCAGGAGCACCGTATTTATCTGCGGTTACAGTACTACCATCTCCTGTATTGATATTCTCAAAATCAAAAGAATCTTCGAGTTGGAGGCCAAATAAGTCTGTGAAGAAACTCATGGTAGCTGGTATACTGGGATAAGCTCCCCAATTGTCTTGGTTGTTTGGATCTCCATCGAAGTAGGTGACATTGTCCTGTGTTCCATGAATCTCGAGTATGGACACCTCTTCAGGCGGGTTGCAAGCATCCATGATATCTTGCATAATCATACCTGCAACAGGTGCTACAGCTCGAAAATAATTGGAAGCCTCACAAGCCAAGAGATAGCTGAAGTCACCCCCGTTTGACATACCTGTGCAAAACAGGAGTTCTGGGTCGATTGAATGTGAAGCCGCCAAGTGTTCCGACAGATGAATCACATAGGCTACATCATCTACTGTCTCGTTATTTTGAAAGTCGTATCCCACATTCCAAAAAGTATTGCCCCACGAATCCTGAATTCCTTGCGGGTAACACACTGCAAAACCGTATTCGTCGGCGAGTGCGTTGAATTCCGAATAATCCATAATTCCCTGAGCACTTCCTGAATACCCGTGGCAAACAAACACCAAAGGACAGTTTTCAGGCGCATCACCTGGGTGGTAATAGATGTATTCCCGATTCATTCCGCCATCGAGGAGTGTGCCATATTCAAGAGCTGAGATTGAATGAACGAGCGTGTTGTTTGATGCCACATCATCTTCAACCCCGTTGACATTGGAGACCGTTACGGTGAGCTGAGCGCTTCCAGATTCGGTCATGCTGAAGACATCTTCATGGGAAAAAGGCATGGACATACCCGACAATAAGGACAAGTCGGAAAATGCCTGAACATGGTCCTCATTCCCATCTGTCCATGTAATATCAAAGGAAACAATGGGAACAGCTCCGAGGTTGCTGACAATTCCTTCCACAGCTATATCGGCAGGAACATCTGTGTTCAATGGGATCGTAAGCGATGTCATGGCTGCATCCAATCCCGTCGGCTCATACACGAATACGTCATCAATTGCCCAGCCAAACATCCAACCAAAGTCATCGTTGTAGCGAAAAGCGATTAAAACACTTGAATTTCCAATCAATGTTCCTAAACCAATGGAGTGCGCACTCCACGCTCCATCTTCTGTCCCTTCGATTGTTTCGTGAACCGTCCAGTTTACTCCACCATCCAATGAATATTCTATGGTTGCAACTTCAGTGTCCCCCTCAAAAGTTGCCCCGTCATAATAGGCTTGGAATTCTAAAATGGCATTTTCAACTGCAGTGAAGTCCAGCTCCGGGAGGATTAAATAATCTTCACTCTTATCGCAATCACAAGCATCGTCGTTTGTTGCGATGATATTGCCATGAGGAGCGATACTCCACCACTCACTTTCGAGGCTCATTGCGGTACCCAAGACCCATCCTCCGTCAGAGGCGGCAGTCTGTTGTGTCCAATTTTCGGGAAACGCATCGGACTCAAAATCTTCTGAAAGCAACACGTTTTGAGCGGATAACTCCACGGAAAAGAGGAAGATGAGCGGTAAATAAATTTTCATTACTGTTTCTGTTGATGGACCAAGAAAAGGCTTCTTGTCTTAAATTATGAAGAGACGTGTTTCAATGAGTCATGATATTGCAAATCCTTCACTGAAACGCCGTAATCGCATGCTTAAGAAGCGAGAAATTCATGCTTTGTCGCATTCGATCAGCTTGTAAAATTCGAACGTCGAGAAAAAAAGGGAATCAGCAGCTGGCTGATTCCCTTTTAATTAAAATTAGGTCCTCCTTTGGATTATTCCGAGATCATGACTGAAGGCATGATTAGGGAACGTTTTGTATGACTTGTTCAAATTCCAATGATTGTCGAGGCATCTGCCTTCAAAGGAATGACAGTTTGCACGGCGTTCGCAGACGAATGTTGAGCTTATCTTAGCCTCCATGTTGAACATCCTTACCAAGGTTGCGGCGGTATTTCTTCTTCTTCTTCACGGAGGGGGGCTGTCCTCGGTCGAGGCGCAGGAAGTACCTGAACCGAGCGGTTTTCTGAGAAACTACATCGGCAAAGTTCTTGGTAAGAGTGCGGATCCGGTTGACGCTAAATTTATCAGTTATCCAACCCTGGCCTACACGCCTGAAACCAGTTTGGAGCTCGGGATATCCAGTTTGTACGTGTATTCTGCGAAGCGAGACCTGTCCAATCGGTTGAGTGAAATGAAGTCCTTCACCTTCTACACCCTCGAAAATCAGTACGGATTTTGGTTGTATCATGCGATTTACACGGATCAGAATGAATGGTTCTTGTATGGTCGAGCCCGGTACCAAAGGTTCCCTTTGTTTTATTACGGCATAGGTCGGGAGAGTCCTTCGGAAGTACAGAGCGTCATCGACGGGCAGTACATTTTACTCAGAGAACGCGTGCTGAGGGAGACGTTGCCGTCGTTGTACGTCGGATTGGAATTGGACTACCAGCGATTGAATCGAGTCGAATATGTGAATGCAACGGACGATTTTATACCGCCCGTCATTGGCACGGACGGATCGAATAATCTCGGAGTTGGACTGGGCGTACTCTACGACAACATCCATAACGCGATGAATCCAAGGAAGGGGTTATACAGCGAGTGGGCCTTCCTCCGCTATGGCATCGGCGACGGGAGTGACTTCACCACTTACATCGTCGATAATCGAATTTATAGATCCGTTCGGGAAAACACCGTCCTGGCTGCACAGCTTTATGGGCAATTTACCGAGGGTTCTGCGCCGTTTAACATGCTCTCCCTCATGGGCGGTGAAAGTCTGATGCGCGGTTACTACCTCGGAAGATACAGAGACCGAAATTTGCTCTCCGGTCAAGTGGAATACCGCATCTTGCCATTCTCTTTCTCCAAGCGGATCGGTGCGAGCTTGTTCCTGTCCGCCGGCCAAGTCTTTGGTGACGACCATGGCTTTGCTTGGGAGCATTTCTTGCCTGCGGGTGGCGCGGGCCTCCGGTTCTTGATTTTCCCGGACAAAGATATTTTCACCCGCCTTGATGTGGCATTTACGGGAGAAGGAAGCGGTGTGTATTTCTACATAGGCGAGGCCTTTTGATTGATCGTCATGGATTCACTATCGCAAATTGTGTTGGGGGCAGCCGTTGGCGAGGCGGTTTTGGGGCGTCGGCTTGGCAATCGGGCCATGATCTGGGGAGCTGTGGCAGGCACGATTCCCGACATGGATGTGCTCGGCAAATACTTCCTCAGCGAGCTGGACAACCTCGCCTTTCACCGGGGGATTAGCCATTCTTTCTTGTTCTGCGTGCTCGGATCGTTGGTATTCGGGTGGGTGACGAACCAACTTTACCGCAGCCGTTACCATTCCTGGGTTGCGATGGGCACCAAAGGGGTAGCCGCCGTCATCATTGGATTTGTGGTGAATTTTCTGACCCAGATATTGGCTCCAGGCGCTTGGTGGCCGATTGCTGTTTACATCCCTTTGGTTGGATACTGGGGCTGGAAACATGGCCAGCGTAGGTATTTTGAAGGAAATTGGAAGGCACCCGATGCGAACCTGAGAGGGTGGGTTTTATTGTTCTTTTGGGGTTTTTTGACCCACGTTTTGCTCGATTGTTTCACCACTTATGGTACGCAGGTGTTTGCCCCGTTTTCCAACCAACGCGTGGCTTGGGGTACGGTTTCAGTGGTGGATCCCCTTTACACGGTGCCTTTTCTTGTGTGCTTGATTTTGGCGACACGCTTCGCACGCGACCATTCCCGCCGAAGGATTTGGAACGGTCTGGGACTGGCATGGAGTTGTGTGTATTTGAGCTTGACCGCAGTGAACCACCACAACGTGCATCGGACGGTCGAAGAGGCGCTACTAGAACAGGGAATAATGAATCAGCGTTTTTTCATAGCGCCTACTATTTTCAACAACCTCCTTTGGAATGTTGTCGTGGATGATGGAGATGAATTTTTTCTCGCACAGCACTCGATCTTCGATGAAGTTCCGATAGTATTTCATCCCCTGAGCAAAGGATATGATCAGCTCCACGACGTGGAAACGGATGAGACATTGGGTGTTTTGCGGTGGTTCAGTGCAGGATACTTCAACGCTGTGCGTCGAGAAGATGGATCGCTTCAGTTGAATGATCTCAGATTCGGCACGTTTTCGGGGCGTGCGGAAGACCCTGACGACTATATTTTCCGATTCAATTTGATGGATCGCGGTCCCTCTCTTCCATACGGCTTCGAGCGTGCACAAGGAGGGCCGCCCGATGAAAAGGCGCAGGACATGATGATGGATCTATTTGATCGCGCAATGGGACTTTCTCCCAAAGATCTTTCATTGCAAAGGCCACAATTGTGAGGATTCACCCCCAAACATGAAGAGACTTCGGTCCCATAACGCTAGCTTTAAATTTATAATCAAAAAAAAATTCTACCATGAAAAATTGGATGATGTTGTTGCTGGTCTGTTTGGGTTGGCAAATGCAAGCGCAAGAAACATTGTGTGATTTTACGTACACGGTTGGCACACAGGAAGAGTTTGAAGTCGCCATTCCGACGACCGGAAACTCTTTGCCCTTGATGGTTCCATTGTATGCTGTTACGTATGTAGGTGCCTACATGATGGAGGACAGTTGTTTTAGCGGGCCATGCACGCATGTAGTGTACAACTCCATCTTGGTAGATACTGTGACAACGTGCATCGACTATGTTCTTACGGATTCTTTAACCGGTGAAATGGATACTTTGAATTGCTGCTTTGACCAGGTGTGGGATGGAACAACCCAATCATGGTTGAGGATAAGCAGTCCGGTTGGAATAGAAGAGTTACAAGCGGAAGGGTTAGGGGACGACAAAATCTATGATTTGATGGGGAGAGAGTTACCTGAGGCTCCTATTGGACAGATCTATATTCAAAACAGAAAGCGATATTTTCGATTTGAGTAAATCCTGAGGAGAGCTCGAATGGAGTGCTATAAAATTTTGCTAAATGAAGCCGACTGCTATCTGGGGTTCACTTCTTATTTTGACGGCATTGGTGGCCTGGCAATTCGTCAGTCTCGAAAATAGAAAGGGAGCGTTGAGGCAGGATTTGGCGACCCTTCAGGATGTTCGCCATGGTCTACTCAATCCAGAAGAGTGGAAACGCGTAATCGCAGAGGTTATGGCTGAGAAAGTGGAGACTTTTCAGCTTGAATCCGTTGATCGCAATCATTTGCGCGACAAAATTGAAGGCCTCTTACACACGCTTATTGGGGATTTGGAGGAGAGTTACCGCGCCGACAACGCCACCCGATTGTTAGGTTTCGTCCGAAATGTCGGGTCCGATTTGATAGGGATATTTGCGGAAATGCGCGGGAATGTTCCGGAATTTTCAGCACGCATTGTCAGCTTTTTGGATGAGCCAGAGAACCGAGAGGAGCTGCGGGTTTATCTCTCCGATGCATTGGATCAATATGCCAACAACGCCTTTGGACACATCGATTATCCAGCTGTGAGCGTCATCCTCCAAGAGCGCCAATTGAGCGGGGTCAATCGGTTGGATGCGATGCAAGTGGCGGAGGCTGAATTGCAGGCCGAGTTGAATGTGCTTGACGCGCATTTGCAAAGGATGTTGTGGATAGGTTCTTTCCTTTTCCTATTGACCGGAATGTCCATTTTTCAATGGGTTCATGGGGCGATTGAGCTGAAGATTGCTGTATTGACTTTGGCTGTTTGGCTTGGCGTCGGGGTCAGTATGCCGCTTTTATTGATTGATGCAAGGATTGATTTGTTGGAGTTTGAGCTGCTAGGACTCCCCGTGGTGTTCTCAGACCAAGTGGTGTTCTTTCAATCCAAGAGTATTTTCCAGGTGGTCAAACTTCTGTTAATCCACGGAAATGGATTTGGGACGAAGTTGGCAGGGGCCGGTGTGCTTCTATTCAGTGTGATGATCCCACTTGCCAAGCTCGGAGCTACTTTTCAATGGGCAAGGAGTAAGGGTTGGGCGCATTCGTTTGTTGGAAGAACCCTGCTCTTTAAATCGTCAAAGTGGGCCATGGCAGATGTAATGGTCGTCGCAATTTTTTTGAGTAACCTCGGTTTCAATGGTGTTCTGAAAGATCAATTCGCAAGACTGCATGGAGCTGGAGAGGGGGTGGAGGTTTTGACGACAGCGGCATCCAATTTATTGCCCGGGTTTTTTGCCTTCTTTGGTTTTGCGCTTTTGAGCCTCTTGCTCTCAGCCCGCGTTCATGCGTTGGCAGAGTCGGTGTGATTGGTTGCGGTCCTTGTGCCCAATTATTGAAAGAGGCGGATGTAGTCGACTGCCATGAATTGGTGGGGCTCAAGTCATGGGTGTGAGGATGCGGTATTCATTTGCTACACCACCATCTCAGGTGATATCCTTATTTTTGCTGCCGCTTCCCGAGAGGTATGTTTCAATTCAAAAGGTTGAAAATGAGATGTGCTTCACAGGATGCGAGAAAAAAAGAAGAAGATGAAACGGATCAACGCGTACAAAAGGCTATTCGAAATCGAAGGAGAAATCGATTTAGGTGAACTCAAAAAAACCTACCGGAGGCTGGTCAAAGAATGGCACCCGGATAAGCATGTCCTGGATGAGACAAAGGCCGCGGAAGCAGAAGAAATGACCCGTCAAATTACCGATGGATACGCCTTTTTAATCAGCATCGCACCGGCGACCATTGCAAAGGGACTCGAGGAATACACGCACACCATTGAAAATGCATTCATCGACGATATGCAGCACAAGAGCCTTTTGTTGGAGTTGAAATTCACCGATGGTTCAACCTACGAGTACTTTGGGGTGAACAAGAACCTGTTTACCAAATTGGTCAACGCAGAAAAAGTGCAGCGATTTGCCCGGAGAAACATTTTCAATTCGTTCATTTACCGCAAGTCGAAGAGGACCGCAGAGGCCGAGTAATTACTGTCGCAATGGGTGTTTTTTTCTTCACCTGAATGAATGTGTGACGTATAGAATGGGTGTAATTTTGTCCCATGAACAGCAAAATAGCAAATGGCTTGGTGGTGGGCGCTCAACTCATGCTTTCATTGGCCTTTCTCTTCTTCGGAATAATGAAGCTCATTACGCCCTATGCTCAATTGAGTGAGGATCCCAACATGGGGTGGATCTTTGATTTTTCACCTACCGGTGTGCTAGTAATCGCTTCGGCTGAATTTCTTTTGGCTTTGGCATTGGGACTTTCTTTGATTTTGCTACCGCTCAAAAAGTGGACGTCCATATTCGCCATGGGACTGTTTGTTATCATGGCAGGCGCGGCTGTTACACACATAGGCCGCAGTGAGCCGCTAGCACCCAATATTGTACTGGCTGCATTGGCTGCTTTCGTAGCATTTGCCCGTCGTGATCGGCTGAAGTCGAAATAGGCTTCAGACGTTAAATTTCAACTTTCGTTCAATGGCTTGGATCATGGTCTGGGCGATGTCGGCGCCGGTTGCTTTTTCTATGCCCTCCAATCCGGGGGATGAATTCACTTCTAGCAGCAAAGGCCCTTTGTTGGAGCGTATGATGTCCACGCCTGCTACAGCGAGATTGAGGGTTTTGGTTGCTTTGATCGCCAGTTTTCGTTCTTCAGCGGTAATCTTGATCAGGGAGGCGCTGCCTCCTTGATGAATATTGGCTCTGAATTCGCCCTTTTCAGCCTGGCGCTGCATTGCTGCGACCACTTTTCCATTGACGACGAAGCACCGAATATCCTGGCCATTGGCCTCTTTGATGAACTCTTGCACAAGGATGTTGGTTTTGACAGACTTGAAGGCATTAATCACACTTTCTGCAGCCTTATTCGTTTCTGCGAGAACCACGCCTCGTCCCTGAGTCGATTCAAGAAGTTTAATGATGAGCGGAGCGCCATTGACCATTCGGATGAGGTCTTTGGTGTCCATTGGTGATTTTGCGAATCCCGTTATGGGAATATTGATATCGTTTTCAGAAAAGAGAAGGGACGCAAAAAGTTTGTCGCGCGACTGACTAATTGCATCAGCAGAGTTCAAGCAATACACCCCCAGGTTTTTGAATTGGCGCAAAAGCGCACAGCCATAGAACGTCACGGCAGGCTTAATACGAGGGATGATCGCATCAAATTGATTCAGAATATTACCACCTCGGTAACGGATTTCTGGGGAGTGCACGTCCAACTTCATGTAAGCGTGCTCAACGTTGAGAAAAACCATTTCATGGCCTTTGGCTTCCCCTGCTTCCATGATGCGTTTATTGCTGTAAAGATTCGGGTTGGAGGCCAGCACACCAATGCGCAGTCCGTCTTTCTCCTTGACGAATAGTTTGTAAAGCTGGTTGAGCTCTTCATCCGATATTTCTCCTTGAACAAACTCTTTCGACACGTCTACCAGAAATCGATCCTTGAATGCATCTCGCCCCAGCAGCATGCGAAATTCCATGGAGTTACGATCAGCAAGCGTTAAATCAATCTCGTGCATTTGATCACCTATTTGCATGGAGGTCCGAATGGCAATTCGCTCCTCTGTGATGCCCGAGGTGTTTTTGATCATCTTACGCGCGATTATGCGCTTTTCGCAGCTGATGATGATGCTCCGATTATCCTGAATTGGATTGATTTCAAACTTGACCCATTCTTGACCGTCCTTGACGAATGGTTTGATGTTATCGGCTTGGATGGTAGATGTCTTTGCACCTGAATCAACTCGAGCCTTCACTGCGGGCATGCCTAGTTCTTGGAACCGGCACCATTCTGCACTTCCGATAATGTTCATATTGCTATCAGCAAAAAATAAGGGCGCAAAAGTAGTTTCAATCCTGGCAACATTGACACAAAAGAGCAATGGAACGGATTCAGGTGATTGCGCAGAAAATAAACAGCTAAGTCCTAATTTTAACTCCATGAACCTCATCGTCCTGTCCATCCCCATATTTTTTGCCCTGATCGGGTTAGAGGTGGCCTGGGACCAATGGAAGGGAAGGAACGTTTATCGCCTTGGCGATACCCTCGCCAATATTGGCTGTGGGATCATGGATCAGAGCAGTACTTTGTTTTCCAAGGTCTTGACCGTGGGCGCGTACACAGCCGTCTTTTTTTGGGCTGCATCATGGAGACCATGGGAACTGGATGGCCATTGGGCTATTTGGGTGGCGACTTTTGTGCTCTCTGATTTTGCCTATTATTGGGCTCACCGGCTGAGCCATGAGGTCAATATCCTTTGGATCGGTCACCAAGTTCACCATCAGAGTGAAGATTACAACTTGGGCGTTGCGTTGCGTCAGAGTGTTCTTCAAAAAGTCCTCTTAATGTGGGTGTATTGGCCTCTTGCGATTCTCGGATTTCCTCCGGAGATGTTTTTGACCAGTATGGCCATCAACCTTTTGTATCAATTTTGGATTCATACTGAATTAATTGAACGTTTGGGTCCATTCGAGTGGGTGTTCAATACTCCTTCGCACCATCGCGTTCACCACGGTCGAAATCCCGAATACATTGACCGCAATCATGCGGGCGTTTTCATTGTGTGGGACCGCATTTTCGGCACCTTTCAAAAGGAGATTGTCCAGCCGACCTACGGTATTACGCGACCGACGGAGTCTTTCAATCCTGTGCGAGCACAATGGAAGCCCGTAGCTGACCTTTGGAAAGACCTCCAGAGTATTCCTGGTTGGGCGGACAAATTGCGCTTTTTATTTGCCCCTCCGGGTTGGTATCCTGAAAGCATCGGCGGTCCGCAGGCGGCACCGAAAATTGTTGGACCACAAACTAAGTTTAATCCGCGCCCGAGTTCATTCATGGCCGGATTGCTGCTTGGTCGGTGGGTCATGCTTTTGGCCGTGGCATTGCTCGCGTTGGCAGCTGAGAAGACCATTCCATCTTGGCAATTGGCAATGGCTTTGGCTTGGGTTTTAGTAGCACTTGCCGCGGTTGGTGAATTGTGGGATAGCAGATTGGATCGGGTGCGGTTGGTGATTGCCTGGTTCGCAGACTTGTGCTTCATTCCTGTCATGGGCATGCTGGTTTCAGGGCCTCCACTAGCTTATGCCATCTGGTGTTTATTGGCCCTGGTATCAGCCGGGCTGACGTATTGGGCAGCATCCTTGCGAAAACCCGCGATCTTATGACCTCATCACAAATGAATTCCATGAACGCAATTCGCATCGTGTTACTTTGGCTTCCATTGGTTGGATTTTTGTCTTGCGGTTTAAACCAAGGAATGACGAGCACAACATCCAATATTACCTGTCCAAAATGTGGACACCAAGAATTGGAAACGCTTCCGACGGAATACTGCGTGATTTCTTATGATTGCAAGCACTGTGGTACGACCCTGCATCCAGAAGGAGACGATTGCTGCGTTTTTTGCACCCACGGAGATCACAAGTGCCCTTCGAAGCAGTAATGAACGAGATTTTTAACGCTCAAAGGCTTCAAAGGTGAAATAGCCTTTGTCACCATTCGCATCATAAAAGTCGAGCATCCTGAGTTGAAATTCACGTCCTTCAGAAGTCACGATGCCATAGAGATTACTCGCATCTATGCTGTAAACTCCAGCGTCGAGATCAAATGTTTTCCAATCGTAACCAATGGCATTCCAATTCCCAGTCGCCGAGAAGCCAGACCAATCCAGTTGACCAAATTCTTCCCAGTCGAAATCCTGCGGTTCAATGACTTGCACACGTGAACTCGGTGTGAGTATTCCGGTGACTTGATAGGGAATCGTACCTTCTAAAAGCTCTGTGTAAGAGGTCAACAATAGCTCCCATTGGTCACTCGGAGGTTCAATATCCGGGGAGTCCGCATTTAGAACACTCAAATATCCAAAGGGTCGTGATGTGCTCAGGGGGACCATGACGGACCCGTCTTGCGCCGAATTGAGAAGGTCAATTCTGGCTTCAATTCCGTTTTCTGAAGCACCCTGGATTGTGATTCGGCGCTTTCCCAATTGCACATTCTCAGCCCCATAACCCAAGTCAATGAAAAACGACTCTCCAACGTCAAATTGCGCTTCGGTTGAATCAGGTGACCAGCCTGAGGGCGGATCAATACGCCACTCAAGCGCCTCTAATTGTTCGTCGGTCAAGCCCTGCTCTGAACCTCCAGGGGTGTCTTTGGCAATGCGCATGGTCCGGCTCGAATTTAGCAATACTGCCACCTTCCCAGATTCAGGAAGCAAGGTGAGCTTGAGGCACCAGTCCAAAGGAGAATGGGTGGCAACCACCTCGCTGCGTTGTAAGCTGTAATAAACGCGCGCGTCATACTCTGCGCCGATGGAAACTTCGTGCGAAACAAGCTTTCCGACCGGCTTCACAGGAATGGCAAGTTCCTTTTCGATGCATCCGCACAACACAAGGAGGAGTCCGAGGCTTGGAAGGTATTTCCTGTGATTCATCGGTTTTGGTTCCATTGGTAGGTCAGTCGAACAACAGCACTCCGACCCCAAGCAATGGGAGTCAGGCCTGCAGTATGGGCTTCAGGACCGGACGTGTTTACGCCGTTTGAAACGGATGTGACATTCAACAAGTTCTTGAAGCGGAGCGCAATGTGAAGTCGATCGGCGGGGCTGCTCCAGTTGAGGAGATTGAAGTC
>JGI20151J14362_10001287_pt1 | contig 18217 bp, 10 predicted proteins | sample COG_01_FD_14362 | JGI IMG/M metagenome (IMG submission 14362)
TCGTCGCCGAGGACGTCGACGGCCGAGGCGCCGACGTCGCGCTCGACGACGCTCTGGCGATCGCGCAGGCGTGCGCCGAGCACGAGCCGAACAACCCCGTCGTCGCCAACCTTCGCGCGACGCTGGAGGCGCGGCGCGGGGGTAAGGGCGCCGCGGCTCGCGCCAGGGAGCTCTTCGCCCGGAGCGTCGAGCTCGACCCGACACACGCGGCGGCGTACCACGCGTGGGCGGTGTTCGAGCGATCGAAAGGCCGATTCGCGAAAGCGAGAAGGCTCTTCCGCGAATGCCGACGCGCGGACCCGAGCCGCGCGGCGACGTCGCAGGCCTGGGCGCTGCTCGAGGTGGACGACAGGAACTTCACGGAGGCACGGAAGCTCTTCGCGGATGCGGTGGACGCGGACGGGTCGCACGCGCCCAGCTGGCAGGCGTGGGCCAACATGGAACGAAGGCTGGGCAACGCAGGGAAGGCGGAGCGGCTGTTCCGGAAAGGGGAGGAGGCGACACGGGACGCCGCGCGGGGGATGATGAAGCGATCGAGCGGCACACGGGTTCGGAAGGGGAAGGAGGTGGAGGCGCGGCAGGATGAGGGCCGACGGCGACGCGCGGCCATCGACGACGATCCCTCTGATGATAATTTGCAAACTGACGGAAAAACGCGGACCCAGACCCAGGGCGGGAAGCCCGAGGGCCGCCCGCCCCGACAGGATAAGAGAGGCCAACGCAGGCCATCGAAGCTCGGTGGGCACGGCGGATCACGCGCCAAGCTCCGCGCGCGAAGCTCGCTGCTCTGCTCGTGGGCATCCTTCGAGGTGGCGAGAGGCGGCGGCGGCGGCGGCGGCGGCGACCAAAATTTGTCCCTCGCCAGGACCCTCTTCCGCGAGGCCGTCGACACGTGCCCGGAGAACTCGCAGGCGTGGACGCAGTGGTGGAAAGCGGAGACGATCGCACTGCGGGGCATCGACGGCGGTGGGCTCATGGCGCGTATGTATGGGCAAACAGTCAGGAACGAGGCGGAGCGCCAACTCGCAGTCGCCGACGAGGGCCTAGCCAAGTGCCCCGGTAACGAGCGCCTGCGTCACGCGCGCGCGCTGAGTCTAAAGTCCATCGGGGACACCGACGGCGCACGAGTGGAGCTCGAGGCGCTCGCGAATGACTTCCCGACGAACGCGCACGCGAGGCACTCGCTCGGGTTGTTGCTGCAGGAGCTCGGCGAATTCGACGCCGCCATCGCCGCGTTTGAGAGCGGGAAGGATGTGAGCCTCCCGTGCCTCACCGCGGCGGCCGCCGCGGCGCACCACTCCGGGGACGTCGCGAGGGCGCGAAGGCTGTTCATGGAGGGAAGCGCGGTGGCGTCCAACGGCGGCAGGGGCGGATCCATTGGCGGAGTTGAGGGAACATTTGAGACGCTGAATTCGTCGGGAACGTTTGACGAGTTCGGCGCGTTCGACGGTTCCTTCGTCGACGCCGCGGCGGTCGACGGCAGCGGCGCCGTGTACGCGTCCTACTCCGCTGACTCCCACGGTTCAAGCTCCAACTCCGACGGTTCGTCTTCATCGAGCGGGTCGACCGTTAACAGTAACGGTCGTAACAACGGCGGCGAACGGTTGAGGTCGGCGACTCGACGGGACTGCGCCGCGCATCTCCGGCTGTGGGCGCTCTTGGAGAAGAGGGACGGCGCCAACACCGTGGCGCGGACGTTGTTCAATCGCGCCGCGGAGGTTGACCCCACCGACGGCGCCACGTGGCTCCAGTGGGGCCAGTTCGAGCGCCGCGTGTCCGGGGCCCGATCCGCTCGGTCTCGGTACCAGCTCGGCCTCCAAAAGTCATCCGACGACTCCTACCGACAGTTCCTGTACCAGGCGTGGGCGACGATGGAGGCGAACGAGGGTGACGATGCCGCCGCGCGGGACCTGTTCGCGCGGGGCGTGGCGGCGTTCCCGAGGGCGGCGACGCTGTGGCTGGAGCGTGGTTTGTTCGAGGGGTCCGTCGGCGACGTGGACGCCGCTCGAGCCGCGTTGGAGAGCGGGGCGGCTTTGACTCCGAGGTATCCGCCCGTGTTCGAGGCGTTGGCGCAGTTGGAGTGGGCGGAAGGGAACGAGGTACGGGCGGAGGAGGTGGCGAGGGCGGGGGGTGTGGTGCCGCCGGCGGTGAGGGCGAGGCAGGAGGCCGAGGCCGGGGAGGTGACGTTCTAGCTAGCAGCCGGTCAGATTGATACGAGCCCGTGGATAACACTCAAGATTGTTCGAGTAGACCTTCGCGTCAATCAAGAACACTCCTTGCATGTATCGCGCCGACGACCGTGCTCGCAGATTCCCTTCCCACCGCACTCCTTGCACTGATAGCGCTGACGACCGTGCTCGCAGATTGATCCCCCGCCGCACTCCTTGCATTTAGAGCGCTGACGACCGTGCTCGCATATTTGTGACCCACCGCACTCCTTGCAGTTATAGCGCCGACGACCGTGCTCGCAGATTGATGCCCCACCGCACTCCTTGCATTTAGAGCGCACACGACCGTGCTCGCAGATTGATCCCCCACCGCACTCCTTGCACTGAGAGCGCTGACGACCGTGCTCGCAGAGTGCACCCCCACCGCACTCCTTGCAGTGAGAGCGGTGACGACCGTGCTCGCATATTTGTGACCCACCGCACTCCTTGCAGTCACTGCGCCGACGACCGTGCTCGCATATTTGTGACCCACCGCACTCCTTGCACTGATAGCGCTGACGACCGTGCTCGCAGATTGATGCCCCACCGCACTCCTTGCATTGACGGCGCCGACGACCGTGCTCACAGATTCCAGACCCACCGCACTCCTTGCATTGAGAGCGGTGACGACCGTGCTCGCATAATCGTGACCCACCGCACTCCTTGCAGTCACTGCGCCGACGACCGTGCGGACAAGCCCTGCACACCTTGCAGTTCGAGCGAGGCTTCACCCCGTGCTCGCACGGCCCCTTTGTGGGAGGGGCTCTCTTCCGCTTCGTGCCCTTCTTGGTCAACTCCTCTCTCGATGTATCCGTGTTCTCTGCATCGCCGTCATTCGGAACGTCTATCCTGACGCGCGGCCTCCAAACCGTCGTCATCCCCATCCGCGAGGTCGGCGCGCCCCAAAGTGAGATTGTAGCGACCACGCGGTAAACTCAACGCCCACTTTTCCGTTGACTGGTTGGCCACTTCACGGCCGCGCGCCATGGCTGAGCCCGAGGCCATGCCGGCGGCGGACGCGGTTGTGCACGAGATGGACACGCCGGAGTCAGAGGAGGACGCGTGCTCGTGGCGCGCGCTCATGGAGACCCTCGCGGTGGTCGGCGACCCGCCCAAGCGCGGCAGCGCGAGATCCGACGACGTTACGTCCGAGGAACCATCCATCGTCGCGCCGTTCGTTAGCCCCGACGCGGTGCCCGCGCGGTGGGGCCTGCACGTCTCCGGCGCGGTACACGGCGGGTGGGTCAAGCAGACCTCCCCCGCGTGCGCCGCGGCGGTCGTCGCGGGCGCGTGGAACGCGTTGGCGTGCGGCGGCGACCGTCACGCACCCGGGGCGTTACGACAGGCACACGTCGTGGCGCATCTGGAGGACGTGCTGTCCGAGGCCATCGCGGCCAAGCGCGCGCGGTTCGAGCGGATGCTCGGCGCGCCCATCGGCGACTTCATGGATGCCCTATCAGCCGCCATCGCGGTGGATCCCTCGGGGAAAACGCTGGGCGGCGTGAGCAAGAGCGAGCCCGGAATGAAGCGACCGGAGGTGATGCGCATCGTCACGGAACTCATCGCCTCGCGGGGCGAAGCCGAACTCGCGGAACGCGAATCATCCATGGACCCGGATCACGAACATGAAGCCCTCGCAGATGCCGACGAGGATCCCGAAGGAGGCGCGTATCCGCCCGGTGAGCCGGCGCCGATGTCATCCTTCGGCGCGCTCGCGGTACTCGCGCGGGAAGACGCGGCGCGACGAACGGCGGACAATTCCAACGACTCAGACGCCGACGCCGCCTCGGCGGATGACGAGGACGAGGAACCCGACGAGGATGTCGAGAACGACGAGAACGCAGACGAGAATGGCGCGTCGTCCTCAATAAACGTGTCGGCTAACTCCGAACCGTGCGAGGAGGACCTCATCGCGGCGCTCGCCGCGGGCGTCGACCTCGGGGGCGGCGGGAAGAAGAAGAAGAAGAAATTGAAGAAAAAGTTCCCCACTCGGCCCGGGAGCCTCTCGCGAGCCAAAAACGGCGCCGATACCGAGCACGTCGAGGTAGTATGGAGGTGGCGACGGGACCTGTGGGAGATCATCGGTAAGATGGCCGGGCTGGAGAAGCTGCGACGCCCGCGGCCGAGCACGGCGGCGTTCGGCAACTGGGGCGTAGCCGAGGCGTTCAGGCGGGTCTCCGCCGCCGCCGCCGCTGCCGCCGCGGTGGACCCCGACGCCCCGCCCGCTCCGTCCGTGACCTGCCGCGTGGCCGTGGGCGCCAAGACGAAGCTGCGGAAGGACCTCGCGCTGCCCTTATCACGCACCTACGATCCGGACGTGCTCGAGGACGAGTGGGCAAAGTTCAGGACGCTGTTCGCGGCGGACGGCTCGGCGCTCGTGTTCCACCTCAAGAACCACTTCTCGCTGATCCACGCGCTTCGCGAGCGAACGGATGGCGACGGCACGCGGGTGAGGGAGATGCTCTGCGCGCGACGGGGTCAGCGGCCGAACGCGTGGATCTCGTGGGAAGAGGCGCGGGGGACCATGCTGAAGTGGAGCGGGTACGCAGTCATGCAGGCGACGCGAGGTCGCTAATAGAGGAAATGTGAAATGTAAAACCAATTAGTCAATGTACCCCGACTAACTACGTAGTCGTATGTATCGAGCGCCTTTCGCTCACCTGGACCGTTGGTTAGCGTCCGGATCGTACTGGTCCGGGTCGTAGACCACCCCGTCGGACGCGCGGACCACGCGCGATGGCTTGGCCCCGCCGCCGACTCCCCCGTGATGACTCGAAGAAGATCCCCCGTAGCTCGGAGCCGGAGCCGAGTATCCACCACCCCCCGAGTTCAACCCCGACCTCTGGTTCGCGTCAGGATCGTACTGGTCCGGATCATACGTCACCGACGCCCGCTGCGGCGCGACGTACCCGCCGGTGGAAGGCCTCGCGGGCGGGGGCCTGTTCGCGGCGATGGCCTCCGCGGTGGGCCTCGCGGCTCCGGGCGCCACGGATCCGTGCGCCATCGCCGCGTCCGTCGAAACCTCTACGCACACCTGTGAACAAAACATGACATCAGACTAATTGCCCATACGATGATTGAAATAAACTTACCGCCTCGGTGACCTCGATGACGTCGAGCCTGCCGTTCCAGCCCTCGGGGAGGACGACGGTGTCACCCGCGATGCACCGACGCGCGCTCGCGCCGTCGGGCGGGCCGTCCGTGACGAAGAACTCGCCGGTCAGGACGTGGAAAACTTCGGTGGTGTCGCGCTCGGGAATGGTGTGCTTGCCCGGCGCGCACGTCCACGAGCCCACCTTGACGCAGCCTACGTCGTAGCACACGTTACCGGTCCGGCCGGAGTTGTTGGACGGTGCGACGAGCTGCGCGTTGTTGATGACCACGGGCCGTAGGCTGGCGCCGGATACGTCCTCGTGCTCGCACACCAGCCACGCCTTGTGGATGTGCTCGTAGACGTCCCATCTGCCGTGCCATCCTTTGGGCAGGACGACGGTGTCGCCCGCGGCGAAGGGGTGCGGTGTTCCGTCCGGATCGGTCACCGCGCCGCTGCCGGAGAAGACGTAGAACCACTCAGTGGTCCCGCGCGCGTTCGGGGAGTCCCAGCCGCCCTCGCTGCACGCCCAGCTGCCGCAGGACGCGCGGCCGCCTTGCATGCCTTTGACCATCGGCCGGCTAAAGTCGTGCGGGTCGCCGCGGTCCACGTTGGAGCGCGGGCCCTTGTGGTCGAGCTGCTCCTGCGCGAAGTAGCCGTAAGGCACCGCGCTGAACTTGCACTTCTGCTCAACCTCCATCTTCTGCGCGCGGATGGCCTGCGGATTGCGAACGGACGAGGACGGGACGGGTGAGACGGGTGAGACGGCGGAGGTTGCTCACGTTCATCGCGAGATGCGTGGGCTTCGTGTCTATCGCGCGGGTGAGGGGCGTACCGTGGAGGCGCGAGCGCGAGTCTTGGCGCGCTTGCCGCCGCGGGCGACCGCCCGGGCGGGCGCGAGCTGGGTCGGCAGAGAGACGGCGTGGGCGCTCATCCGTGACGTATCGGTTGTGTGTCGGCGTCGGCGGAGTTGGCCCTCTTTATCCGCTGTTTTGTGTGGTATCGAAACAAAACCCTGAGAAGTTCGCGAGAGACTCGGCGCGCCAGACCAGTCCGGCGCTGACGACGACACGCGATGGACATCCGAGGCACGCCCGGAAGGCCCCAGCCCATCAAGCGCACGGTGGGCTTCGCCATCGCGGGCGACGAGGACGGCGAAGGCGCCGGATCGACCGCCGACGGCCACGCGATGGCGTTCGGCGATGGAGTCGACGCGCAGGGCGCCGTGGGGTCCCCTTCGCCGGTGTACATCACCCCGCACTTCGACGGGACCCACCCATCCGGGAGCTCGCTGGAGTCCGGCGGCGACGCGCGATCCGCGGACGGCACTCGCGGGGTGCGTACGCACCCGCGCTCTCCCAACCCCTCGACCCGCGCGGAGTCTGCAAAAACCCTTTCAAAAACCAACCCCGATCGCAGACGTCGCGGCTCGCTACGTCGCCCCGTCGCGCCCCGTCGCTGACCTCGCCCCCGCGTCTCCCCGCACCCACGTCCACGTCCAGATCCCCGAGATCATGCACAACATGCGCATGGGCAGCTTCTCGACACCGAAGCCCAAGGCCAAGACCCCGGTGAAGCAGCCCGAGGCGTCGCCAGCCCCGGCTGCCGCACCAGCCCCCGCACCAGCCCCCGCACCAGCCCCCGCACCAGCCTCCGCCGAGGACAAGGAGGCTGCCAAAGCCGCCGCCAAGGCTGCGAAGGAGGCGCGTAAAGCCGCGCACCTCGCGTCCATGGGCGACAAGGCGCCGGGCGAGACGAAGGAGGAGAAACCGAAGATGAGTAAAGCCGAGCGGAGGGCGCAACAGGAGGCGCAGCGCGCGGCGAAAGCCGCGAAAGCCGCCGAAGACACCGGCGCGACCGGCGACATCGGATCCAAGGCTGGGGCTGGCGAGAGCAAGGAGAACGCGGGCGTTACTAGTAACGCCAACGCCGCCGGGCCCAACAACGCGGCGGCGCCGGAGTCGAAGGGGGGCGATGTGCCCAGCGCCCGCCAGCTCCAAAAGAACGAGCGCAAGACAACCGCGGCCGCCTCCGCCAAGGCCAAATCACGCCCCTCGGGTAAGATCATGGACCACTTCTCGCACCTCAGGCAGTTCGCGGACGAGGACGAAGGAGTCAACGCGGATTCCAAGGTTAGAACCGTTTTGTTGGCAACAGCGGCGGGGGGCGTACACCCGGCGGTGGCTCGACTCGCCGCGCACTACGCCGACGGGACCATCACCGGCGGCCGCGCGCGATGCGTCGCGTTGCTTCACACGCTCAAGCTGGTCATCTCCGATTTCAAGACGCCGAAGAACACCAAGTACGCACACGCGCTCACTTCGCTGGTCAACGGCGTGGTGCAGCACCTGCAGGCGGCGCGGCCGATGGCGGTGAGCATGGGCAACGCGGTCAAGTCGCTCAAGACGCACCTCGCGCGCATGGCGGAGGACGCGGTGCCCACGGAGGAGGAGGCGCGGGCGAGGACGTTGAAGCACTTGGAGTACTTTGAGCGCGAGAAGCTCGTCGCGGCGGGTGGGTTCATCGCGGAGCACGGGTCGTCGGAGATTTGCGACGGCGACGTCGTCGTCACCCACGGAGCTTCGCACCACGTCCGCGAGATATTACTCAAGGCCAAGGCCAAGGGGGTGCGGTTCGCGGTGACTGTCGTGGACTCGAGGCCTAACCTGGAAGGACGCGATACGCTGCGCGTGCTGCTTCGCGCCGGCGTCGACTGCACTTACGTCACGCTCCCCGGCCTCGGCTACGTCCTCACTAAAGGCGGCGCCACGAAGGTTCTCCTCGGCGCCGCCGCGGTGCTCGCGAACGGCGCGGTGGTGAGCCGCGTGGGCACCGCGGCGGTCGCGGCGGTGGCGCGCGGCGCGGGTATCCCCGTACTCGTCGCGGCGGAGACGTGCAAGTTCCACGAACGGGTTCAGCTCGACGCGGTTGCTAACAACGAGCTCGGGAACCCCGCCGCGGTCGCGTCCACGACGAGCTACCCGGCGGCGTACGGGCACGGTGGACGGAACCCGAGCTTGGGACGGTGGGTCGGGCGGTCGGGGGTACGGGGAGACGTGGCAGGAGGATCGATGAGCGTGGAGGCGCCCGGCGCGAGCGGCGGCGACGACGACGAGGGCGGGGAGCGGCGCCGGGAGGGACTCGAGGGTTGGGAGAAGGTGGAGCGGCTGAGCGTGCTGAACCTGACGTACGACGTGACGCCGGCGGAGTGCATCACCAGCGTGGTGTGCGAGAGCGGGCTCGTCGCGCCCACCGACGTACCGTCCTTCCTTCGCTGACGGCGGTTTGAAGAGATCTAATTGTCGGTTGAGACGAATCGGTGCGGTGAATAGACCTATCTGGTTTCTTTACACACATAAACGTGATATCATATAGCTGCTTTTACATGGAGAGTTCCTCGTTGAGCGCGTCGAGGTACATGTCGTAGTACCGGCCGGCATTCTCCAGGTCGCCCATCTCCGTGTACATATCCGCGATGGAGCCGAGCGCGTCGGCGTCGCCCACGTGATCGCCGAGCTGTTCGGAGATTTGCAGCACCTCCTTCAGGCCCGCGATCGCCCCCTTGAAATCGTTCCTGCCGCGCTTGGACGCCGCCAGGCCGCGCACCGCCCTGCGCACCTGCACCACGTCGCCCACCATGCGCGAGAGCATGAGAGCCTTCTCGAAGAGCTTCTCGGATTCCCGGTACGATTGCTCGTCCCCCTCCGTGAGAAGCCGCCGCCCGCCCCGCAGCGCCTCCTTGAGCTCCTTGATGCTCTCGGCGTTGAAGTCCTTGGTACCCGCGCCCGCGCTCATGCCGAACTCGTCCTCCGAGTCGAGCGAGTCCATCGGCGGCGCCGCCGCCTCGGCGCCGTCGGCGTCAACAACGTTGTTGGCAACTCCGGGGCCCGTCCTGGCGCCCTTGCCGACGCCGCCGCCGTCGGGGTAGATGCCGCCGCTGCCGCTGCGTGACGCCGCCTGCCCGTCGCGCACCTGCTGACGGAGCGTCACGTTGATCGTGCGGAGCTTCTCGTTGAGCTCGGCGATCTCAGCCTTGCGCGCGTTGGACGTGAGTCCCGCGCCCACCGCGCCGACGAGCGCGACGGATTGGGTGATGCCGACGACGTCGATGCCGAAAGGGGTGACGCAGAGGGTGTTACCGTCGATGACCTGCTGCCGCGCCTTCTGCTCCTCCTCGACGCGAATGGCGTTGAGGTTGGTCATGGCCTTCTCCTCCTCCTCGAAGCGGAACGCCTTGACGCGCGCCTCTTCCTCCTTGAGCTCGGCGTAGAGCTTGTCGAGCTCGGCGCGCTTGGCGCCCTCTTCGACGCGCCTGCGCTCGAGGAGGGACTCGCCGATGGACTCCGCGCGGGCGGAGGATGCGCCGCGGGTGATGGAGAAGAGCGCCGCGGCGGCGCCGGCGATGGACGCGCGGCGGCCGATCGCGGACGAGGGCTGGGACGTCGACGCGTTCTCGCTGGAATCGCTGGAATCGGTCGCGAGGATCTTGGTCGCGGCGCGAGGGGCGCGCGCGCGACGGTTAATCGGCGCGGCGAGCGTGGCGCGTGCCGTGGAGGCCGCCGTGAGGGGCGTCGTCACCGTCGGTATCATGCTCGGCGGGGTTGAAGTGTGGGTAGATCCGCGGACAGCGTGAACAACGCCGAGTGAAAAAAAATGGATCTCTCGCCAATCTAAAACTAGCCAATCACGAGCCGCCATTTTGCCTATGGACAATTACCCTGATCCAAAGTCCGAGCCGAGCTCTCTTCAGGGTTCTAGGGTTGCTCCGCTTCAACTTACCCAAGGATTTGGCCAGAGAGGAGCGCACGTCGGGCGCTCATAGGAAGCGAGTAGCGCGCTCGCCGAAGGGTTCGAGCGGACCCCACAGGAGGGAGACGACATGATGCGCGTCGCCGTCGCCGGCGCGGTGTCGCCCGCCGTCGCGCTGCGCGACCGCGCGGGTCCATTCGCCGGCGGCTTGGAGCGACGACGTCCCAACGCATCGCGGGCTCCGACGCGGGGCTTCAAGGCCAAGGGACGCGTCGTCGTCGCGGTCGTCCGCGCCTCGTCCCACGACGACGATGCTAAAGCGGTGGGAATCGATACGTCCGCGCCGTCGTCCGCGTCCACGGTGGAGGCATCGGAAGGTCCGCGTCATCGAACGACGGGATCGGGCGCACGCTTACCCGGAGGGTACGACAGCGCGCGCGCGAGAGCCGGCCTCCTGGCGCAGATCTCCGACGCCAAGACGGCGGACAAGAAGGAGACGAAGAAGAAGTCCGGCGACAAGAGCGCGACGGCATCCAAGAAGGGATCCAAGACGACGACGGAGAAGATGGGCAAGAAGGGATCCAATGCGACGAATAAATCATCCGCGGCGCCCGAGACGATCGGTGACTTTCTGACGTATTTGCCCGTGAATCACCCGCTGCGCAAGCCGTGGACGCCCTACCCGTGGGACAAGCCCGGCGTCGCCGGGTACGACCCACGGCCCATCTCCGATCTCAAGTACAGCATCAACGGCAACGCGCTGATGCAGGTGGACCGACAGACCATCCCGTACAACCAGTTCATCCGGGACCTCACCGCGGAGACGCCGACGATTAAAGAGCTCTGGTGGCAGCGCGACGGCCTGGACAGGTATCTCCTCGTCTACCACGACGACAGGGTGGCGTACGTGCAGGTGCCCGTGGACGAGTGGAAGACCAGCGAGCTCATCAACCGAGCGGGTTTGGAGATTCAGGAGATCATCGACGACACGGAGGCGGACGCCACCGGCACCGGCATCGACATGGGAGCCAAGGACTCGTCCGCGCTGCTCTTCACCAACTACGGCGTGCCGCTCATCGGCGTCGGGATCGTGTGGTTCATCGTGTGGAGCATGAACAGGTTCAAGGGTGACTTTGACGACAGGCAGAAGATGATGGAGATTGAGCGCAGGGAAGAGGCGATGAAGAAGGTGGAGGGGGACATCTCGCTCAAGCTCCTGCAGACCAAGATCGACGCCATCGACAAGGAAACGGACCCGGACGGATACAAACAGGCGCAGAAGGAGCTCGAGGTTCGCAGGGCGAAGCTCCAGGCGCGGGCGCGGTTCTTCATCTCCGAGGAAGGGGGCGGACCCGGGGGTGGGAGCACCGGCGGCGGCGACGCCGCCGCCGCGGCTGATAAGTTCATGAAGCTCGGATCCATGAAGGTCATCGGGAAGCGCGACGCCGGCGGGGACGGCGACGCCGTGAAGGAGGCCATGGCGGCTGCGCAGCGCGCCAAGGAGGAGGATGATAAGAAGCGCAAGGAGAAGGCCGTCGCCGCGGCTGAGCAGGCGGCGTTTGACGAGGTTGATCTGTCCGAGATTGACAAAAAGGCGGAGGAGGAGGTTGAGAAGGCTGGCCGCCGGATGAAGCAAGGTCAGCTCCGGTCCAAGATGAAAATGCGCGACGAGTCGCAGGTTGTCAAGTTCAACGACGTCGCCGGGATCGGCGACGCGAAGATTGAGCTCGCGGAGATTGTCGACTTTTTCCGCAAGCCTGAAAAGTTCAAGGCGTCGGGCGCGAAGGTTCCCAAAGGCGTGATGCTCACCGGTCCCCCCGGCTGCGGCAAGACCCTGTTGGCTCGGGCCGTCGCGGGGGAGTCCGGCGCCACGTTCTTCTCCCTCACCGCGTCCGAGTTTGTCGAGATGTTCGTGGGCGTCGGCGCAGCGCGGGTCCGCGACCTCTTCGCGCAGGCGAAGAAACAGGCGCCGTCCATCATCTTCATCGACGAGCTCGACGCCATCGGCCGGCCCCGCGGCGCCGGCGGGTCCGGCAACGACGAACGCGACCAGACCCTCAACCAGCTCCTGGTGGAGCTCGACGGGTTCGGGAGCGACTCCGGGGTGGTGTGCATCGCCGCGACGAACCGCATCGACGTACTGGACAAGGCGTTGGTTCGCGCCGGTCGGTTCGATCGAAAGATCACGGTGCAACCACCCACGCGCGAGGGCCGCCTGCAGATTCTCAAGGTTCACGTCAGGGACAAGCCTTTGGCGGACGACGTGGACCTGGAGGACCTGGCGTACGAGATGAACGGGTTCACGGGTGCGATCATCGCCAACGTGGTCAACACCGCGTGCCTCGCCGCCGCTCGCGAGGGCCGCGACGACATCAGCCAGGCGAATTTCGACCAGGCGGTGGAGGCTGAGCAACTGGGTAAGATCTTGCCCGTCGATCGCGGCGAGGAGAACGAGCGACGGATCGCGCGCGTGCACGCGGGATGCGCGGTGGCCACCGCTATTCTGCTCAGGGACGTCTGCAAGCTCAACTTTGCGACGATCACGCCGAGGGAGACCAACATGGACGGGTGCGTGGCGCTGAAGGATTTCCCCGAAGTCGAAAGGCCCAACGCGATGACGAGAGCGATCATCCAGCGGCACCTGCGCTCGTGCTTCGTGCCCCAGCTCGCCGAGGAGGAGCACTACGGCTTCGATAACCTCACCGCGGCGGCGGCGCCGTACACGGCTCGCGCCCGGGAGATCGCCGCGATGATGGTCACGAGCGCGGGTATGTCCTTTGAGGGAAGCCAGCTCAATTACGTCCCCGCGGTTGACCAGTACGAGGTTAAAGATTTCCTACGAACCGAAGCGGTGGAGATGCTGATCCGGTCCACCACCGTGGACCGGTACTACCGGTCCGACATCGAGGCGAGGGAGATGATGGAGATGGAGCACCGGGCGGCGAGGAGGTTCGCGCGGCGGCAAAAGGCGGCGATTGACGCCGTGACGGATGCGTTGGTGGAGCACAAGACGGTGGACTGGGACAAAATGCAAACGATCCTCGAGACGCACGCGGTGCCCGAGCCAGAGTTTGAGGAGGAGATCGGGAAGCTTTGGGTGTCGCCGGAGGACCGCGACCGGCTGGAGCCGTCCACGAGCGAGCCGAGGGAGGGTGCCGTGCCCGCGACGAATGAGTGGATTGAAACTTGAGTCCGTCTGTGGGACCCTATGGGCAAACACACACAAATTTCGGCTAATAATAAACTTGGTTGATGACTCGGCTAAAATTGAAAGAATCATAGATACCGCCCCGACTCAGGCGTGGAGCTCCCGAAAGTACGCCTTGACGCTATCGTTCACGAAGAAGCTCACCGCGACGCTGAAAGGCCCCTTCACCCAGTTCATCGTCACGCCCTTGTACAAACCCCCGCGCAGACCCTCCGTACGCGCGATGTCCAACAGCGCCTTCCAGGGGCTCACGTACCCCCCGGCTGAACCCAAAACTTGGATCCGCCTTCGCACGATGTCCAGAGGGTAGGTCATGCTCTGCGCGAACAGACCCGCGAGCCCGCCGAAGAGCAGCCGCGTGGTCACCGGCATCTGCGCCGCGCCCGGGGCGTCGGGATCCCACGTCTCACCCGCCGCGGACGCCGTCGCCGCGGCTCGTTTCCTCCACGTACCCTTCAGCGTCTCAAACGTCGCGAAAGATATCCCGGCGTACGGGACGATACCCACGAGCGTCGGAGTGAGACCGCCGTAGAGACCGCGGATCCCCTCCGTGCGCAGTATCGTGGACACCACGCTCATGTTTGGCCTGGCGGCGTGCGTGTGGGATCCCACCATGCCACTCGCCGCGTACCTGGCTCGCATGAGATCGAGCGGGTAAGTGAGCGCCGTCGCCGTCGCGCCCGCCGCGGAGCCGGCGATGAACCGCACCGCGATGCGCTTCCCGCCGCCCTCCTCCCCGCCGCCCTCGCCCGCCTTATCCCCGAAGAGTCGTTCGCACGCGCGCTTGGCGGCGGCTTCGTACCGCGGGTAGCTCAGGAAGGTGACGCCCGCGTAGGGTACCACCCTCGCCATCATGACGCCGTTGCCCCGCCACAGACCGAGCGGGCCCTCTTTTTGGACGATGTCCCCGGCGGTCCTCGCCGCGGATCGCAAGGTGAACGGGCGGGACGGGTCGACCTGGTATATGATCTTCACCCTGTCCGCGGGCGCGATCGTGGTCTTGGCGACGGCACCCGCGAGTCCCCCCGCCACCAAGCTCTCGATGGCGTTGACCTGTCAACAAAACATGCCGTCAGTCTAATTGCCTATACACAAATTGAAATGAACTCACCTGTTTGGCTTCCAGATACGTCGCCGGAGTCGGCTCCGGTGGCTTCGCGGCCGCGTCTAGAAGCGCGCGCCTCGCGGCCGGCACCGCCAGCTTGAACACGTCGTTCGCGGTGAACCCGATCGCGGCCGCGATCGGGCCCTTCAGCCACGTCAGACCCACGCCCTTGAACAGCCCGTTCACGACGCCCTCCTTCGCGTGTATATCCCTCAGCCCCTCGAACACGCCCGCGTAGATACCCGCGCCGTGCACCTGCATGCGCCGTCGAACGACGTGCAACGGGTACGTCGCGGTCTGCGCCACGAACCCGGCGGCGGCACCCGCGGCGAGCTTGTACCCTAAAGGCATGTCGTCCTCGTCCCAGTCGTGGTCGTCGCGTCGCTTGTAAAACGTCTTCATCGTCTCAAACGTGGCGAAGGAGATGCCGCCGTACGGGACGATGCCCATGAGCGTGGGGCCTATGCCGGCGTAGAGCGAACGGGTACCTCCGTTGGCGAACACCGCGTGGAGGTGTCGGACGGATCCCCGGAACCCCATCGGCGCCGGGGATTTACTCGACGCCTTCGACGGGTCCGCCGCGGACTTGGCGACTCCGGCGAAGTTTACTCCGTGATGGGTGCCAAAGTCGGCGGTATGCGGCGTGAGATGCGCGGCGGACCTGGCGTGCAGGAGGTCCAGCGGGTACGTGAACACCGTCGCGGTGGTCCCCGCGAGCGCCCCGGCGGCGAACCTCGTGGCGATGTCGCCGCTCTCGGGCGTCCCGAACGCGTGCGCGAGGGCGGCGTTGTACATGGGGTACACGGCGAAGGTCGTCGCGCTGTAGGGGAGGATGCGGGTGACCGCCGCGCCGGTTCCGCGCCACAGAGCGGTCACGCCCTCNTGCGCGATGATCCTCCGCGCGGCGCCCAACGCGGCGACGGGGGTGACGGATCCGCCGGGCGCGACGAGCCCGTCGCGGTTCACCTGGAACAAGATTTTCACGCGATCTATCGGAGCCGTCAGGACCCTCGACAACGCCCCGGCCGCACCGCCCGCGACGAGCCGCTCCATCGTCAGGGGCTCGGGAGCGTGTCTAGCCGTGTCATCCATCGTTGAGGACGGCGACGCGGACGCGCCCGACGACGCCCGGTCTTCCATGGCCCCCTCTCCCTCTGCGTCACGTAAATCTGAATTTATACTCCAAACGTCGTCCGAGATCTATCAGTCTGTGCGTCGTCGCGCGTCATGTCCGTCACCGTCGCGTGATTGAATGAACACGGCCGCCTCGACTCCTACACAATCGAGATCATTACGAAGACGCGAGAGAATGGTGCGCGCGTTCCAGAACATCTACGGACAGGTGCGGGAATGCCTGGGTCCTGACTCCAGGCGCACCCTGAGGGAGGGGAAGCTCCCGGCGGCGTTCCACCGCCTGGCCAGGGCGATCGACGCGAACAGGACGTTGGCCGCGTTCGTGGCGCTCATCCTCTTCGGGCTCATCGCGGGCGGGGCGATGTTCCACACCACGAGCGCCATCGCCGCGGGCGGGGGGGGCATCGGAAGCCCGGGATCCGTCGTCACCCCGATCGCGGTGCCCACGGACGACGACGATCGATCGGCGACGCCAAAGTCCCCCGGCGCGTCCGCCACCGACGCGCTCGCCGCCACCGACGACGCGTCCACCTCCGATGACCACCTCAAGAACGTGAACCAGTCCGACCCGGACGCGGTGAAGAAGGCGGAGGAGAAGAAGGCGGAGGACGACAAGGTGGAAGCCATGAAAGCCGCCGCGGACACCATGGTGTACACCGAGGACGGCAAGAGCGGCAAACGGCCGATGCACAACATGACGGGCACGTGGCAAGGGATGCTGTCGCTGCTGGTGTTCATCGGAGGGTACACCGCCGCGATCATGGAGGAGAGCGTCGGGCACGGGTTCAAGAAGTCGATACCGGTGACGTTAGCCGCCGGGATCATCTGGGTGCTGGTGGCGCTGGGGTACCGCGAGGGCGGTCACTCGCTGTACTTCGTGACCACCGCGGCGAGGCACAACCTGACGGAGTTCGTCGAGGTGTTTTTGTTTTTACTCTGCGCCATGACGTTCATCAACACCATGCACAGGCTCAACGTGTTCAACAGGCTGCGGTGGTTCCTGGTGGAGAGCGGGTTCAGTTACCGGAGCTGCTTCTGGATCACCGGGTTGATCGCCTTCTGGCTCTCGCCCATAGCGGACAACCTGACCACGGCGGTGCTCATGGGCGCGGTGATCAGCAACCTCGGGCACGGGTACGACGAGTACGTGTCCATGTGCTGCGTCAACATCGTCGTCGCCGCAAACGCGGGTGGAGCGTTTTCACCCTTCGGCGATCTGACCACGCTCATGGTGTGGCAGAAAGGGAAGGTACGGCTGGAGGAGTTCCCGGGTCTACTGGCGCCCGCGGTGGTGAACTGGCTCGTCCCCGCGTTCTTGATGAACAGGCGGATCAAGGATGCAGTCCCGCCGAGGGTCGAGGGTGAAGTCGCGGTGGCGCTCCTCCCCGGCGCCGTCGAGGTGATTCTGCTCTTTGTCGCCACCGTGTTCATGACGGCGTGCTTCCACTCGTACGCGCACTTACCCCCGGTGCTCGGGATGATGACCGGGCTCGGTATGCTCAAGGTGTACGGGTGGTGGCGGGGACGCGCGATTGATAAGAAGAACGATGCAGAGGATACATCAACGCCAGACGACGAGGAAGCTGGCGCGGTTCAATCGCCGCGGAAACCCACCCCACGGCCCTCCTCGGCTGAGCCAGACGGAGGCATGGGCGGTCGCATCGGCGGAGGTGATGGACGTAAAGACCACGCGCTGGACATCTTCAAGCGCCTGGAGCAGACGGAGTGGGACACTTTGATCTTCTTCTACGGCGTCATCATGTGCGTGGGCGGTCTGGGCGTGATGGGATACCTCTCCGCGTTGTCCACGTTCATGTACGGCAACTTCGGGCCCAACGTCGCCAACGTGGTGCTCGGCGCGCTCTCCGCGGTCATCGATAACATCCCGATGACGTACGCGGTGCTGCAGACGGACCCGCTGATGACCACCACGCAGTGGCTGCTGTTAACGCTGACGGCTGGAGTCGGCGGGTCGCTGCTCAGCGTGGGATCCGCCGCGGGCGTGGGTTTGATGGGGGTGAACTCGAGGTGCTACACGTTCAGGTCACACCTCAAGTGGACGCCCGCGGTGGCGCTGGGATACCTCGCGTCCGTCATAGTGCACCTCATCGTGAACGGGTTCGAATGAGCCGCCCTCTCGGTTACTGTACTACTTCATCACAATCTAATTCTACACTAACGTTTCGCCTCGCCTCGAAGCCTCTCGTTCTCCGCCTTGAGCGCCTCGACCTGCGTCCGGAGCTTACGCCGGTCGTCCTTGACCTTGGCGAGCTCCTGGAAGTGTCGCTCGAACGCACCGTTGTTCTGTCGCGCCATGTGCTGCGACAAGCCGAAGAACGCGACCGCGGCGACGCAGAACGTGAGGAACTGCCTGCTGATGTACGGCCCTTCCCCTCCTTGCGACGGACGGTGGTGGCTCCGGTACCTGCCCCTGCCGCCGGGGGTCCCCCATGGTGTGCGCCGCGCGGGGCTCGGAACCACGTCGTCTTCCGCCTCGTCCATGGCCGTCGCCGCGCCCCCGCCAACTGATTAGGAAAAGCCGAGGTCTCCATCCTGTCGTCGCAGTCCTCTCCGATCGATCGTCCAAAATAAGACGCGCCACCACCCGCCATGCGCACGCGGCGCGGGGGTGCGATCGTGGCGCTCGTGGCGCTCTTGGCGCTCGCGACCGCCCCGGACGTGCACGGCTTCAAGGAGAACGACTTCAAGAAATGCGACACGTC
>JGI20151J14362_10001292_pt1 | contig 18195 bp, 16 predicted proteins | sample COG_01_FD_14362 | JGI IMG/M metagenome (IMG submission 14362)
GAACGTTAAGTTCTGTTGATACTCCTAGTTTTGAACAAAACACTTAACTCTCTGAAAAGTTTTCTTTGTGCCATTCGGGGTGGTCGAGCGATGATGACGACGACGACGACTGAAATACGAAGAGGAGGAGGTGTGAGAGGGTGCTTCCATTCGATTTCGACGAACACGAGGAGGAGAACTTTTTCGAGGAGGAGGACGACGACCACCACCACCCTACGGAGGAGGAGGAGGAAAGCTTTGTTTTGTTTTGTCCTTCTTCGCGCGAAGGCGTCGTCGAAAAGATCGGATGATGATGTTTCACTCTTCGTCAACGAAACGCGAAGACGACGAGCAAAACAACTTTTAAAAGCGGTGAAGGAAGAACTGCTCTCTTCTTCTTCTTCTTCTTCTTCTTCTTCTTCTCGCGATGACGATGATTCAGACGACGACGACGACAAAGAAGTCACCGTAAAAACTCTGTTCGGGGTTCCGATGACTCCGGAAACCTCCGCCATCGCTCTCGTGTATTTCGTCCAAGGCGTCATCGGTCTCGCCTCGTTGGCGAAGAGTTTTTTCTTGAAGGACGAGTTACACTTGTCGCCGGCGGAAGCGGCGGTGGTGATGAGCATATCGTCTTTACCGTGGCTGGTGAAACCTTTGTGGGGGTTTATTTCGGATACCGTGCCTTTGTTTGGGTATAAACGGAAATCGTATTTGTGTTTGATGGGCGTCGTCGGATGCGTCGCGTGGTCGACGTTGAGTCAAGGCGTTTCGGTGGTAGATAATCGATGGACGGCTAGTTTTCTATTCGCAGTCGGGTCTTTGAGCATTGCTTTTTCGGACGTATTGATTGATTCGATCGTCGTGGAGAGAGCGAGAGAGTCAGAGGATAATTCAACGACTGGGTCGTTGCAAAGTTTGTGTTGGGGAATGGTTGCGTTTGGCGGCATAGCGAGTAGCTATTTTAGCGGCGAGTTGGTGGAGGAGAAAGGAAGCGCGTTCGTGTTTGCGTGCACGGCGGTATTTCCACTGCTGATTGCCGGTGCGGCATTTTTGGTCAAGGAAGAGAGAAAGGATTTTTCGACGAGTAGTGAGATGGTTGCGAACGTCGTCGTCTCGGGTGGTGAGAGAGAGGAAGAGAAGAACGGAAGCGTGGTTGAAGCTGGGAAGGAAACGCTTTCAACGTTATGGTCTGTGGTGAAACAGAAACAAATATGGGGACCGGCGTTGTTCATGTATTTATGGCAAGCGACGCCGTCCCCTGGATCGGCCATGTTTTACTTTTCGACGAACGAGTTACACTTCAGCCCGGAGTTTTTAGGCCGAGTCTCCTTCGCGCGTTCGTTAGCGGCTTTAGGCGGCGTCGGGTTGTACAACGCCTACTTCAAATACGTGCCATTAAAGAAGATGTTTACGTACTCTGCGATTTTAGCGACGGCGCTGGGATCGACGCAACTTTTGCTGGTCTCGGGGTATAACCGCGAGCTTGGGATTAGCGACGAGCTCTTTGCGTTAACGGACAGCGCCGTCTTGACCGTGCTCGGCGAGATTTCGTTTTTGCCGGTTTTGGTTTTAGCCGCGAAAATCTGTCCGAAAGGCGTCGAAGCGACTTTATTTGCATCGTTGATGTCGTTGTTCAACTTTGGTGGCGTAACCTCGCAATTTCTCGGCGCTGGTTTGACTGAAAAGCTAGGCGTTACCGCTGATAATTTCGACAACTTGTTCGAGTTGGTCGCCATATGTAATTTCACCACGCTGTTGCCGCTCGCGGCGATTGGATTCTTAAACGAAGTCGAACAAGAAGAAGAAGAAGAAGAAGAAGGCGACGACGGCGGCGGTGACGGAGAAGAAGGACAGAAGATGATACAGGCGTAGAAGTAGTAGTGATAAAATAGTCTAGCACCTAGTAGAAATAAATGTCGTGTTATTTTATACGTTGTACGTAGTGTTTGTATTTTGGCATCCGATGAGTACTCGAAACTCAGCGACGAAGGAAATTTTTCCCGTCGCAACCATTTCAGATGTAGAAAGCCCCTCTGACTGCATTTCGCAAGTCGTCATCGGGGACATTTTGTAAAGTTTTTTGTCAGGAACTCCCTCGAATCGCGAGTGATTGTCACTGGGACAACTACTACGAGCGTAAATCTACGAGAACGGTGATGAAATGTTTGCCCTCGAATCGCGAGTGATTGTCATCGGGCGTTGTCAAGCGGGATCTTTTTGTCAAAAACAGAACTTACGAGCGCAGCGTTGTCGCATACGATAATTTCGATAATCTTCTCTTTTCTCCTTTCCAGAGTCTCCTCTTTTCTTTTTTCCTCCCTCTTTTTCTCGCTTCTTTTTGTCTTGCGTTGTGTATTGTTCCTAAAAAACCATAAAATGAGACGTAAAACGTCAAGCTTTTACCGATTGTCAATTCATAATACTTCCGTGGATACCCATCCTCACGGTCTGTTGTTAATTCACCCCACAACATTATTTCTTTCTCTCTTTATTCCAACCATCATTTGTTGTTTTGAAACCTTTACTAAACACCACTTCATCCAAGATAAAATTCTAAAGCAATACCCGATAGTACTAATACTATAAATCAAGCGCATAAAGCGTAATAATAACGTGTGTTGTTGTTTCCTGTGAGGCGTATCTATGTGTGTTGTTGTTGTCGTGTACTTTTCTAATCCCATGGGCATTGAACGAAATCAAACAAAGAAAAAACCAATAATGCAAACCAAGTGTGTAAAATATTCTATATAATAGCATCCAATTTTTGAGAACGGAAAATCTGCAGAGCGATTGTCGACGACGATCGAACATAATAATTCGTTGAGTGGGCAAACGGATATAAAAGACAATGTAAAGCGCATAGAACGTATCTTTATCCGGAATCTTCTCGTTTTCTGATGATGAGATTGCTGCTCCACCTGTAAAGATTTGTGTTGTGTCAGTTGACGATCGAGTTACGACGTTACTCTGGGGTAAAAAAATTCCTGTGTCCAGCTTTTGGCGCCTGTCCTTGCGTTCCTGTATGTATATTTTGAATCCTCCGTAAGAGAGCTTTTTATCCTTCCTGCTGCTGTAGAAAACAAATACAGTTTGAATGTGTAATTCTCACTTTTCCTCCATGTAATCAATAGATAATAAAGCTTCCGTTTTTGGTCGTTGTGTCCTTCCAATTCCTTTTAATACGATATATTCCTCCTATAAACATAACTGAAAATCCGTACAGAAACCAAACCTTTTTCTGCTCCGCTGCAATCTGTGCTAAGAACGAACGTGATAAATCAAACATCTCACTTCTATTTCTAATAGCGTAATAGGGNGTGTGCGTGTGTAAATGCGTCAAAGCGTACAAGCGTACTGTTGTTGTTGTCGATGCAGGCAGGGAATGGTTCATCTGGAAAATCTCATCGGGGGGATGTCGCGTATCGAAGCCGCGCGTGGCGAATACAGCGCGTATCGTCTCGTCGTGTACGTAATAATAATCGTCGTATATTTGTCTTCTTGCGCGCGCGTAAACATCTTTTTCGGATTTCTTCTGGATTCATTTTCATTCGTTTTCATTCGAGCGCGTACTTCTGCGGGTACAGTCGTTTTTCACGAAATCGATAGAAAACGCGGGCAATTCTTCCTTCCTTTAACTTCTTCTCTTTTTGGGTACGAATAGATCTCTCTCGTATAAGAATGAAGCGAGCGTACATGCGCGTGATAATATATCTGGTGTTCTACCCTGCGTGATATTATGAGAGAGTTGTTCGTCAGTCTTCGAAATGGAATAGAATAATCGTCGAGATCTTACCCTAGCGGAGATCGTAGAGATCACGAGCGTTACGTGTTTTGATGCGTGAAACAAGTGGAAAACACGGCGAAGAAGTGGACGAAGAGGAAAGCAGTAGCAGTAGTAATAATACTCTGGGTGCAGCTGATTCGTTGTTGTTGTGCCTTTCCATCCTCCGCGAGAGAAAGAAAGAGAGAAAGAGAGAGAGAGATCAAAGAGATCTCAATCTCCTCTCTTCGCTGCTCTTTTCCTCCCAAGCGTCAAGAAAGTACCGACGAAAGAGATAAAAATCGGACCACAAACGTCTCTATTTTGTTAGGTTTGGACACCCTAAACGTTTTTTTGTCCTTCGGATTGCGTAAAAGGCTGAGAAGACGCACAAAAAGATATGCGCCAGGCGACGACTTTGACGACGAAAGCGGCTTCTTTGTCTTCCTTTTCTTCTTTGAAAAGCAGCGCCTTCATTAAGAGGAGTTTTGGTTTTGGTGGTTTTGGGAAAAGAAGTTCTCTCAATTTCAATACTGCGACGACGACGAGGAGGAAGGGATTCGGGACGCAACGCATCGTCATCGGAGACATCGTCGGTGCAAAGACAACGAGAAGAAGAAGAACAACAACAACAATAACAACAACAAAAGCAGCTGCTGCTGCCGCGATGAGTAGTAGTAGTAACAATAATAAATACGCGCCAGGGGACGCGCTGACGAACGTGACCGTGTGCGTGACCGGTTCCAACCGCGGGATCGGGTTACAATTGGCGAAAGAGTTGCTCGAAAATGACAACACGGTTATAACCACCGCGCGAGATGTATCGAAAGCGAAGGATTTGTTGGAGTTGCAAAAGAAATACGGCGAAGGAAAAGTAAAAATAACCGAGCTTGATGTCGGGAATGAAAACAGTATTAAGGCGTGGGCGAGTCAGTTAGCCTTGGAGAAGATTAAATTGGACGTGGTGATAAACAACGCCGGGATTATCGGTACCGAACCCGGGTATAAAAAATGGACGTGGGACCTCGTCGATCAGAACGAGATGATGGAAGTCTTCAAGGTGAACTCTGTTGGCCCTCTCCTGGTGTCGCAACAACTGTTGAAACATAAAATTTTGAACCGCCCAGCGTTGATTGCAAACGTGACTTCAAAAGTAGGCAGCGTCGACGATAACGGGTCCGGGAAAGGGTACGCCTACCGAGCGTCCAAGGCGGCGCTGAACATAATCAACAAGAGCATGTCCATCGACTTGAAAGAAGAATTCGACGTGACGTGTATGTTATTGCATCCCGGGTGGGTGCAAACGGACATGACCGAAAAGAGAGGTCTGATTGAAACTCCAGAGTGTGCTAAAGGTCTGATTAAAGCCATGGAAGGTAAATACGGATCTTTGAATGGGCGCTGGTACGATTATAAAGGCGATGAGATCCCTTGGTAATACACAATTAATCCATTCAGTCTCTTTCCTTCATCTCTCTCCTCTCATCTCTTGTTTTTTTCTGTGACTCAAAATAAAGGAAATTCGTCATCATTTTCTGCACTTTTTTCTGTACAAAAGACAACCACCGCACATTTTGTGTCGACGCGCGCGCGAGTGTTGTTGGCCTTGCTTGCGACGCTCTCCTCCAACTCGTCCTACTTAATACTAATCGCGTTTAGTTTTATCTCGTTCACGTAAAACGACGCGCACATCGAGGATCAAAAAGTCGCACAGGAGTGAGCAATCCGATTATTGTTTATTAAAATTATCTTATTCTAAACGACGGGAAATACGTGGCCATGAACGACCCGTCGTCGTCCTCGCATCAGAAACATCATCGAGGAGGAGGAGGAGGAGGAGGAGGAACTACCCCGGCGACGAATACTACAAATACTACAAATAATAACAAAATAACACCGACAGCGTCTCACGAAGATCTCGTCGCGCAGCTCGTTCGACAGTCCCCATCGGTCATGTTCAACAGTAACAGCAATAACTCGATCGCAAAGACGCCGAGTCAAGCGGAGTTTGAGCAGTTTTTTCAAGCGCACGCTCAGGCGCAAGCGCAAGCGATGATGGCGCAAGGGAACAAAACACCCTCTGGTGGCGGGGGCGGGATGACACAAAGTGGATCCGGGCAAGATTTTACAAACTTGAGCCCGACGGAGATGATGATGAATACGAATAATACGAACGTTGGGGGGTCCGCGGAACAACCGCCGAAAGGGATCCCGAAAGTCGCGTCGTTGGATATGTTGAGGACGATGTTTTTCCAATCCGGTATGGCGAATGGCGGAACCACGGGCGTTCCCGGGATGACGCCAGGGAACATGCTCGGGTTGATGCAAAATCCATACGGGGGGAGTAACCCGAATTTAGCGAATTTGGGGCAGCAGTTTATGCAAAATATGGCCAACACGACGACAGGGTTTACGCCACCGGGCGTGGGTGGAGCGGCGAACGGGGGTGCGCCGACGACCAGGACCGGCAAGCCGGGGAGACCGAGAGGGTCGACTAAGAACGGCAACGCGTCGACGACAGCTGCATTAAAATCGGCGGCAAAAGGAGCTGTACAAAAGCAAAACTCTAAGAGAGGTTCGATGAAAACGAACGACGGTTTAGAAGCGTTGGCGATGGCAACCGCGGCCTCGGATGCGAAGAATAGTAAAAAAGGAGCAGATGCTACAAACAACAAAAGAGCGGCGCCGGGCGCGACAACTTCAGGAAAAAATGAAACGAGTCCAAAGAAAGAGGACGATAGCAGCAACAAGAAGAGTAAAACTAGCAAAGATAAAGATACCGGGTCTGAGGAAGATAACACCGCGGAGCTCGTGAAGAAAAACAGCCACGTGCAACTGGGTGAAAACGAAGAGGACGACGACCCGGAGATGGCGGAAATCCGCCGACAAAGACGTATGTTGTCGAACAGAGAGTCCGCGAGACGTTCGAGAAGACGTAAGTTAGATCACGTGGCGCAATTAGAAGGTCAAATCGCGAGTTTACAACGAGAACAAGCGCTGTTACTCGAAAGATATCGCCAAAGCGAAGAAGCCAGAGAAACAGTGTTTCGCGAAAACTCTGTCCTGAAGAAAGAGCTGACGAAGAAAGGTGTGGACGTCAACGCGATGCTCGTGACATGCATGCGTGAAAGTGCAAGCGCAGAGAACTTAGCAAACAATTCGGCTGGAAACGCCGCCGCTATTGCTGCTGCCGTAGCCGCCGGGGCGAACACGTTCATGCCAAAACAAAGTTCCGGTAGTATTAGCAACTTCCTCATGTCCGCTGGGCCGAGTAACGTGAACTTAGCCGACGTAGGCGATGGTATGCTTCGCGTTCCGTCCATGCCGAGAGTTTCATCTGTCGGCGACTTAGTCAAACGAACGATATCTTCCGAGGCGTTGGCGAATTTCGAGCAACAACAAGCTGCCATCGCCGCGCAGATGGCTTCCAACGCCGCCGGTCTCATGGCTGGCGGCGGCGTGCCGCAAAACGGAGCGAGCAAAGACGGCGCCAGTCCTCGCGGTTTCGTGCCTTTTCGACCGACGTCGAGTTATCAAAACCTACTCGACGCCGCGAAGCTTGCCGAAAGTAACGAACGAGTAGAAAAGGAGAAGAAGAAGACCAACGGCGCCAAGAAGGGTGCTTCGAAGAAGTAAAGTATTCAAGGAGAAGCCTTATTATTAGTTTATATACATAGTAGTTTCTCTTCTCTGTATCTTCTCCCCAGAGGGATAGAAAAAGAAGAGAGAGAGAGAGATGAATGTATTTTATGTACAACAAATGAATGTAAAAGCGCTTAACTGGTTTCTCACTCAAAACGTAATATTCGTCTTTCGCGCGAGGAGCATTTTCGGTATATCGTGTTCCGCATCAACCGCGCGGCGGCGCTTCGTGTAATAATATATATATGCCGACAAGGAATGTCGTGATGAGTAGACTTTTAGATACTCAAAATCTATCTCGTTTTCCTCGAGCTTCTTCTTCTTCCGTCGCTTTTAAACGCCAAGTACGTTAAACTGACCAATTGCAAAGCGATGATAATCACGAACCCAGTCATATCGCCCCCGGCTTTTTTCATCCCAGCATTACCCGCGACCAGGAAATACAGCGTCGGCACGACCGTACACAGGAGCATTTTCATCAGTCTCTGATTGTTTTCACGAACCGCGATGACTTTCAAAATCGACACGAACACGTGGTTGATCCCCCACAATCCCCACATCATAGTTTGTGCATCCTTCCCTTGCGGGTTCATCAGTTGTAACATCTTTCCGTCGTCTAAAAGAGGTAAACCGTATAAAGGTGCGACAATATCTCTCCCGGCGGGTACGACGATAAACGCGGAGGAGAAGATGGCGATGTTTTTCATCAGTTTATCCATATTGTTCGTAGGTAAATGAATTGGAATTGCGTGTGTTCAAATGAGGTTTTAGGGGCGAATGTGACTTCACTTTCTCTCTTCCTCTTTCTCTCTCGGTCGATCAAATAAATGCCTTTAATGGCGGCTTCTTTGAAGGCTCCTTCTCCTCCTCCTCTGTCTCCTCCGACACAGGTTCGTTTTTTGTCGTCGTCGTCGTGTTGTTCTTGTCGTCGTTCTTTCCCGTCGTCGTCGTCGTCGAGAAGTAATATCTTCTTTGGTCGAACTTTAACGGGGAAAACGAATGGAGAACGAGGACGAAGAGCGAAGAGTCGAGGTGGTGATGATGAGTTGAACGCGCTGGATATGCTTTTGCGAGGACGAGGAGAGGAAGCGACTATGTCTACTTCTTCGTCTGACGAGAACGAGGACGAGCAAAGCGCAGAGAAGAAGAAACCGATGACGACGAAACCGGTGGTGGTGGTTAGGGATATTACGGTCAATTTGGACGAAGAGACGGCGATAAACGTGTCCGTCCGAGTGGACTCGGCATCCTCTCGAGTCGTGCATTACTCTCAATATCCTCCGCTCGGAGTGATTGTAGAACCGACTCGAGACGGGGTGAAAATAACCGAAGTGACGGACGCGTCGTCGCCGTTTCGAGCGAACGACATAATCAGAGCAGTTTCAGGGATGATACCGACGATGAAGTATGGGCAAGGGAACTTACTATTAGGCGGTAATGGCAGACCTGGGTTTAAAAGAGTCATGTGTACCGTGCGCTCGGCGTTGGAGATTCGCGAAGAAGAAGAAGAAGAGGAAGACGAAGAAAGGCTGTTACGGTTGATAGATGTGGAATTCGAGACGTGTTTGAAAGCTATACAGAGTAACAGTAAAGCCGGTGACTACGAGGTTGTTTTAGTCGTCGAGAGACGCAAAGCGGCGGCGGAATGAAACGGATGAGTAGTAGTCGCGTAGAACTTAAGTAGTTGCATCAATTCTCGTTTTTGTGCGAGTGCTCGTGTAAGAATAAAAATTAGAAACCAACCATGCTCGCTAAACGCAGCTCGTTAATGTTCGCTTCATCCATACCACTTCCGCCGTATTTCGGTCGCATGTTTCGGAATTTTGCCAACTTTTCCCAAAAGTCGCTCTTACCCAGGCCGGCGACCGTGGCGTCGAACACTTCGCGGTCGTCCACCAACGCCAACAACATGCGAGTCGACCCAAACGCCTCCGAATTCAATTCAAACTTTTCCTTTTCCGCGTTGTCTAATCCCGCGACGTCTTTCTCTAAAGAACGCATGATATCGTCTATTAAATCTGGCGAGCATCGCAAACCAAGCATTCGTAACGCGATGGCTAATCTTAAACCTGGACTATCTACAGAGGACACGTCTTTACATTCCAACAGTTCCGGCACTTTCGCTTCCACCTCGCTCGCACCAAACACGTCTTTATAACACTTTTTAATCCCTTCGAAATGATCCGCACCGACCACGACAACCACAGAATTCGCGCTCTGTCCGTCCTCACTAGACACGCACTTACGAATGCACGAGGTCATGATTTGATCGCGTTCGTCGATGATGTACTTTTGGAACGCGTCGTTCTCGGTTATAATCGAATCGCACTCCTGTCTCAGCTTATCACTTTCCGGCAACAACAACCTATAATTTCTCTCCGACTGTTTGCTAAACGCCTCGTCCAACTCCTCTAACGTTGGTTCAGTGACTAACCTCCCGTACGTGCTTCTTTTCGGTCTATCCGCAAAGACAATCTTCGCGTCCACGTACATCGCCGCGGCGTATACCAGCGGTTCCGCCGGCAACTGTTCTCGCATGGACATCCAAAAATCTCCCACCAACGCGTCCTTATCCACTTCTGATTTCATCTCCCCGGCCAATCGAGTCACAAACGTTAACGCTTCGTCCAACGTCGGATCTATCATCATCTGTTGCACGCCTTGCTCGAACGTGACCATGTTCCCGTGTTGCTCGCCGTGGCCCGCCGAGACGGCGGTTTCGCACACCACGAACTTCGGTTTCGATTTCATGATATATTCCGCCGCTTCGTACTCCTTTTGCGTGTGCGTGATGCCGAACAAGGACACTTTTTCGTCCAATCTTTCGCCAGTTTGGAAATTCTTTTCATTGTTATTCTCTTGTTGCTCAGCGGCGACACCAACTCCGCGACGACGACGACGATGGTGATGACTTTGTTGACGATGGGTTTTTCCCCGGTGGAAATGTGCAACGAGATGATTCTTCTTCTTCTTCTTCGTCCCAAGACTCGCTCTGACGATGAACCCTCCTCTCGAGTCAGAAAAAGAAGAAGCACTGCTGCTGAAAGACGTGCTCGTCGAATTGTTTTGAAGCGAAGGAAACGCGCGACAGAAGTTGTTTAGTGAGAGCGTCATTTTGATTTTTTGTGCGGCGGTTTTATCCAAAAACAACTTTATCATCAAAAACTCCTCTACTCCTAAACTATTATATAGACTATGTTAAAGTCCCCGATGAGCGTTGTTATTTCGTCAAAAGGCGGCTTTTCTTACCAGCGATGTGTCGATCCTCCCCCTCCTCTTTCGACGACGCGGATTTGCTCTTCTTCTTTATCTCATGTATCACATGTCCTTCTTACCGGTCCTGTCGCGATGTTCGGCGTACCAAACAGGAACTTTCACGTGACTCGTCGTCGTGAACGTCTTCCCGGCTTCCCCGCCCATCATGTCGTTACTTTTCGGTACCTGGTTTCCTCCTCCTTTGGAAGAACTTTTCTTCGCCTGCTCTATGTCTCGTTTCAACTGTTCTGCTTTCTGTTCTTTCTTCGCCTTGGACGCGTCGCGTCTCGCTTTCGATTTTTTGTTCGATTGTTGCTTGTTTCGAGGTAACACGTTCGTCGAATTCTTCGTTGATGAATTCACGGATCTCTTAGTAATGTTCTCTACGTTGAACGCGGGTCCACCTTTCTTCTTCGTCGTTTTCTTCTTTTCCTTCCCTGTTCCATCTTTCTTCTTTTTGAGCACCCACCACGCCGCGCCGACAACAACCAAAGCGAGCGCTTGTAGGGAAAAGCTTTCATTTTCATCGGCGGAAATCTTCTTCTTTAACTTCTTCTTTGTCGTCGTTTTCGTCGCCATCTTTTCGCGCACAAAAAAAGAAAGAGCTTATCGTATATCAGAGAGCAGCGAGAGATTCTATGTCTCCGTCTTCTTCTTCTTCTTCTTCTTCTTAAACGAGAGAGAGGCAAACAAAGTCTCTCAAGAGTTGTTGTTTTGTCTGGGATTTTTTATCCAAGGAGNAAAATCAAAACCAATATTTAGGGTTTAAAATTTTGAGTAAGAATTACGTACTGCATAAGNCCGTAACTCTTACTCAAATTTGACTCTGTGAGTGCTTATTTCTTACTCGTACGTCTGCACGTCTTACTCACGATTTGCTCCATTTTTACCTCATTGTTTTACGAGTTTCAACGACGTTGAAACAGCAGAGAGAGGCAACACAAATTGAGAGAACAGATGATGAAGAAAAAAGGAGGAGTAGGTTTTAAAGCGGTGTCCTTGAACGACTCTTTCGAAGAGGAGGAGGATTTAGAAGAAGAAGCGTCTCCTTTTCCTCCTCCTCCTGGAACCAAAAGGAACGACGACGTGAACGAAAAAGAAGAAGAAGAAGAAACATTCGCGACGCCAATGACGACGTTTAAAATAAAAACGGGATCTGATGATGCGACTGCTGCAAACGACGTAAACGGCTTAACTTCGGAAGAACGAGGAGGAGTTTCGGCAAAAACAAACGTCGCGAGTGGTGGTAATGGTGGTAATGGTGGTTTTGGCAGCAACGACTCGTCGCCGACGACTTTAATTGCGAACGAATCGAGAGATACGATTTCAGAGTTGAGAAACAACATCAATGCGTCGTCTCCGACGAAGAAGAACAATACTAATTTCTTGTACAACAATAATCACCAGCAGCAGTATAATCATCATCAAAACAGAAACGAAAAAGACAATAACGAGAGCGACGTGTACCACGTGCACAACCGGTCGATAAGCGCGACGAGTATGGATGGGTTAATTTCCCGGTTAGACGAGGAAAGCGGGAACGGAGGAGTCGGCGAGAGGACGAACGATTCGCGATTCAACGAATTCTCGGACGGCGGCGGACGACGGAGAGAAGACGGTAGCAGTAGTAGTAGCAACGCGATTGTTCGAGCGTGTTCGAAAGCGTTAGATATTCCGTGGTGTTTCGGAGAGTCGAGGAAAACGAGGAAAAACGTGGTATCGATATCGATTGTATTGTTGTTGATTTTGTTCGCCGCGATTCCGTTGCGACATTGGCAGCACATGTCGTGATGAAGAAAGAGTTTTACGCCGCGTTTTAGAGATAGTATATGTAGTGGTTTTTAGGAATATGTCAGCGTTTAATTACAGGTACAAATTACAACAGCTTTTTTGATATACATTGCGAAAGCGTTTTCTTTCGCGCTTTAAAGTCTTTCTCTCTCTTTCTCTCAAATCTNTTNGNGTNTAGNNNAAAAGTTTCTTCCGAAATCCGGAATATCTGGCGGCCCGATGTAATCGATCCTCGGTCCCATCCCCGGATGTAACGGCTGCCTCGGAAACGACGGCGGCCCTCTGCTGCTAAACGGATCGTTTCTGTCCGGATACCCTCCTCCGAGTATTTCGTTTTGTCGTTGTTGTTCTTGAAGTCGTCGTCGTTCGAGGTCCAAGCGTTCCCACTCCTTGCACTTCAAACACTCCTTCTCTTTCGCAGGCTCGACCATCCCGCGGTGGTTTAATATCTTCTCCTTTACCATTTGATTCACGATATCCTCCCCGAGCTTTCGAACGGATTCTTCTTTGATGGTCACCAACAGCGTCTTTATCTCGTCTTCTTCTTCTTCTTCTATATCTCTTTCTGTTTCAAACGCAAACGTAACACTCAAAGTGTGTTTACCCACTCTCGTCGAGCGCACGTCGACGAGAGTGCTCAATTCTCCATCATCGGAAAAATCGAATCGGTACGTAGCGCTACTCTCACTGCTAATATCACCGCTTTTGCTGCTCGCCCACGGCGGCAACAAAACGTCCACGTCGTCGTCCACAATCTGATTCGTTTCCCTAACGAGAACCCATCCGTTGGCTAAAAGGAACGAGTGCACAAAAACCATGGCCAAAAGATCATTTTGCGTTTGACTTAAACTCCCTCGTCCCAAAAGTGCAACAGTCATTCGCGCGAGGGCGAACGTGGACGCTCGCGCGGGGACTACCGGAGGAGGACAATCGTCTCTCATGATGATGTGTTTGTGTGTCAATTTGTGATGTTATCTCTCGATATAGAAAAATGTGAGATGTTGGTTAAGCGATATACATAGAACACTCGAGACAAAAAGAGGCAAAACAAACTTTGAATACTCTCTTATTCTTTTTCTTGTCTCTGTCTTCTCACTTTTTGTGTTGTTGTTGTTGTTGTTGTGTGATGATGGCACACACAGACAGTAGCCGTGCATCGTTTCGTATGCGTAAATATAGCAAAATCGTAATCGAACAATTAATTCTCTCTCTCTCTTAAAGGTCTTCTAAATCGGTCGGCTGCTCTCTCTCTTCTCTCTCTCCCAAAACGTTTCCTAATAATCGGAGCGAATAATTGAACGTCTTCGATCTTCGTTGTCGAATCATCGGTTTGATGACGTTATTCGCTCTAATTCCAAATCTTAGTACAGTGGTGATAACAAGAGTCTCTCTCTTATTATTTCCGGAACCCCATCAACCTCCCCGCGCTATTCTCCACCGCTAAGAACATCCCGCACATCCCTCCACAAATCATCGCCGTGATCGCGGTTGGTTTTTTCAGGCAATATGAACTGGTGTTGATTGTTTTCGCCCCTGCCCACATGCCGAACGGGTACGACGCTATTGGAAACGCGATCGCGGTCGCCCAATCTTGCGTGTTGAAGTTTGCGATGCATTTCGAGATGGATGGATGTTTGTCCGTCACCGGGTACTCGGGTTGGTCCGTTATCACGCCCATTATTCGTGGTACTTTTTTGTATCTACCTACTCTTCCTCTTAAACTCTCTCTTTCTCTCTCTCTCTCTCTCTGCTAAAGTAGTACGAAGAGTCGCGCTCTTTGTTGTTGTTGTTGTTATTCTTCTTGCGCTCGAAAGAGTGAAGTTTCGAATCCAATGTCCTGCACAAAAACGGGTAGAAGAACGCGAAGAAGAAGAAAAGATGCCGCAAGGTATGGGTCAAGACGCGTCCTCGCCGCCGAGGTTCGTGGAGGAGTTGGACGAAAGCGCGAAGAAAGAGAAGAGACATCATCGAGGAGGACGAGAACAACGTAAAGCGACGGGGAAAAGGAGTCGGAGATACACTTGGTGGAATGGAAACGATGATGGTTCCCCGGGGAAACGTGATTCAAAAATCATCAATAAAGAGGACGACGATTTGATGTTGAAAGAGATAAAGACGAAAGAAGACGAAGAAATAGACGAAACGATGAAGACGAGGACGACGTCGGATACGACGAAAATGCTCGTTTCCGGCGGCGTCGCCGGCGCGTTTAGTAAATCGTGCACGGCACCTCTCGCTCGGTTAACCATTTTAAGACAGTTGCAAGGCACGAACGCGGTGCCGGGGTGGTCGAACAGCGTCGTCGCCAAGCAAGATTTAGGAATCGTGAAGAGTCTCAGGCACATCGTGAACACGGAAGGCGTTCGGGCGTTGTGGAAAGGGAACGGAGTGACGATTGCGCACAGATTACCGTATTCCGCGATTAATTTTTACACGTACGAAAACACGCTCGACTTTATCGAAAACGAAGTCGAGGGGAGGTGGAACGTGAAAGAGTATCAGGCGTGGGAGGTGACGAAAAGGTTGGCGGCCGGGGCGTTTGCCGGGTGTTTTTCGTGCACGATGACGTATCCTTTAGATTTGGTGAGGACGAGGTTAGCCGCGCAAGTGACGCCGACGATGGCGGAGACGAGCGCGAGCGGAGGAGGTGTCGCGTCGACGACAACAATAAACGGTGGGCAACAACATCCACACTATAAAGGGATTTTAAGGAGCATGAGAACGATTGTCAGCGAAGAAGGCGCAAGAGGTTTGTATCGCGGCTTACCGCCGACATTAGTCGGCGTCGGGCCGAACTTGGCGATAAACTTTGCCGCGTACGAAACTTTGCGGAACTATTTCGGCAACAACACCGGCGAGTTTGGAAAAGAGAATCCGATGTTTATCAGTTTAGCGTGCGGGTCAGCCTCGGCGGTCGTTTCGGCGTCGGCAACGTTCCCTTTAGATTTAGTGCGTAGACGCATGCAAATGCGCGATGCGACGAGAGGAGATACTTTCTTAGCCGTCTTCAAAAGAGTCATCCGGAAAGAAGGTTTTGTCGGTTTGTATCGCGGCATCTACCCGGAGTTTGCGAAAGTAGTACCGGGCGTTTCGATCACGTACGCGACGTACGAGTTATTGAAACGATTAGCAGGAGTGGACACGGGTAGAATGTAAAATTAGAACGATTAGAAGCTTAATAGTTTGTTAATGATATATGTCTTATTATTTAAAATATAGATACTCGCTGTGTCTTTCTTTCTCAGTGTTTGTGTGTTTTTATGTGTGTGTGTGTCTCTCTCTCTCTCTTGCTTTAACATTGGTGGTGGTACAAATATTTCCTCACGTGCACAGCATTAAGTTATAATACGGCGGTTCTGGCGCGAAACGACGAATGATTTCGTTCACCAACACGTCTTTTGGAATATCGCTCAAGGTTGTGATACGAGCAGTAACACTCGCGGAAGCTGGCGGCGACGAATACATCGATGCCTCCGTTTGTTGTTCGTTCGTTGCTTTTTTGTCTTCTTCTTCCTCTTTTTCTTCCTCTTCTTCTCGTTTCGCGTGCGCGAAAGTCCACACGCGCAGAGTTTCCCTAACAGCCGACTGGAACGCGTTGCTCTGGTAACATTTCAAAGTTTTGTTCGTTCTCGGACTCCAATTCGTCACAGTCTTCGGGTACGTGATTGAAAACACCTCCGCGCTCGATCTTCCTCCAGACGAAGGCGCCATGTCCCCTTCGTCGTCGCCAGAATCTTCTTCCGAATCCATCGTTTCCGGTGGTGGATAAAACACCGGACTATCCCGAATCACCAACCTTTCTGGCAGCTCTCTTCTTTCTCCTTCTTCTTCTTCTTCTCCTCTTCCTCTTCCTCCTACCTCCTCGTCCTCCCCGTCGTCCGAATGTTCTTCTTCTCTCGAAGACGCCGTTTTAAACGTCCAAGGGTGCGTCAAATACGTCTGCTGTCGATGTCTTTGCCCAGGTTTTAACAGCTTATACGGTTGGTGGTTGCCATCGTAATCAATCCACAGCATTCGAACGTTCTCGTTCGTCCTGTTTTTATGTGATGAGAGGAGAAATGAGTGTGATATAAAAGCAAACATATATGCGCGTGAGTATGACAAGACAGAGACAAGACAACTGGATAAAACGCCTAAAGAGACAAAAAGACGAAAAACAATTTCTCTCTGTGATCATGAATATCATCTGCATCAAACGTACCCGTTCTCGAACCAGACGTGACAGCTTCGCTCCGATCGACCCGATCTTATGTTGTTATATTTAGTGTTCTCTTCGTCGTCGTCTTCAAACATCGGATCGATTCGGTGCGGAAACAACCACATCGTTTCGTCTCTGCTCAGACGATGACATTGACGCGACGGTGGAGTTGTTTCAGTTTCGCGAGAAAAAGATGCGCGCAGAAAACGACGACGTCGAAAACCCCGACGAGAATTGTTGGTGGTGTTGTTGGTGGTCGTTTTCGTAAACAACACTTTCAACGGGTGCAAAAGGAAAGAGAGAACGACGAGGAACGCCGCGCGCATTAGTAGGATTGCTTTATGATGTTGCGCGAAGTATGTGACGAAATTTCGAGATGACATGCGATAATACGCGCGCGTTTTCTCTCTCTCTTTTTAACGTCTGTTCTAACTCATCCACTACCTCCTAATAATTATTTATCTAACGACTATTATCTGTTGTTATCGGCTAACAGCTTTCTCCAGTGCGAGCGAGCGGACCACGTGTGATTTAAATCGCCCTCGCTTCGATGAAACTCTTCCTCGGTTAACACCACCCCGGCGGTCCAATCGACCATTTCCGGCGCGGTCGGATGCGAGATGCGATATTCAGCGGAATATTCGCCTTTCATGTTCACGTGAACGTGAATAGGATCGTGTTGATATTTCAACCAACAGTCTTGGTATTTAAACTCCCCAGCCGCCGGCGCGAAACAGCCCTGTTCTTTCGGACAATACACCCAAACGTTGCACGGATAATAATTCGGCGCTTTCGGAACGTAGTCTTTGCACGATTGACAACACCGGCCGGCGTCTGGCTGTTTATTTTGGTTCCCCCAAACGTTGGCGTAGCCGTCGTAATCGGTGTGTTCGCTCGTAAAACACGACTCGTGTTTCTTCAACTCGTTTCTCGCTTTGTTCCTCTCTAAATCGTGCGCGAACAACCACTTGATCTGAGGGCCGCAGCAGTTTTCGTTCCCAATCGCTCGCAACACTTTTTCCGCTTTTTCCTTCGGGAACCCGGCTTGGATGAGACCGTTCACGTTCTTCTCGTCCGGTTCGTACGTTTTTTCTATAACCGGCGTGACGCCAGAGTTGGAACTCATCACCGAAATCCCGAGCTGCGCGTCCGATGTAAAAAACGACTCAGAAAGCGCGAGCGAAAACAAAAACAAAAACAAAGCTTTTGGAAAGAAGTTTAAAAAGGAGAACGATCGTTTGGAGGAAATCATCTCAAAATCGCCATAAACTCTCTCTCTCTTCCTCCTCCTTTCTCTCACTCTCGTCTCGCTTTATAAAGAGTGTGGTACGATGTTCTTCTTTCCCTTAACGAAGAATCTGCATTTTTTCAAAAAAAAAGTAATTCAATTCTTTTTTCTCTCCTGTCTCACTAAAAAGAAAAGAGCCGCGTCTCCCTCCATTATTATATCTTTGACATACAAAACATCATTCATCTCGCTTTGCGCGCTTTAGGACACAACAAACGCGCGGTATTCATAGTAAAGAGAGAGAGAGAGAGAGAACAATTTGCCAGATTTAAGTAGGAC
>JGI20151J14362_10001294_pt1 | contig 18168 bp, 11 predicted proteins | sample COG_01_FD_14362 | JGI IMG/M metagenome (IMG submission 14362)
GAAGCGTTTTAGTGATTCTGGTAATTTGACAAAGCACATGCGAATTCACACGAACGAGAAACCGTACGAGTGTGATGTGTGCGAGAAGCGTTTTCGTCAATCGAGTGGTTTGAAAGTCCACATGCGTATTCACACGAACGAGAAACCGTACGAGTGTGATGTTTGTGATAAAGCTTTTCGTCAATCTGGTTATTTGAAAATCCACATGCGTATTCACACGAACGAGAAACCGTTCGAATGTGATGTGTGCGAGAAACGTTTTCGTGAATCTGGTACTTTGAAATCCCACATGCGTATTCACACGAACGAGAAACCGTACGAGTGCCATGTGTGCGAGAAGAGTTATCGTCAATTGGGTAGTTTACAATACCACATGCGTACTCAACATTAGCTCTCTTTCATAGTCCTCTGTAAACATACACATGTACATCACATACTCAACGAATCAAACGAACTTTTACTCGCATTGTCGTCGCGTCGCGTCTCGCAACGAGAACAGAGTAAAGAGAGGGCAGAGACACCTCATTTTTAGGGGTGTAAAAATCGTCACTTTCGCGCGCGTATTCGTTTGAAACAGAGCACGCGAGGACGAAAAGCAGCAGCAACGGAGAGAACAAATAAAAGACTTCAAAGGGCTTTGTGAACAACACTTGAGCATCCTCGACGAAAGAGAACGAGAGAGAGAAAGAGATACAAAGAATGCGAAGATCCTGCGTGGGCGTTTTGGCGGATTCTTCAAAACGGCGCGACGCCGGTGCGCCGGCGGTGTGCTTAGGCGTGCCGTTTCGAGAGCGAGACGACGGGAGTTGGGAGGACGACCACGAGGACGACGAAAATGAGAAAGCGAAAATGAACGCGTTGGGAAGGAGGAGGAACGGAGATGAAAATGTCGGGTGGAAATTCGCCTGCGTAGGGTACGGAAGCGCCAAGAGTCTCTCGCAAAGCGAGAGGAGGAAAACATTTGAAGAAGAAGAAGAAGAAGAGTTACCTCGATGTCGCGGGTTGGAGATTCTAGTGAGCGAACGCGTCCTGAACAAGAACGATGACGACGACGACGCGGAAACTAATAACGGAGATCAAAGAAGAAGAGAAGAGCGACGGCGACGAGGCGTAACGGATGCGAAAGAGGATAAAGACGATTTTATCGTCGCTTTGCGCGAGAAACCAGACGAAAACGAGATCGATAGAAAGAGAAATAGAACGACGACGAGCGGTAGTAGTAAAAGCGCTTCTTCGTCCGAAAAAGAAGAAAGCGGTGTCTTCGCGGGACGCCAACGCCGCCTCTTCCCGCCCCCGCACGGGACGCCGACGCCCTCGTCGTCGTCCTCCTCCTCGCGAGAAAGAGAAAGAAAAATCGACGCCGAGCATAAACTCCCTCCCGAGCTCAAAACCTTCAAACAAAGGTTCTACATGCAATCGAAGTTGATTTGGACGCGAATGGAGAAACACGCCAAGTACGTCTATTCCGGCGCCTTCGCGAAAGATTTGTAATAAAGCAGCAACACCAAAAGCATCCTCAGAAATATCACACACACACACACTTACGCACACTTACGCACGCGTATGTTTTCCTCCTCTTATTCAGAGAGAAAGAGTAAAAGTGGCGTTCGAGTCGTCGAGAACGATGCACTTCGTTCTCAGGACGAAACGCTCGTTCATACTTTCAAGAACAAAGTGTCCATTCGAATCGGAAACGAAGCCGTCGACGGGTTCCTTTCGTTCACTTCCGAGCGTGTACTGTTCTCTCGAGAAGACGACGATAAAGAAGAAACGTCGTGGAAAGCGTTCCAAATATACTTCAAAAGCGTTTGCGTGCACGCGATAGAGTCGTTGGTGGTGCACGCGTCCCCGGAGGAGGAAAAGAAGGAGGAAAAGAAGGTTGGGGAGAAGTGTTTGTATTTGCAAGTGGAGGGCGAGTTGGATCCTTTAATTGTACGAAACGCCATCGAACGAAGCGACGAGGACGAGGAAGACGACTCGTTCGAGGAACCGGCGACGGAAGTGCGGATTTTTCCATTGATGTCAGATGACGAAGAAGGTAAAGAAGAAGAAGAAGAAGAGAGAATGGTATTAGAGGAGATGTTTGAACGCATGAACGAGTGCGCTACGTTAAATCCGGACACGGAGGACGAGAACGAGAACGACGAGAACGACGATCCGATGTTTTTCGGCGCAAATGGGATGGTTACCGCGGAGACGTTGTCGTTTCTCGAGGAGGAGTATTTTACGAGCGAGAAGGCGATACGAGAAGCCGGGTTCGGGGAGAAGTTGGATGAGTTCGAGAGGAAGTTGGTGATAAGCGAGGAGGATCGGATGAGGTTTGAAGATGCCGAAGAATAGATGTGCTCATAGATTTGCTCTTTTACTATCTAAAATGTACTGTTATTATAAAACTACTTCTTCTATTCTATGTGCGACGACCGATGCGCGTACGCGCTCACTTCGCCGTTAGCGGCGCCAACGAAGACGTCTCGGTCCGATCCAGTTTTGAAACACGCCGCGGTAAATATTCGCTCAGACGGAGAATTGTGTTTCTTCTTCTCATCATCATCGTGGTCATCCCGTAACTCTAAATCGCGGAAGTCGTTTTCGTCTCTCAAAACTCCAGCTTCTTTACCCACGCGGAAAACGTTTTGTGCGAATCCAGATAAGACGATGTTCTTCTCGCCGTCAACGTTCACGCGCAACGAGGTATTTGCCGAAACGAGGGCATTTGCAAAACTCGACGTCGTCGTGGTATCTGCGGCAGCGACGATTCTCCCTCGCATTCTCGTTTCTAACGCGCAACACTGACCAGAATCGTCAACGGCGACGATAAATCCGAGCGCGTCGCCTAAGCCGTCGCCCAACGGCGCAAACGCAATCGATCTCGCGGCGATATTTCTTCGACTCGCGACGCTCTGTTTCCACACCGATTTCAAAGCAGACGAACGCGTATCGAATGCTTTGACGACGCCCGAATCGTGCGCAGACACGATAATGTGGCACTGTGGATCTACGAGTACGTCGTTCGCACCGTCGCCGGAAAATTCGTTCGTACCGAACACGCTGACTTCAACGCGTTTCTCGATGTCGCGAAGCGCAATCGCGCCGTTGGCGTGGGAAGTAACCGCACGGCCTTGTTCAGTCGAGATCGAGGGAACTTTAATAGCAGTTATTGGTGTCAAATTGGTTGAACTAACGCGGTCGATAGACCCGTACTCGCCGTTATACGCAAAAAGATTGCCATTGGATGTGGAATACAACGCAATCGGGAGACGGCGCGCGTCAGAGGCGACAACGCTTTGTCGCAACACCGCTAAATTTGTAATCGTCGACGATGACGCTGGGACAGCACGAATGGTATGTCCGTTCTTCATATCGATGATGCGTACAAATCCGTCCGAACCAGTTGAATACGCGACGTTCGAATCTGCAAAACATTCCAACGCAGTCACCGCGCCGTTGTGCGTCCTCCTCGACCATTTCTTCACCACGTGCGAACCGTCAGCACCATCACCATCCGAAGGTTTCGGCGCCCTAAAGTTTCCTAGAACGACAGATTCGATCTGCTTATCGAGAGAAGTGTCAATTCCGTGCGCGTCGCTGAATGAACGTTCCAGCATGTTATTACTTGGCGACGCGGCTCTTCGTGAAGGCGAATCGTTCAACTTCAGCGCCTCGATGCCATTCGTGGCGGCGTCTTCTTCATCATCGTCTCCGACAAATAAATAATCGTCTGCTCTCCTCGAAACGAGACGGATAGTATCGATAACACTCGCGCGAATATCCATTGGTATTGGCGTGACCATTTCGTCCTCATCGTTGTTGTCGTCGTCGTCGTCGTTATCTTCTGTCGTCGTTCCTAAATTCTCGTACTCTAGTTGAGAAATCATCGATTGGCTTTTTCTATTCGTCTTCCGCTTGGCACCGACAGCGCCATCGTCTTTCCATCGCCTCCAAGCCTCGCGCCTCCTCTTTGCATGCACATCACCGAAGATTCTCTTCGGCGTCTGCCCAAACTCGTTAATCTGCGTTTCCAAACTCATCTGTTCGTCGATCGATGCCGCGTCGTCTACGTTAATCTCGCCTTCGTACGTTAAAGGGTGGAAAGAGTTCATTTTGTTTTTACAATCGTTCTGGAACACGCCAAAGATTAAATCAATCCACTCGTGTAAATGAACACTCGTGGTTTCGGATTCTAACGCTTTTCGGTTGATCGATGTAAATCGAACGGGGTCGTTTTTTGCCCATTGAGGTAAAACCACATCGTCGATTTTCGAGTGGGGCGCGGACGCGCGGTGGCCGAGATTGAGTTTCAAGTTGTTTCGAAGAAACTTCCGGGAACATTCCGGTATGTAAAACTCCGGTATGAGTTCTTTTAAATCCGCGTTGTTGTTTAAACACGACGACCACGTCTCCGATATAGATTTAAACAAGCGATCGGGCTTATCGAAAGATCCGTTTTGCAACTTTAAATTGTGCTTCGGCGCGCATCGAAGGAGGTAGAAGAGGACGTAACCCGGCGCAGAGTAATGGGTTCCGTATAAGAACGGTTTTTGAGAGTGCTGATTTCGCTTCTGCATGTCTTCCATGTGTTTCATTCGCTCTTGGAAGTATTTCAATCGCTCTGGATTCAACGCGCCAATAGGTTTCGATAAATCGCGGTACACCGAGGCGTCGGAGACGTCGATGTTCGCACTATTACTGCTGTGTTTATTTGAATCGAAACCGTTATTACTGTCATTCTCACCACCGTACTCTTTCAAAATCCAAGGGAACACGAAATACTGCGCCACGTCGTGAAATGAGCGACCGGAGAGTGCGTTCAAATACATCAGGTATTCAAAGTTTGACACGTCGCCGATTTTCCACGCGTTCGTGACTTTCGAAATTGCCTCGACGTTTGTCGGGTCCAAGAATCTCGACAGAGTTGTCGTTTCGCTTTCACTCTCGTCGATTTCGTTCTTTAAAAGCGCCTCTATTACAGCTTCTCGCGCGGATTCAGAACGAAACGCGAATAAAACACTCGAACCGCGCATCATCGTCGATTTCGATTTATTGCTAACATCGTCGTCATCGCTCACTTCGTAAAACACCTCCACAGCAACTGGTCTCGACGCGTACCGCCTGCGAGCGACCGCGACGACGTCTTTCAAAGCCACCCAATTCGCTATATTTTTCTTCGCTTTGCTATCTCTCACAATCAAAGGTTGAAAATACAAATGCGCATCCGTCACTCGAACTCTCCCGGCTCTTCTCACCAACGGCGAAATCTTCGCCGCGGGTGCATCAAATCGACTCGTCTCCCCTTTCACCCTCAGATTCTTCTCATCGAATCGTAAATTACCTTCCCTTTGCCGAGATAAAAACGCCAGCTGTTCGCACTTTGTCTGCCTGTTTTTCTGCTTCGAAATGTTCAACAGCTTATTCGCCGGCGTTCGCAACCGCTGCTCGATGCTCTCCTCCCCGTCTTCCTCTTCTTCCATCGTAATTCTCCAAACGATCGTTTCATCTCTCACGATTTCTCTCCTCTCGTTCCCACAGATCAAAACTGCTTTCGCCGTCGAAATATCCACGGCATTCCGTTCCACTCTCGACGTGTCAATCGAAGGTCCAATCGCGTCTTCGTATTTGATTTTCACAATTTTTGCTTCTTTTCCTTCAACTCGTTCGCTCCTTTTCGTTCCTCCCGGGGATTCCCCGAACACTTGTGCCAGTGCACTCGTTCTCGTTCTCGTCGTCCTCGATCCAGGCTCTTTATCTTCGTCTTTATCGGAGTCGTTTTTGGGTTCAAAGCACAGCGCGTGCGTGGTCATCCAAACCGTTCCTCGCGTTTTCCGTTCGTACGCGTTCGGGAGAGACACGCAAAGCAAAGAACAGTTTTGGACGACGGCGACGACGTCTTCGTGGTCCTCGAGGAAGAGGAACGAAAAGGAGGAAGAGGAGGTCATTTTCGCTATTATATCGTCGCAAAGATGATGAGACGTCGTCGTTCTCGCCGTGCCTCGTGCTGGCACATTTAGCAGAGAGAGTTCTCGTTGAAAGATTGGATTCGTTCGTTAAGAAAGTGAGGAAAAACAACTCTGAATAATCGACTTCTCGACGCAAAGAACATCATCATGGAAAAGGTGTTTGAAACGAACTCTGTGCGCGTAACACGAATAAAACGCGAGTATTAGTAGTATTAAACCTGGAACACCTTCATGCCTCTTCTCGCGGCGACTGACCCGGGACTTTGCATGCTCGCCAACGCCTCGAACACCGCTCGAACGGTGTTGTGCGGGTGATGACTCCCGTGCACTTTCGCCTTCAAATCTCTAATTCCAGCTAACTCACAAATAGCGTCGATGATATCGTTACACCGTCTCCCACTCCCTGAGTTACTCGGCATCATCTTCACTCTCGTTTTACCGCATTTTCCGTGCAATTCGTGAAAAATCGTGTGATTTTCAAACCGTTCGACAAAGGTCAGACTCCTCGCCGCTTTCTTGGTCGCTTTTTCAATCGCCGGGCCAACCTCGTTGGCTTTACCAGTCGCGAACCCAACGACGCCTCGACCGTTCCCGACGACCACCATGGCGGTAAAGTTCATCAATCCGCCCCCTTTCGTCACTTTACACGTCCTATTCACGTCGATGACTTTTTGTTTCAACGACTTCACCAGCGCCTCTCTCTCCCGATCCTCCTCGTCTTGAACGTTCGAAAAGACGCGCCCTTTCAACGCCTGATTCAACAAAAACCGTTTCTGTTTCGCCGGTGCTTCGTCGATCCTCCGTTTCATCGCCTCGTACTCTCGAATCGTCTCGTCGTCCATGAAATCTCTCGGGTCTTCCGCAGTCGCGCCGCGTTCGATGAACTCCAACGTTTCGCGCGGCGTCCAATCTTTCATCATTTTCCTCCCTGAATCGATGTCATCGATCGTCGATTGTGGATCTTCTTCTTCGTCGTCGTCGCTGCTGGTATCTTTACCTCCTTTACCTCCTGAACCTCTCGCGTTCGTCCACATCTCGCTCGAGAAATCTCGCACTGAAATCACCCTCGGCGGAGGCGTCGATTTCACACTTTTGCTCGTCACACTCATACCGTCATCATCATCTACAACAGTAACGACATCCTTTTCACTTTTTCGTCTCGATGAATCCCACGCGGTCCCCGTCCTCCAGTCGATATATCCGTCGTTCTTTCGCGCGTAATTCGTCCCGTGCATCGATCGCACATTCTCCCTAAAAACGTCCCTCTTCCTCGCGCGCGCGAATCCTACCCCGTTGCCGCTCGTACCGTCAACGAAAGAAACTGACGACGACGATGCATTAACTGCCGCCGCTGCCGCTGCTACTCTGTGCTTTTGAGAAAAAGAGGACGAGGACGCGAACGCGTTCGTGAGTGCTCGACGCATTTTTCGTGTGTGTTTTGTGAGGTTTTTCGTAAAAGCTTTTTCTTTGAAATGAATGAAACATTTGACTCAAAGAAACTATTATACGCTCTCTCCCTCTCTCTCACCGCGGAGAGGAGGAGGAAGAGGACAACGATTCTTTCTCCGCGTCGCTTTCGCTTTCTGCTACTACTGCTAGACTAATATCGCTATTATTGGTATTGTTACTGTTGTTGTTTTTGTTCTCGTCGACGACGGCTGAAATGGCTTTGACGAGCTCGGAAGGCGCGTATCGTCCGTTGGCGGTTTTCTCTTTCTTCTTCTTTTTTAATTCGCTTTTGACGACGCGCACTTTATCCCGGGTTAACTCCGCGGCTTTTATCGCGTCGTCGTCGACGATGAACTGACCGCCGTCTGGGGTTAATATGTGCGTGACGTATTCGGAGACGTGGAAGTCGATGGCGTATTCGGTGTGTTTTCGGTTCAAGGCGTCGACGATGGCGAGGATGTAATCGGCGGCGGACATGCCGCTCGTTTCGCGGTCGACGGAACCGTTAAAGAGGAGGATCTTTGGGCAGTTTCGTTGGGCGATGGTTTCGCCGACGTTTCGGAGAATCAAGTTCGGGACGATTGAGGTGTATAAAGAGCCCATGCCGTAGATGATGGCGTCGGAGGTTTCGAGTTGTTTGAGCATGGTTTTGTTCGCTCTCGGGAAGATTTCACCGATTTCGTTCGAAGCAGAATCCGAGCCGTCGCCGGTGGCGTAGTAAATGCGCTTGATTGGTGAATCGAGCTTCTCGGAGGCGGTGACGGCTTTATCCACGTCCCAGACGGATAACGGGCGCAAAGTCAAATCTACCAAACGGCTTTGGATCAACTCGGAGGCGGAGGAGAGGTTGCCGTCGGCAAGCGCGTCGCGAACGCGCGCGTGACCGTCCGTAGATTGTGGTATCCCACCCCAAAACTCTTTCCCTTCGATTTCCGGGAACTCTCCGGATTCGATGATATCGGTCCAGAATTCTTTAGAGAAGACGCTCGGAACCTCTTGTCGTCCGTCCTCCACGTGGAACTGCTTGGTGAAACTTTTCTTATCCACGGACGGGTGCGAAATATCGTTTTGGCCTCGAAGAATCGTTCCGTCCGTTAACTCGGCGTTAATTGTCACGCGTTCGTTATCTTCACACTCGATGCACGGCACGACCATGGTTTCTCTCGGTAACTTGGAAACTCGCGCGTATAAAAAGATCGCCGCTTCCATGGACCGGAAAAACATGCGAGCTCCGGCGAAGAAAAAGTTACCTATGGATCCGTTCACGAACGCGAAACGTTCTTTGTGCGTGTTCGTGGTAACTTCCGTGTGAAAGTGAACCAAAAACCGTCGAATAATTGTCGCGTACGCGTTATCGATGCCGTCCCACAGCGGCGAATCGCCTTCTTGAATCTTGTACCATTCATTTTTCGCCAACTCTTCATCCGTCGGGTGTAATCGATGCGCTAATAACCCCTTCACCGCGATGGCTTCTCTTGTAGATTCGTCGGATAAACGCAAACACCGACTGCGAATGTCTCCTACGGCTGGTCCACCGGAAACTCGAATAATTTCCGAAGTCGACCCACCGTCGTCGGAAACCGGAAGCACGTGCGTGACCGAAGTCGTGTAATCTCTCAACGCGTCGCAGATGCCGTTCATAGCCGTCCCTCCAGAGAACACCAACAAAGACGACCCGGACGATGTCTTATTCTTTTTCCTTTTTATCTTCTCTCCCTTTTTCTTCTTTTTCTTCAAAGTCTCTCGTGATTCCTCGACGCAATCATCTCGTTCCGTTACACTCGTCGTCGCCGAAGAAGGTTTCGTAGACGTCGCTTCGCTCGCTTCAACATCACCATCATCATCTTCGTCGTCTTCGTCTCTCGCGACGACGCACGGATCGTCCTCGTCCTCGTCCTCGTCCTCGTCCGAATCGTCGTCCTCGTTCATGTCCACGTCGTTCAAATCCATCCAATCCGTGATCGCGTTCGTTCTCGTTCTCTCAGTACACTCCTTCCTCAGTACGATGAGAGAAGCGTATTGTGGTACAACGTGTGACGAAAACGAAGACCACGAGGACGCGCTTTTCGTCCTCGTCCTTCCTCCTCTTCTCGCGTTGTTGTTTGCGGTGGTAAAAAAAGTAAAGCGCGTGTCTTTGTTGGTTTTCGCATTCGTTCGCATTCTCGTCGTCGCAAAACCGCTGCTGCTCGTTAAAGAAGTCATCATCATCATCACGGAGAGAGAGAGATTATTCCAATTCCCAAGGGGACGGACAACAGACCAAAACGTGGTGATCCCTTACGCGCCTCCTCCTTTCGTCTCTCTCGAACGTTCGAACGGAAAACACAGACTCGCAAAAGAACGCCTCTCTCTTTTATCTCTCTCTCGCGTCTGTAAACTACCACGAATACGACTCACTCCTCTCTCTGAAAGTCTTTCTCTCTGATGTGTATTATTCCAATGACATTTGTGAGGGAAGTTCCACTCCTTTTTTTTTCTCTTTACTCCACTCTAAAAAACACACTCGAAAGATGAGATATTTGTGTTTTTGACGCTTTGAGAAGAAGAGGAAAACGAGAGAATCTGAAGAGAGAGAGAGAGAGAGTTCTGAACGAAGTTTTGCGTGTTGTGTGTGAAGAGGCGAGAGCGCGCTCGCTTCTGCGTTGAGATTTGATTCGATTCGATTCTTTTCCCGAGTGGATTACTCTTCGAGAGATTTTCTTTCCCGAGGAGTACTTTAAAAGATGATGGCGAAGACGAAGAAGACGAACGCGAAGACAACAAAAGGTGGTATTCAAAAGAAGTCGTCGTCAAATGCTGCGCTCGCGGCGAAAACTGCCGCTCTTCTTAAGAAGAAGAAGAAAAACAACGCGAAGAAGAAAAGCACAACACCAAAAGAAGAGAAACCAAACTCGAGCAAGTTCGGATTTTTGCACCGCGCCGACGGTACGAACGCGAAGAAGAACACTTCATCCTCCGCGTTCGAACGCTCCGTTGCCAACTTTCCAAAGTTTGACCCGGAAGCAGGGTCCTCCGTATACGGCGTTTCGTCGTTATCTCATAAAGACCACAAGCGATGGACGCTGGATTTACGTTCGGATTGGCGTTTCTTTCACGTGGTTTCCTTCGTCGTGAACTTTAGCGCGACGTTGTTACTGCCAATATTCAAACCGGAGGAGTTGGAGCGAGGTTTGCTTTTCCCGGAGGAGTGTTCGAAGTTGATCGAGTTGATGTGTCGGTTGATGTTTTCTTCGGGAGAAAACGACGAGAAAGAAGGCGAGAAGGAAGTGGTGAAGGAAACGCTGACGATTGGCGATTGGGAGGGACAGTTGATTTGGTTGTGCGGCGAACTCGCGGATGAGAATCCGGACGAGTTTCCGCACGGGAATCCGTTGGATGAGCAAAACGCGTTCGTCGATGCGAGCGAAGCGAAGATGAAAAAGTTGAAGACGTTTTTCTCGGTCGATCCGATGACGCGATTGGATATCTTGTGCGCGTTGTGCGAAGATAAAGCGGTTCAAAGTGAAATCGTGAAAGAAAACATGGAGGATCGCGCCGAGCGCGCGAGAAAAGTCGCCAGAATCTTGGAAATGGAAAACGAGAGGAAAAAGAGAAAGGAGAAGGAGAAAGGTCAAAGGAAGACCGATTTAAAAGCATCGACTGAAACGTATTTCACCCACGACGCGACGGCGGAAGTTCTTCGAGACAGAGACGTCCACGGAAACTCTGTCGGCACCGACAGCGAAGGTCGGTATTACTTCACGCTCGGCGACGCGTCTCCGAGAGTTTGGAGGTGGGATAAGCTGAAAGAGGCGGACGCGAAGGAGGTATTTAGTTACGACGGCGTCGAGCCGGCGTGGCAAACAATTTCGTGCACGTTAGAGGAAACGGAAGCGTTAGCGATAGTATTAGAGAGATCCTCCGGGAGTGAAGATCGCGCGTTGGCGAGTTACTTAAAGAACGCGTTCATACCGCTCCACGCGAGACAACGCGCGATCGACCTGGACGCCAAAAAACGGAGAGAGGCGAAAATGAAAGAACAAGAAGCCAAGGAAAAGCGCGAAGCGGAATACCGCGCTAGAGAAAATAGAAAACGGTCCGGACGAATCGCCGTCAAAATGATCGAACAAGAACAAGCTCGGTTAGAGAAGATCAGACAGGAAAAGTGGGAAGCGGAAAAATTCGAACTACGGCGAGAGGCGTTGATTACCATGAACGACAACGCTCGTCACTGGATGTTTTTACCGTTGCGATTGAGAGAAAAAACGGACAAACCAGCTGGTTTGCCCGTGGATGCGTTTGTCGTGCAAAAAGGCAAAGGGAAACCCAAAGCGGTGTTGAACAGACCAGACTTAAACGCGACGTTTGTCAGTTTGAAAGATTTGAACAAAACGACGATTACGAAGAAGAATCAACGCCTGTTCGGTATGGCGTGCGTGGATAAATTTTTTTCAATCTTATGGCCCGAAGACGGAGGTTGGTACGACGGGTGCGTCGTATCTTACGACGAAGCGACGCGAGAACATTTCGTCGCGTACGAAGACGGATCGACGGAACACGTCAACTTGGATAAACAGAGAATCAAGTATAAACACGACGTGGTCGTGAAGAAATACGTGGACGAGGCAACAAACATCACGAGCTACTCTTGGTACAGAGCGAAGAAATCGGCCGCGGAGAAGGAACTTACCATCGACGAGCTGATGTTAGAGTACGTGACCGGTCACCACCCGGGAACGGTGTTAGCGCTCGATACGAACGTTTTCGACGTGAGAAAATTTCATCGCCACAAACCGACCGGCGGCGAAGACGAAGAAGGAGCAAAAGTCGAGAGGGAAGAAGATGATGACATTGGAGGGGACGCGACGACTTTTACTACGTTCCCAGAGCGAGGCGACGATGAAAACGATGATGAAAACGACGGCATCAACGAAAGCGTCAAAGTGTCGACGTGACGATTGACGTCCGCGCGAAAAACGTATAAAGTAAAACTTTATAAGAAGAAGAAGAAGAAGAGCAAAAAAGAGTGCAAAAGTCAAGAGAAACGCAACGCAATAAACGCTCAGAAATGTAACGCGTTTAAGAAATAGAGAAAGATATGCGCGTTTCATGCTATACAACCGCCTCAATTAAGGATGCGCTTTTACCTGCGTTTTTCGTGACATTTTTATCTCAATTTTGGATCAAAAAGACCTGCCATTTTCGGAAAATACTCCTGATTAATTTCTCCGTCTTCTTCGTAAACACACACGCATACTTTTCGAGTCACTTTTCCTCGCGCACGATACACACGCATCCAAATAGCGTTGTTTTTCGTCGAGAGTACACTTTTTTACGCTGATTAAGAATATTAACATCATGAGCGATTTAGATTGGGACGACGAGGAGTTCGAACCATCTGCGGTCGTCCAAGAGAAAGCGCAATGGGACGACGAGGAAGAAGAGGAAGAGGAAGAAGCCTTGGTGGTGGCAAAACCGAACACGAAGAAACCAACGACGAAAAAAGCAGAGGTAAAAGCAGCGTACGTGGACGAAACCTTGGCGGACCCGATCGCGGAAAAACTGAGGCAGCAAAAGCTCGTCGAAGAGGCTGATTTAAAAGCCGCGATTGAGTTGTTCGGCTCCGAGGAGGATTTCAAGGACTTCAACTTGGAAACGTTCGAACCAAAAAACGCGAAGGATTTTGAAAAGCTCGCCACCGCATCCGTAAAGAAACACTTTTATACACACAGGAACAGTCCTCACTATAAAGTGGCCGTGAAGACGTTCATTAAAGTTGCGTTGAGCGAGTTTCCCGGCGCGGATGTGAAGGAGATTGAGTCGCACGTCGCGGCGCTTCGGAACGAAAAGATTAAGAAAGAAAAAGAGATGCAACAAAAGAGTAAGAAAGCGACGAGTGGGAGTAAGAAGAAGTTTATCAACACCGGGAGCACGAAAGGAGACGCAGGGTTGGACGATTATAAGTACGAGTATCAAGACGTGGACGATCAGTACGATTTCATGTAGACTTTTTTATTAGCGCCGTATTTAATTCATCACAAACATTTTTGGATACTGAATGTAAAAACGAACGACTTTTACGACTTTTGTGTGAAGAATGTTCGATCTTATTATATGAGTATTGTACACATCTAAGTTCGCGTGCTGCGATGCTATTTTGCTCTAATCCTAATAATAGTTATTGTTACTCTATTGAACGGTTTGCGCCCATTTTCGTCGAAGTTCCGCGAATTCATTCTCCCAAGTAGAAGCGTTTACATCCGTACCGCCTCGTTCCATCGCGCGGTCGATTAACAGGACGCCCCCTTTTGCACATCGTTCTGCACCGTGCATATCGCCATCTTCAATGCGCTTTTCGATCGTTTTCGTAATTGCGGTAGATGCTAATCGAATGCCAGAGACGGCATCATCCCCTAAAGCGATAATCGCGTCGCATATTTTCTTACGCGTCTTCGCGGCGAGCTTTCGCGCGTGCGTTTGTTCTTCCAGTGATTCCGCAAAGGATGGACCCGCAAGAAACGTGACGAGTAACGATACGACCAACGCGAGCTCGCAATTGTTCTTAAACCGAAACGAGACGAGATCGACGACACTTCCGACGATCGTTTCGCCGTTTTCTTCCTCCTCGTCTTCTTCTCCGTTTGCGCTCGGAGCGCCTTTAAACGGTTCGAGCAAAGCAGCCGCCGCGAGCGCTTTAATGGTAATCACCGATATTGACGGCAGAGCACCAAGCAACGCCAACGCTTCCAATTGAACATCTTGCGGAAGTTTAGTGAACGGTCCAGGAATCGGTTTTTGGCCTTGGACGCAAACGGCAAAGAAAGGAGCAATTTCAGATTCGATCTTGCGCATCGCTAGGAGTATCCCGGCGTTATCGTCGTTTTCGGTTTCAGTCAACGCGGTGTTTGCCAATCGTCTCGCGGCGTTTAGCAATTGATACGTCGTTTTCGGCTCTTTGTGCTTCATGGTCCACAGCGCTCTCGAGGTGAAGGAGATCCATTCCAGCGACGGTTCGACGACGACGACGTCCTTTCTTCGTCCTTTCTTCGCGCTTCTCTGGTCAATCATTTCAGAAAAGATTTCCACGCACGCTTTGCGTTTAAGTCCCGCAATTTCCTTCGCGTTTATATTCCCACTGCTCTTTTTTTTATTCAAAGTACTCGACACCGATGCGTTCCCGGAAGCCACTTGGTTCCACACTCGCGCGATCGCAAATCGAAGATGCTCAAACGATACATCAACGATTCCTTCGTGATGTACTAACAACGCATCTTTCGCGACGCGTAACAAATCCGCGTACCACTCATCTGGGGTTTCCACTTTGTCCCCAACTTCACCTCCGTCTAAAACAACTCCTGGAGGCGTAATAGCAGACGCCAACCACATCCTCGACGAGTAGCCGATACCTGGATACGCCTCTGAAACCAATCGGCGTTTCGAGATGGAAAGTAGAACTTTGCACGCTTCGACGTTATGTTTTGCTAAACTCGCGCAGACTTCGTTGTTACTCGTCGCGGTAGTATTTTTAGCGTCTCTTCTGTTGCTTTTATTTTGCGCTTGTTTTTGTTTCTGCGAAGCGCCACTGCCGGCGCTCCCGCTGCCGCCCGGCGCCGATGCCGGAAACGCGCGGGATACTAAAAGAACTTTTTCGACTTTCTCCGCGAATTCAACCTCAAAGGCGTCGTTTGTGGTTGCATCTTGTAAGCACGCGCTGCTCGTTAACAATCGAATGCACTCCATCGCACGAATCATACATTCGACGCGTAAAACGTCCACGCCGTGTTCATCCCTCAAAGTCTCCGCGCAATCTTGCCACACTTTCAAGCAGTTCGCTCTGAGTTTACGAAAAGCAATCCTGGTCTCCGAAGACTCGGTTTCTGAGTTCGCGTCGAACGTGGTCGATTCGTTCGTATTCTTATACAAACGATTCGAAGAAACCGAAACTCGTGGATATTCGCGCTCGTTCTCTTCGTCGTCGTTTCGAAAGTTTACTCGAAAACCACCACGACTTACTGACGTCATCTTTATCTTACTCGCGCCAAAACTATTTTCCTTCTCTAAAGCTATTAAAAACGCAGCGCAACATTCCAACGACGTAATTTTCCCTTCCACGTCCCTTTTGGTATCGATATTTCCACCCGTGGATCCTTTCTTCGCTCTTTCCTCGCCTGAATCCAACAACGCGGCGTTAAACCGACCTAAAGTCTCCCTCGGCGCACGTCTCGTCACCATCGCTCTCGGCGCGAAATCAATCACCGCCTTCAACGCTTTCGGCGCGTCTTCTCTCACTCTCGCGTCCACGTGCGTCAACGCTGCCCCACACCTCAAGATAATCGAATCCGCGTGAGGCGAAATACCGTTTTCGTTTTGAAACGCGGGTAACAACCCATCTCTCAGGCACTCCAACGCGCTCTTCCTCACGTCCGCGTCCGCGTCCACGAACCTCGCGCACACCGCTTCGCACACCGCGTTCGCGTCCGCGCTCCCGCCGTTCCTCCGACTGAGCAAAGCTTCCTGCTTAAACTCCGAAAGTAACTCCAACATCCCTTCCAACGCTTCTTTCCTCGTCTTCCCCGCGTGGTGCGTCGTTCGATTCACGAGTTCTTGCATCCCCGTCCCTCTTTTCGTTCGCAACGTCCCATCGTTCGATGCATTCGCCGCCACGGATTGTTCCAAAACGTTCACGCGTTTCGACGTCACTTTCGCGTCTGTGTTCGTGTTGTTCGTTTTCTTGATCTTCTTCCCGACTTTTCGTTTCGTTTTCACGAAATCAATAGAAGAGGTTCCTTTGGTAAACTGCTTCGTCAAACCGGTCGATTCTCGTCGCTTGTCTTTCTCGAACGTTGGTTTCCCGGCGGCTTTCGCCGAGGCTTTTTTCGGGTTGTATCTCGGCATCGTATCGCGCAGTGCGCGTATAAAAAATCACCCAAACGCGTTCGGTCACTCTTCTCGCGCTTCCTCCTCGAGAAAGAGAAGCGCTTTCTTGTAAGTTCTCGCGTCTCGGTAGCACACGCTTCAAAGAACTTTTCAACGACACAAGTGGCGATGGAATTCTCTTTTTTTTTGGTCAATTAAATTTTTTCCAATTTATCCATTTTTTCTCTCGCCTCTGCGCACACGAAACACACGAGATGAACATCTCCGCCTCTTTCTCGGCGTCAAAAACGACGATGCCGTCGTCTCGATCGTCCTCCCGTGCTTCTTCTCGCCGAGGCGCGTCGTCGAAATCGTCGGGTGGTTTTTCGCAACAAACAAACGCTTTGGCGACGAAAGCGAGAAGAAACGGGATGATGAGGAAAAACGTATCTTCTTCTGCGATGAGTGAACGAGAGATGTGTTCTTCTTCAACATCGAACGACGACGTCGAAAAGGAGGCGGTGTCTACGCGAAGAAACGCGTTACTTCTGAGCGCGTGTGCGACAGCTTTTGGTTTTTTCACGAATGCGGAAGAAGCGGAAGCAGCCGCCCCGGCGGAATTCGCCGAGGAGACGTTGAAGATGATCAACATGACGAAAGATATTCTCAACGGGAAAGATTACGACCAAACGAAGAAACAGTACGATCCGGCGAAATTGCAGGAGTTCGAGGAATATCGCACGTATTGGTTCGATAAGTACCAATACCAACACGGGAAGTCGTTTTACGGGTACGCGAACACGTGGAATGCGCAAGCGAAGGTTGCGTTTCAGGTTTCCATGTCGAGTAAAGAAGGCGCGAAGAGCGAGTACCCGAACGGGTTCGATCCGGAGAGTACGGCGTATAACAAGGCGTATTTGATTAAGATTTTGGATAAAGCGGAGGATGAGATTAAGGACTACGAGAGCAGAAACGCGTTTTAATTATTATATATCATTATGTTGTCGTTGCCGAATGAGTAGTAGTTTTCCCTCGTCGAAGTTTGTCACCGCGCCGCCTTGCGAATTTTAACTACGCGAACTTCAAACAAAAGCGGTTCGGTGCAATGCGCTTCAATCTGTCGTCTTTGCCCAAACTCAGGCGGTTGCGGTTTTAAAATTTTCGGCGCGCTCGCGTACCCAAACTCTGGTTTCACTAAAAACTTCCGCACTTCGCCTTTTTTCATCCCAACTACCATTTCCGGAATAGTATCGACGAACCCGTCCGCGATGGCCCACCGTTCCGGGTCGCCGTTTCCACATCCGATGCCGCAATCCGCGTTGGAGTAAATGAAATACCCATTCGCGCGTCGCATGACGTAATCCACGTCGACGACGTCGTTTCTTTCTACTTCCTCCTCCCCGCTTCCAGACGCTAATAACTCGTATTTCAAACCCAGTCGCTCTGTTTTCTTTATGATTGGGTCTGCATTCGACGGAGGGGGAGACGCTAAACCAGGCGCGCTGCCGTCGTTTAAACTCGCCCACTCCGATGACTTGGCGAAAGCTGCGATGTTGTTCGTAGCAGAAAAGGCAGCCGCGGTCGATGATGCCAACAGCATCTGTCTTCGATTCCTGTAAAAGAAGCTTTGCGTTTTGTCCTCCGACGCGTCGTCGTCGAGTAACGATGGTCATCTCGAGAGAACGAGGGAGTGTTCGTCCTCGTTCGAGCAGCAGCGAGTTGTTGCATATTATATCCTTATTCTTTTTAGGGGAAAAGTCAGAAGGGGGTTTTCTTTTGTGGAAAAACGTCAATTTTTTTTTTCTCTCTCTCTCTTTTCGATCTGATCAAACACACTTCGCGCGTTTCGCGCGCGCGCGTTTGAAGGCGATGATGTAAGTCAAAATAGTTTCCAAAATGGGTGCTGATTTCACCGTCGCGCGCGCAGGAG
>JGI20151J14362_10001296_pt1 | contig 18165 bp, 33 predicted proteins | sample COG_01_FD_14362 | JGI IMG/M metagenome (IMG submission 14362)
GAAGATCAAGAGATGGATCAAGGAAGACAAGTTCATAGATCAGATCAGGGCCAACAACACCTACAGGAAACCATCAGAGATTAAAGTAGAGAAAGCCAAAGAACGCAGGAAGGTACTACGGAAACTGCGTAGGGAACGTGACAGTTTCATCTCCATGCGTCCTCAAAGAGGCAGATAATAGTACCACTTAATACCTCCCCTAAAAACATTTAAATAGTTGCACTTTAAAGAGCAATCCCTATAGGAATTTAAATGGCAACAGAAACGAAAAAGAGTTGGTTGAAGAGCAACATAGTGATGATCCCGGTCGTTGCTTCGATACTAGTTGGAACATTCACAGGTGTGAGATATGTGGTAACACTCACTGACACAATCAACGCAAACAAGATCGAGATAATGAACATGCAAAGAGACATGTCTGTTATAAGAGATTCAAACACTGATCTAAAACAGCGTCTGGCAAGGGCAGAAGGTACCTGGGAGATGGCAGAGAACCTGTACAGAGAACTGGCAGAGAAGGTGCGTGACATGGCATGGGACATCAAGGACCTTAGCAGAGAAGTAAACGGAAACTAATGACAAAACAGTACATCTGGATAGGCGGCTTGGCATTTGTGATATTCATGACTGCACTGATCACCAAATCCGAAGCACGTAACGAATACCTCAACAGTTACTCAAGTGCGTGTCAGTACGGTTCCGTTGACCTAAGCACCAGTTACTCACAGGACGACACAGACTACAGACACTATTCGCCAAGCAATGATTACGATAATTTTGGTGAACGGAAAGAACTGAGATTGAGTTTCAGGAAGTACCTGGGTGTGAGCAAAAAGATGTGTGATGAACAAAATAAAGTATTACTAGAAAATGAGAATCTTAGACAGGAACTGGAGATGTTGAAAGTGTGCAACAAGTATGCAGACAGACCACTACCGCCACAGTTCAGCACAGTGGAAAAACACTGCAAAGGACTGAGAGCAAGACCTGTTAGAGAAAAAAGCGAAGATCCTTTATGGGACGAAATGAAGAAAGATTACCTAAAGGCTAATCCTAAAGCAGACGTTTACAATCCACCCAAAGACAGTTTGAAGATTCCAACAGATAAACAAATGAACGGCCCTTTACCAGAACCTAAAAATTAATATTTTTTGTTTTGAGTGGTGGAGGATACAGGGATCGAACCGCGGACCTATTGATTATCAGTAGGTTGTATTAGATATTTTTCAAAATCTTTGTAGTATAAAGTAATTATTTCTTCAGGAATAGGTGCTCCAAACAGATTCAATGTCTTACCTTTAATTTTATTTTTAATATACAAAGGATGTGTGCTTAAATGTATTATGTTTTTCTTCATTGTGTGTGGTGCCGCTTCACGGATTCGAACCGCGGACCTACTGATTACAAATCAGTTGCTCTACCAACTGAGCTAAAGCGGCATTAAACTATGTTGCCTGACACAGTGATTCTGTATTCGTCCGATGTGTAAAATGGCGTAACAGAATGATTCATATTTCCAGGAAACAATACTAATTTACCTTCAAAAGATTTGTCCACAGGCAGTATTTGATTTCTGATTGTGCCCATGGCATCTGTGTAATGAAAGTTAAATGCAGGCAGTCGTTGAATGTTTCTACCTGTGTAATTCACGTGAGCCTTTTCTTGCTCCATGGTGTAAGGAACTTTGATCCACAACGCAAAACTGAACTCGCCATTGTGTGTATGTGTTCCAAAATATTCGTGTTTGGATTGATAATTGACCCAAGCATCTTTGAGTGTGTAGTTGGTTTTTGATTGATCTCCATAGGCTGAGTGTTTACAATATTGTTGACACAAAGGACCTATCAAGTTTTCCAAATGTTTGACACAATCTTTTAGATAGAATTCGTTTTGTAAATTGCTGGCATGACCCAAGTCGTTGATTGATGCTGAATTGAAATCTTTTTGTATGTTGTCTATTTCTAACTGAACAGGTGCAAGTTCTTCAGGTTGCATTGTGGCTTGCACATATCCTTGTGAAGGGAAATTGCCATAGAATGTATCGAACATATATTAGTTTATCATTGCCAGAAATGATTCTTACCTTAAGTGGGTCAAAGACTCACGTACTTCAACCCTCCCTATTAAGAAACAGGAGTACTACCTCCCATCGGCTTCATTTGCCGTGTTTCTGGCCCGCTATGCGGAATTATTTAAATTAAGGCCTAGGTCGGCGCTTCATATTAATTGACCTAGTGACCTTGTTGATGGTTTCCATCAATATATCTAATATTGCGTAAACCAACATTAAGCAAAGAAATATCACTGCTATTGAGCCTACTAAGACCCAATGAATAATGTTCCCTGCAAAATCTTTTAACTTACCAAACAAATACTGTTACCGCTATTACAAATAGAGCAAATATAAAAGCAATGGTGCCTAAGCAACTCCATTCAACACGTTCCATTCTATTTTTTGGTTTGCGTATTTTAACTATTTTTACCATAGTGTTCCTTTTATTATAGTGTCGATTATTACCAAAGTCAACACAAAAATTTGTTTATTGCATTTTTTATAGTTTTTGGTAGATAATTCAATTCCATATGTTCCAAAACTGCATTAGATTTGGCATAAGGGCCTTTGTAGATTATTTGACATTTGTCGTAGAACTCTTTGTTTTCGGATGCTCTTTCAAAGTCGTTGTATATTTTTTTAATTAGATTCATCAAGTCTTTCTATGTGTACAGGTATCACTGGATAACTGTTCTTTACCATTCGTTCTTCATCATAAGTTATTGCTATTGGTAGTGTAAACGAGTAGTTGACTTTTGGAGCACAACCTACTATAATAACAAATAATAATAACACTAATTTAAGCATTAGTTGTATTTAATAAATATGAGCATGAACAAAAGACTAGAAACAGCAGTAATTTTGATTTTACTATTGATATTGGTAGGCATTGGTGTGAGTAGTTGTGCCAAAACCAACACAGAACGTGAAACAAATCCTACAAGCAACATATTGATATATGATGGAACCATTGGTAAAATATTGGGTTGTATGTTTGCTCCTGGAGAATGCGACAAGATGAAAAAAGACAACAAAGCACATGATTCTAGTGATATGACCGAAGAGTTTGAAAAACTTGACGAACAAATGGAAAAGGAAAACAAATAATGTACAAAATTTTAATACTTGCATACCTAATAGGACAGTCGCCAATCGAAACACAAAAAACATTTCAAATGGGACAAACATTTGACACAATGGAAGAGTGTAAAAAAGAACTTCTTCTTATGGATCCAGACAGAGGAACATATGATGTACTTTGGGACTTTGTGAACAAGATGAACTTTCAATACGATTGGTTGATGGCTGGTTGCAAGAATGATAAAACAGGAGAAGAGTTTCAAATAGAACCTTCTTATCCAAAAGGTAAACCACTTGAACTAGAAGGTTTACAATTAGACGGACAATTAAAAGTATAATATAATTTTTTTTCGCATAGGTGCTATTAAAAAAGCACATATAATTTCTTTATCGATGTATCTAAATACTATTATGAAATGGTTTATAATAGTTTTAATGATGAGTGCTTACGCAGACGGAACTCAAGACATGTTCTGGTATGCACAACCTGAATTCGACACTGTTCAAGAATGCCAAGTGTTTGTAACCTACAATGCAGGCAATATCAAAATGCAGATGCGTGGAGAGTTTGGTCCTCAACCAATTGAAACTGTGTATTGTGTAAGGGAAGATCACCTAGATGATTTTGGTGTTCCTGGACAAGTATAAATTATTTAGAATCTACCACGTCAACCACAACTCCATTACTCTTAATAACTTTTTCACTCATCACTGTGACCTGAGTGGGTTGTAGCAGTTGTGAGTCTGAACTCATCACCTGATGAAAGTCTTCAGACACATTGTTTGAAAACTCATCCAGTATTTGTTGTTCTGTAAAGGTTGAATTGTGATCAACTGTGATTCTAACAGTTGCTTCTATTTCGGTTTTGAATTGCGAAGTTGTCCTTTTGCCTATCATATTACTATAATACAACAAAAGGAAACTCCTGTCAATTGTTATTTTTTTGACACCCAGTCTTGTTCGTTTTCAGTGTATGGCCACATTACTTTGTACCCTCTTCTCTTTCTTTTTCATTTTTTACAGACACGACTTCTATCATGTCCGGTGTTTCATCCCAACAACAGTCGTCTCGAGAAACACATTTGCTTTCAACGTAAACCTTTTTGCTCTTATTTTTATCTGCGTACATCTTGTTTCCTTTTTGTAAATTAATGCTTGTAAATTTACTTATAGTAAAAGATGCACAGAAAACCACAAAATCATGGTTTTACGGTGTAAATCGTGTGTACTTATTGTAAATTTAAATTTACAAGATTTACAAATAGCAAACTATTTTTTGTCTTCTTCACCTTCTTTGGGATCAACTTCTTTAAAGTCAGCGTCTACAACATTCTCTTCTGTGTTTTCGCCCTGTTGTTCCGGCTGTGCCTGTTCTTGCTGTGCTTGTTTGTACACTGCTTCGCCCAGTTTCATAGATGCTTCTGTGAGTTTTTTGATTGCTTCTTGAATCTTGGCAGTGTCATCTGTCTTAGATACCTCAACCAATTCAGCATTTGCTTCTTCAATTGCCTTCTTCTCCTCTTCAGAGATCTTGTCGCCGTGTTCTTTAAGTTGTTTTGTGATCTGATGAGTGATTGTTTCGGATTGATTTTTTGCTTCTACCAACTCTCTTTTCTTTTTGTCTGCGTCTTTGTTGGCTTCTGCATCTTTAACCATCTTGTCAATGTCTTCATCTGACAATCCACCCGATGCTTGAATAGTGATCTTCTGTTCTTTGCCAGTGCCTTTGTCTTTGGCACTCACACTCAAGATACCGTTTGCATCTATATCAAATGTAACTTCGATCTGTGGTAAGCCTCTTGGAGCAGGGGCAATACCTTCAAGGTTAAAGTTACCCAGCAATTTGTTATCCACTGCCATATCTCTTTCACCTTGTGTTACTCTGATAGTCACTGCCGCTTGATTGTCTTCAGCAGTTGAAAACACTTGACTTTTCTTTGTGGGAATAGTTGTGTTCTTCTCTATCACTTTGGTTGTGACTCCTCCCAGTGTTTCAATACCTAATGATAAAGGTGTAACGTCTAACAACAATACATCTTTCACATCACCTTGCAATACTCCACCTTGAATTGCGGCACCCAATGCCACCACTTCATCTGGATTAACTCCTTTGTGTGGTTCTTTGCCAAAGAATTCTTTGACTGTGTCGAACACTTTAGGCATTCTGGTCATACCACCAACCAATACCACTTCGCTGACATCATTTGCAGTAACACCAGCATCTTTCAATGCTTGTTTCACAGGAGAAAGTGTTCTTGCCACTAGGTCTCCAACCAAACTTTCCAATTTGGCTCTGGTCACTTTGATGTTGATGTGTTTAGGTCCTGATTTATCTGCTGTGATAAAAGGTAGATTGATATCTGTTTGAGCTGTGCTTGACAGTTCTATCTTGGCTTTCTCTGCCGCTTCTCTCACACGTTGTACAGCCAACTTGTCATTGGCTAAATCGATACCTTGATCTTTCTTAAATTCAGAAATAATATAATTTGTGATTGTGGAATCAAAATCTTCTCCACCCAGTGTTGTATCACCGTTTGTGGATTTAACTTCAAATACTCCGTCACCTAATTCTAGTATAGAAATATCAAACGTCCCTCCTCCTAAGTCGTACACAGCAATCGTGCCTGCTTTTTTCTTATCAAGTCCGTATGCCAATGCCGCCGCAGTTGGTTCGTTAATAATTCTTTCAACTTCTAATCCAGCAATCTTACCAGCGTCTTTGGTAGCCTTACGTTGACTGTCATTGAAGTACGCAGGCACTGTGATTACTGCCTTGGTTACTTCTTCGCCTAGATATTTCTCTGCTGTCTCTTTCATCTTACGAAGCACTGATGCAGAAATTTCAGATGGTGCATAGTTTTTGCCATTGGCTTTCACCCAAGCATCACCGTTGTCTGCTTTCACAACTTCATAAGGAAGTGTTTTGATATCTTTTTGTACAGCATCTCCTTCGAATGTTCTACCAATCAAACGTTTTGCCGCAAATATTGTGTTGCTTGAATTGGACACTGCTTGTCTTTTAGCAGGCATACCAACCAATGTTTCAGAGTCTGCGAATGCAACCACACTTGGAGTGGTTCTTGCTCCTTCTGTATTTTCAACAACCTTTGCGTCCTTACCTTCCATCAAAGCAACACAAGAGTTAGTTGTACCCAAGTCTATTCCTATTATTTTACTCATTTTAATTCTCCTTGTTAAGCGAGTTTTTTCTGTTATGTAAATTATATAAGCACTCTTTGTGAAAAGTCAAGAGTTTTTGGTAAACTAATCGTAGAAATCTCCGGCTTTCATATTAGTTTGATCCATTGGATCCCAATCCTTTTTCTCAAATTTAGGCTCATCAAACACTGATGCTTCTGTTGTGATTAATAAACCTGCGATGCTTGAAGCATTCAACAATGCTGTTTTTGCCACTTTGGTAGGATCGATAATACCTAAATCAATCATGTTACCAAATTGTCCTGTGCCTGCATCATAACCAAAATTGTTTTTGCCATTTAATATTTCATTCACAACCACATCTGGAGATCCACCTGCGTTGGCAACAATCTGTCTCACTGGAGATTCAATTGCTTTCAACACAATCTGTATGCCTGCTGTCTGATCTTCGTTGTCTCCTTGTAACTTTTCAATTTTTTGTTTGGCTCTTAAGAAAGCAACTCCACCACCTGGCACAATTCCATCTTCAACTGCGGCTTTGGTAGCATTCAAGGCATCTTCAATTCTGTCTTTTTTCTCTTGTACTTCAACTTCTGTTGCGGCACCCACTCTGATTACAGCAACACCTCCTGTGAGTTTGGCAAGTCTTTCTTCTAACTTTTGCTTATCACCAAGACCATCACTCAATTCAATTTGTTTTTTGATTTCAATCACTCTGCCATCTATTTTAGATTTCATTCCTTTGCCACCTATGATTGTGGTTGTGTTTTTATCTATAACAACACGTGATGCTTGTCCAAGATTTTCTATTCTTGCTTTCTCCAAAGTTAATCCTGTGTCATCTGATATCACTTCACCGCCTGTCAGTACTGCCATGTCTTGCAACATTGCTTTTCTACTGTTGCCATATCCTGGTGCATGAACTGAAGCACATCTAATTGTGCCTTTCGCATTGTTCATAACCAGTGTGGCAAGTGCTTCACCTTCTGCATCTTCGCACACAAGTAAAAATGGCTTGTTCTTTTTGGCAAGTTCTTCCAACACAGGAACAATCTCTTGAATTGTTCTAATGTGTTTGCCTGTTAATATAATGTAAACATCTTCTAGTTCTACAATTTGTTTTGCTGGATTATTGATAAAATAAGGACTCATGTAGCCTCTGTCGAACTGTAAGCCTTCAACAACTTCTAATTCATTCTTCATGGACTTGCCTTTTTCAACTGTGATTACTCCTTCTTTTCCAACTTTCTCCATAGCCTCAGCAATCATTGAACCTATGTTTTTGTCAGAGTTAGCAGATATTGTGCCAACTTGTTCTATTTCGTTTTGAGTTTTACACTGTTTGGATATCTTTGAAAGTTGTTCAACCACTGCGTCTGTGGCTTGATCCATGCCTCTTTTTAAATCCATAGGATTCATTCCAGCAGTCACATACTTGACTCCTTCTTTCACAATGGCTTGAGCCAACACTGTGGCTGTGGTTGTGCCGTCACCTGCTTCGTCGTTGGTTTTGCTGGCAACTTCCTTTACCATCTGAGCACCCATGTTTGCTAGATCATCTTTTAATAATATTTCTTTTGCCACTGTAACACCGTCCTTGGTCACAGCCGGAGCACCCCATGTTCTTTGTAGGACGACATTTCTGCCTTTTGGTCCTAGTGTTGTTCTTACAGCATTTGCTAGAACATCTACTCCTTCAATTAATTTACTTCGACTACGTGAACCGAATTCTACTTTTTTTGTTTTACCGTTGATTGCCATTGTTGTAATACTCCTTTTAAATACTATGCTATTATATAAGCATTCTTATGTGTTTGTCAAGTGGATTATGAATATATTTTAATGAATTGATTCTGTAGTGTCTGCACATTTGTGTTCTTCCACAAATTGAATGTCACCCAGTTTGATTTTTGGTTCCCGCTCCAGCAGAGTTTCATAGGCATCTTCCAGATCCATTGCATACACTTTGTAACAACTTTCATCGTCAGTGTACATCATATAGATTTTGACAGGGTATTCAATTGATCTCATATCAATTGTTTATGTGTTATTGATTGTTGATGACCAAGTCGTGAGTGACAAACATCAAGCAAGTGTCTTGGCTTGTTGGAATATTGACTGTTGCGGCTGTGCCTGTTCCATCTTGATTAAGAAAGTAAGTGACCAAAAATACAGGTTCGCCGTCTGGTGTGCTACCTTTTCTGCCTAGACTCATGTTCACAGGAACGAAACCTCTTTCAGTTAATCCTTGCACTATGGTGTCACCAGATGCACAAATTATAGGCATTTGTTGCCATGCATATCCTTCTTCGGGTATAGGCAATTGAGGTTGATCTTCTGCTGTGACTGAACCAGCAAACAAGAATAGAGCAATTAATGTGCTCCAAATGGTTTTATGCATACTTTTATTTACCTATAACAAAAGCAGAACTACTTGTCTTTTTTCTTTTTGGTGGTTTTTGATTGCTTGGTTTTTCTTGTACGCCAAGTTTTGGGTGTGATTGTTGTGGGAGGAATCCAGCCTGCTGAATTGTTGGCTGTTCCAAGTTCTTGATTGGTAACTCCATAAGGAACCTTTTCAACTTTGCCACCTTTGGCAAGAAACTCTGCCATTAATTTTTCTCTTTCCAACGCCTTTTCTTCTGGAGTCAGTTCTACATCTAAAGACTTCAAGACTTTTTTGGTCTGTGGTCTTCTCATAGCGTCTTTCTTTTTAAACATTATTATCCGTGTTGTATATTATCAATGATTGAATCATACAAATCGGTTGTATATTCAACAATTCCTGATGCCCATTCCGGCTGTACAAGATAGATGTACATTCCTATTGCACCAATTATTATGCCTTTAATCATTTTAGCCTTTCTTTGTTGCCTTTTGTTAATAATATATTCATAGTGTTAATAAGTCAAGTATTTCTTTTTGTACCATTTGTAAAAATCTTTGTTTGAAAAGAACTTTGCCACATCGCTGGCAGGTACCTGATCACTTCTAATACAATCAGCAATGTCTTGATATGCTTCTATCACAGCGTCTTTGTTGGGACCTTTCAAAATATCTATCAATTTCTTTTTGGAAACTCTTCGGACCATTAGTGTAAAATCTCCTTGTTTTCTTTTTGGAATGGTTCAATATCGACAGCAGAACCACAAACATCATCCAAAAGCCTTTGAAAATCTTCCTTTGGCAAACATGAACGATACATTTTTAATCCCAAAGCAAGATACACACTGGCAACCATCTGATGGTCATTGTCTATTCCTTTTTCAACCATCTGCTCAAATATTTCTGCGTACAGTTCTTCGTGTTGATCTGAAATCTTTATTTTCTTTTTAATATCGTCTGACATCTATATTCCTACCCAATAATTTAATAGTCCTAAACCAAGTAATGCAACACCAATACTGTTCAACACAATCAATGCTCTGTCGTGCCAAAGTATTCCTACCCACAACCAACCAGCAACACCTATCATCTGAATTGCCACGTTCATTGGATACAAATTGACTGCGTGTAGCATCCATCCTGCTATAACAAAAACCACAGACACCCATTTGACATACCAACTTAAATCGTGCATTGGTGTAACCTTTTTGTAAACTCTTGTGGAGTTCAAGGCTTTAATCTTGTCGTCTAGTTTTTCTGTGATTGGTTTTATTTCTTTCATTATTTGATACTTTTTCGATGACCTACTATATTGTTTACAAACACTCTCACTAACCTTGACACATCTACCTCTTGAGTTTTAAGAGTTTTAGGATTAGTAAAAATTACTTTGCTTTTATTCACTTCTAATTGAATACCAATATCTGATGAAACTATTATTGCGTCATCTGTGTGTTTTGTCCAATCGTGTGAACTATAATCTTCTTGTGCCATTAGTTTAATCTCCCATATTCTTTTAATAGATGCTTGTACACCTTCTCCCAATATGATTTAAACCACGGATCGTGTGCTGTCTGCATCATTGTTCTTGCGTTGTTTATTAAACGGTCTTTACTGGGTTCAAACATTTTTGCTAATCTATTCATTATTTGACCTCTTGTAATTTCTGAATCAAAAGATTCTTGATTGCATCTTTGAAAGCATCGTCAGTCACTGACGAACTCAACGGTATCATTACTTTAGGATCTGGAAATACTTTGTCTTGAAGTGTCTTCACAGATACTGCAAGGTAAATCAACAGAGCCAAAATGCTTAGATTGATTACCAAGTTTATTTTATTTGTCATTTTCTACCTTTTCTATTTCACCATTTGGGTTTTCTTTAAGATAGCCCATTGCAATCATTATGTCTACTGTTCTTGCACTGGCTAACATTGTGCCTCGTTCTTTGCCTAGTTTGAAACTGATATAGATTATCGCACCAATACCCATTCCAAATATTAAAATTTCACTCATTACATTATTATTGGGCCAAACAATATTAAAAGTATCAACACCGGTGTCACAATAGACAAGGGCCAAAACTCTAACAGTTCAATCCAATCCTTTTTGGTTAATTTGTATTCTTTTTGTTTTCTTCGTTTTTTAATCATACTATTCTATTACCTTGAGTTAATTTTTTGATAGTATCTTCTATTTCATACAGTTGTTCGTCCAATTCAATAATCTTTTTTGTATTGGTTTCAAACTCTAATTGGTCTTTCACTGCTATTTTTTGACGTTCTAAATTAGCAACCTGTTCTTTATTCTGTTCTACAAACATTATTCCTCCTTAAGTTTCTTTATTATAACACATTTTGGTACTACTCGTCAACCGCACAGAAACCGCAGTTTTATTGACATTTAGTAGGGTGCTTTCACTGTGAGGTCGTTGTAATAATCAGTTTCCTCAACAAACTTATTCCAACTGTAAGGTTCGTTAGGAATAAATTTTATTTGTTCACCACACACAAAACAAACATCGTGTGCTCTGTATCCAGGAGCCTTGGCACCTTTTTGCCATTCTCCAACTGTGGCTGAACAACCTTGAAGTAAAACGAGTAACAAGACTGTTGACATTATTCTTTTCATACTTTATATTACAACAATTAAACCGAAATGTCAATAGTTATAAAGTGCTAGTTTTATTGGCTTTTCATAAATAGAAGTTTGAAAAACTATGACAAAACCACTAGAACATAAACACGTAATTATTAGAGCGGAAGTTCTTAATCCACCTACAAACGAAAACATAGCAATTAAACATGTACAAACTTTGATTGATCGTATAGGCATGAAGGTGTTGATAGGCCCGTTTGCCAAATATGTGGAAATGGCAGGCAACAGAGGATTGACAGTTGCGGCTATCATAGAAACAAGTCATGTGGTATTACACGCATGGGACGAACAAGAGCCTGGACTGTTACAACTGGATGTGTACACTTGTGGTGCATTTGATCCAAGAACAGTGTTTGAATGGGTTGAGGAATATTACAATCCCATCAAGATGGAATACAAATACCTAGACAGAGAACATGCTCTTGTACCAGCAAAATTGCCAGCACAACAAGAAAAGCATCGCTTTACTACAAAAGAAATAGTAGATGCTATGGACACCATCCTTTCTAGATAAATATTTTTATCACACAATCTAATGGAGGTGAGCATGAACTTAAAATCCATTCAGATCAATCTAGCACTAGGACAAGACATTCTAGTTGGTCACAAACAAGAAAAAGCAACCATCACAAAAATTGAACATTTTGAAAAGTCTGGAGATGTGGTTATAAACACCACTAGAGGCACCAGAAAAGCATTAACTTTTAAGATGTTGCCAGAGGTTCAGGTAGGCGATCCAGCCGACAGATATCGATAAATATTTTTATGAAAGTACAAGAAGTAATAGTATATGAAGAAGGACCTGCCAGCAAAGCATTGTGTAAAAGCAAGAAGCCAGACCATGCACTAGGTGCCAGTCAATTGGCAAGTTGTAAAAGTCAAGGTTACAGAAAACGTTCAGGAAAAAAATCTTACAAAATAGGTAAGAAAAGAGTGTATGTTTCTGGAAAGAAAATTAAAGGTAAGTCATATGGCGGACCATTACCATTGTACAGCAAATGATAAATCCAGTTTGGCAAAATAAAATTCTAATTTCAACTCCTAAAATGAGACAGGACAGTACATTTGAAAGAAGTGTGGTGTTTTTATATGAAGCATCTCCACAACACGTGGCAGGACTTATCATTAACAAGCCTACAAGAACACAGTTAAAAAAGATATTACAAGTTAAAGGATTTCAAACAGTCAATATGAATGACTTGGTTTATCAAGGCGGTCCAGTAAACCAAGAAAGTATTTTGTTGCTACACACAGACGAATGGAGTTGTAAAAACACTCTTAAACTGGGCAACGGTTTCAGTCTTACAAGTGATGCTCAGATGTTAAAAAAGTTACATGAAGAAGATTCTCCAAACAAATGGAGATGTTTCAGTGGATTAAGTGTGTGGTCACCAGGACAACTGGAAGGTGAGATCAACAGTAAGTGTTGGATGACTGCTGAACCATCAGAAGAATTGCTTTTAAACACACCTATTGAACAGATTTACGAAAAAGCAATTAAAATTTGTTCGCAACAAACATTCGACAAATACATCTAAATTAACTGCGTATTTAATAAATACTAATATGCTTTCAGTAAAACATTTTCAAGATGTCATCGACAGTCTTAAGGAGTCTGGCAATTACAGAGTCTTCAACGACATTCTTCGTGAGAGAGGCGAATACCCAAATGCCATATGGTACGGAAAATACAATATTAAAAATATTGTGAATTGGTGTTCGAACGATTACCTAGGAATGGGTCAGTCGAAAGTTGTTCTTGATGCCATGCACACTGCTTTAGATCAAACAGGTGCGGGCTCAGGTGGAACAAGAAACATTGGTGGTACCAGTCACTATCACGTGGCACTTGAACTTGAACTGGCAAAACTGCACACTACTGAATCGGCTTTACTTTTTAGTTCGGCCTATGTTGCGAATGAATGGAGTCTGATTGCATTGAAACGTATCATTCCCGACATTGTTTTTATCAGTGACAGCAAGAATCATGCTTCGTTGATACAAGGTATGAGACACAGTGGTGCTGAGAAACATATTTTCAAACATAATGATCTCGAGCAGTTGGAGTCAATACTCAAAACCGTCAAAGGTACACCATGTATTGTCTTTGAATCTGTGTATAGCATGGATGGGTATATGAGTAAAATTACAGAAATCTGTGACCTAGCAGACAAGTATGGTGCTATGACATATCTTGATGAGGTTCATGCAGTTGGCTTGTACGGAGAAAAAGGCGGCGGTGTGGCTCAAAAATTTAATCTACAAGATAGAATAGATATTTTAAACGGCACATTGGGTAAAGCATTTGGCACACAAGGCGGTTACATTGTAGGCAAATCAGTTGTCTTAGATGCAATACGTTCTGTGGCTTCGGGTTTTATCTTTACCACTTCAATGAGTCCTGTGATTTGTGCAGGAGCATTAGCAAGTGTCAAATACGTTTCAGACAACAACAATTTAAGACTACAACATCAAGAAAGAGCAGAAAGATTAAAAACTCTTTTTAGACAAAAAAACATTCCAATGATAGAAAATGAAACACACATAGTTCCAGTTCACATTGGTGAAGCCAAAAAGTGTAAAGACATCAGCGATGTGCTGATAAATGAGTATGGAATATATTGTCAAGCAATAAATCATCCAACAGTTGAAGTAGGCACAGAGCGACTACGTTTTGCCCCGACACCATTCCATACAGATGCAATGATGCATGATTTAAGAGACGCTCTAGAAAAGGTACTGTAATGAATAAGATAAAAAAATATTTGTATCAAGCATTAGGATTTCTATGTGTGGGTATTGCCTACATAGGGTTCGTTACTCCAGGAATTCCATTCTCGATATTTTTAGTGATTGCCGCTTGGGCATTTGCAAAGAGTTCACCTAAGATGGAAGCATGGTTGTACAACCATCCATGGTTTGGTAAGTTCTTAACTAACTGGACTAAGAAAAGAGTTTTTCCTACAAGAGGAAAATACGCAATGGTATTGGTAATGAGTTCCACATTAGCATTTACTTGGTTCTTCACAGGCAACATCAAAGCAGTATTATGGTCAGGTATATTCATGGCACTAGTGGCTGTATGGGCATGGAGATTTCCAGGCACAGTTGCTGAACATGATGCCAGAGTGAAAGCAGGCAAGAAGATTGGCTGGCTAAAATAATATGTGTTCAAAAGAATAGAAAACTTATTATCAGAAGCAGACCACAATCAATTACACGATACATTAACATCGTTTGAATTCGATTGGCATTATATGCCAAGCACTGTACCACCAGATGTAAAGCAAGATGTGAGTGAACTGAACTCGTTTGAATTGTATGAAGCAGGACAATTCATTCATCTGTTTTATGATCAACAACCATTGAGTCCTTATTGGAATTTGGTAGAACCAATCTTAAATTCTTTAGATAAAGAAATTGTAGAGATAGGAAGAATCAAAGCAAATTTATTAACACAAAACAACAGTGGCAAATCACTTGTGAATTGTCCTCACGTGGACAGAGATCGAGAAGGTTGGCACAGTTTGATATATTATGTCAATGACTGCGACGGCAACACTGTGATGTTTGATAAAAAAGCCAATCAAGGCTTTGACAATTTACAAATACAAGACACAGCAACACCACAGAAAAATACTGCGGTATTGTTTCAAAGCGATTGGTATCATACCAGCACCAATCCGATTGACAGCACCAGACGTATTGTGTTAAACTTTATTTTAAGATTTAAAAATGACTGAACAAAGGCATAAATATTTGTATGAATCAGGAACGTGATCATATGGAAGAAATCAATTTAATAGATTTGTATCAAGAAGAAATTGATTTTTTAAATCATCAAAATAAAGAATTAGCAACATCGGAAGATCCTGTTGATCAAAGACAGTGTTGGAAGAATGAAATTGTGATAGAATACTTTAAAAAAAGAATTGATGATGAATTAGACATGCAAGGTCAGTTCAGAGCACAACTGCCAAAAGTTTTACACTAAATTTTAATTACAACTGTTGATAGATTCAAGGTGGTTAGAATCATATGTCCATGCTACACCATGAACTTCTATAAGATACTTTTTTTGTAAAGAATATATTTCTATGTTGGATTCCGCAACACAATTAAAAATGGTTTCGTAAACATTATTCATGTCATATACATAATGCAAGACTTCACGCAACAACAGTCCTTTGTCAAACACATTATAATTGTTAAAAGTGTCCTTTAGGTATATTGTTTTTGTGGAAGGATCATACAAAGCATGAATTTTATCATCACTGACATTCATCTTCGCAAGAGTTGTTTCACTCACTTGTTTAATCACAGGATGAGGTATGTTTGTGTTGTAATCAGTTTCAGATCCTATCCAAAGCATCAAAAAAGCAATCAAAGTTTTCATAACTCTTTTATTTAAAATACGATCCTGACAGAATTAACTATTATGTTAATGAATTAAATGCTCAGATTTAATAAATGCACATATTATTAAATATTTACGACGAGGGCACACTTTATGGCGATCTTTACAGATCCATTAGCGATTGGAAAGATTACCACATCTGAACAACCGTTCACAGTTCAGCGTGGTAACGAAACTATCAATATCAGTGAAGGTGATTTTATCTATTTGGATGATGTCATCAATGCTGGAGGAACTTCTGTAGGTATTGCTTTCGCAGATGAGACTACCATGTCTGTTGATCCAAACAGCACCATGGTGATTGATGATTTTGTGTATGATCCTGAAAATCCAACTGTGGGATCAATGAACGCCAATGTATTAGAAGGTAACTTTTCTTTTGTGTCAGGACAGATTGCTAAAACAGGCGCTGATGCAATGAAAGTGACAACACCTGTATTGACAATAGGTGTTAGAGGTACACAGGTTGCGGGTAAAGCCAACACAGAAGGTGAAGACAACGAGATAGTACTCCTGCCCAACAGTGATGGCTCAGTTGGTCAAGTCATGATCAAGAACCAATCCGGCGAAGTGCTACTAACACAACCATACGAAGCAACCACAATCACAGACGCATACACCGTGCCCACAGTGCCTGTAATATTACAGAAAGCAGTGGTGCTTGAGAAGTTTGCCAGCACAATAGCGACCACTAGACAGACAGAAGCCAAAGCAGAAGTTGAGAGGGAGACCAAAGAAGCCGCCAAGGAAAAAGCAGAAGCAGAAGCAGAGGCCGAAGAATTGGAAGAAGAGAAAGAGCAACTGGAAGAAGAAAAGGAAGTGCTGGAAGAGGAAGCAGAAGAACTGGAAGAAAAATCTGAGGAGTTGGAAGAAGAAGCAGAGGAACTTGAAGGCGAAGCCGAGGAGTTGGAAGAGGCAGAGGAAAAGGTCCTAGAAGAAAAACAACAAGCGGAAGAAAAGGCAGAGGAAGTTGCCGAAGAGATCGAAGAGTTGGCGGAACAACTGGATGACGCACCCGTGCAGGAGAGGGAAAAGATCGAGCAAGAACTACAAGCACTGGAAGAAGAATTTGAAGACATCGAAGAGGAAGTACAACAGATCGAACAAGAGATAGAAGTTGTAGCAGAGAAGAAAGCATTTGTTGAACGTCAAGTGCAGGAGATCGAAAAGGAATTTGCTGAAATACAGGAAGACTTCGCAGAGATCGAAGCCAAGGTCGAATTCGTGGAACAGGAAGTCCAACAGGTCATAGAGCAAGAGATCATCGTGGAACGTAGAGTGCTGGAAGTGGAGCAGAGATTTGAAGCCATCATACAGGAATTTGAAGTGTTCCAAAAAGAATTTGTGCAGGAGTTTGAAAACTTCATACCAGCGGACGAGATACAGCAGTTCATGGAAGAAGCACCACAGGACATCATACGTGATGTGCAGGAAAATGTGATGGAAGAATTCAACGAGATCAAAGAAGACATCGAGAAACCAGAAGACATCATGCAGGAAGAACCAGAGGACATCTTTGCTGACGAGAACATGGAACAACAGATGCAGGAGTTGGAGAACAACGAAGAGTTCAAGCAGTTGGAAGAGATGATGGAAAATGAGATGCCTGAAGAGTTCAAGAATTTCGAGGAAGATCCAAAGTTCGTGGAAGACAATGACATATTCAATCAACCAGAAGACATGGGTCAGATAGATGACATGATGGACAATCTCATGCAGGATGATCAGTTCCAACCAGACATGAATGACGACATGATGGACATGGAACAAGACATGAAACAGATGGAAGAACAGTTCCAAGCCGATCAAGAAGAATTCAAGCAGTTGGAAGAACAGTTCAAAGCAGAAGAACAGGCATTCCAACAGCAGATGGAACAGGACCAAGCCAGATGGGAGGCAGAACAGAAAGCCTACGAGGAACAGTACAAGGAAGAACAGTTCTTCAATGATTTGTACGTGGTGGACCAAAGAGATTTCGACGATCAACAGTGGTACGACATGGAAGATCCATTCGGTGTGGCAGACGTGGACGTGATACAGATCAATCAAGCGCCTGTGATATCCAACACCAGTGCAGTGTCATTGGCAGAGAACGTCAGCACAGGCACAGCAGTATCAACCATATCGGCCTCGGACGCAGAGAGCGACACAATCACATATTCAATCACGGCAGGCAACACAGGCAACGCATTCACAATCAACTCCAGCACAGGTGCGATAACGACTGCGGCGGCACTGGACTACGAGACAACAACCAGTTACACACTGACAATAACTGCCACAGATGCATCAGGCAACACAACCACAACCACACAGACAGTGAACGTGACGGACGTCAATGAGGTTTCCAACGATCCAAGTGCTTGGGTCACAGCAGGAGACGGCTCGGCGGGTGCCTACAAACAGAAGATCG
>JGI20151J14362_10001298_pt1 | contig 18154 bp, 16 predicted proteins | sample COG_01_FD_14362 | JGI IMG/M metagenome (IMG submission 14362)
TTTTTAATGATTCAAAAGGATTTGGTTTTATTGAACAAGAACAAGGTCCTGATGTATTTGTACATTTCAGCGCAATTAGTGGTTCTGGTTTCAAAACACTTGCTGAAGGCCAACAAGTACAGTTCACAGTTACTGCCGGTCAAAAAGGTCCTCAAGCCGAGAACGTTACACCCGTATAAAGCACATAAGAACCAGCTGTGATATCAGTTGATATCGCAGCAGTATTTTAAGGATTATTGCTTCATTTTCTCGCATTGCATATGCGAGAGGATGAAATTTTGTCGCAAAAATAAGCTACAACGCTTAGCTTCCGCCAGTTTTTTCCATATTCCTGGCAAGGCGAATAACCATAGTTGCAATAACAATCACACCTACTATCAATATTCCCCAAAGCGCAATTCTTTGCCATGGTAATGTTTTTTGCATTACTAACGCTGAATCACCTTTCAGAATTATTTCCTTGCCAACCTTAGCTAGACCAACCATTTCATTGCCTACATCTTGATTAAGAACATTCATTAATCTGGAAGCAACATGATTGTTTATATTCGTATTTGCATTACCGACTGCCAAAATATAAGGAGCATTGCCTCTTGCTAAAAAATATAGATAATTCGGCCGCCATGCATACTTTAAAACTGGCTCAACATTCCCTATACCATCAGTTGATTGAAATCTAATTTGCCAGTATCGATCCTTATTGGAGCTGACAGTAACCGGCTTGCCAGTAAGCTCCAACTCTTCAAAATATAGCTTGTAAAAGACACCATTAAGACGTTTCACCCAAGGTAAATCATTACCAGCACGTGATTCGATAATGACGTCTATCAATGTATTGTCTTCTGGCAACTCAATATCAATTTGTTCAATATTGAAAACCCCACCTGTGTCGAAAACGTAGGTAGCCTGATCAATCTTCTTATTGATCAATTTTGATGTCGACCAATATTGATTGTCTGGCAGATATTCATCTTTAAAATTAGCCTTCACTGATGTAATAGCTAGCCTATCTACATCATTCAACCAGGTAAAACGAATATATTTGATATTTTTGTGAGGTAAATTGACACGTGTATTCTTTAAAGCATGTTGACCATACTTAAGCTCAGTTAAAGTAGCGTAGTCGACAAGTGTTAGCCATTGATTCAAATCATTACTGTAATCAAGTCTAAATGCCTTTGCATAACCAGATTCAAGACCACTAAGTTTAAAGTCAATTGAGTCAATTGACGTATTGATGTGACTTGCATCGATTAAATAATGTTTAACGGTGTCTTGATTTAACTCACTGTCTCCACCTTCGCTCTGAATACGAACAACCTTCCCTTCGCTTGTGACTGTGATATCCAAGGCACTGCTTGCCAGGTTTATCTTCTCGCTAGCTATAGGAAAAAAAGGCAGCTCGAGCGAGCCTATCTTTGTCCCTGTTTTCATTTTTGATTGTTGGATTACATGAGGAACAGGCTCATTATCTTGATTAAAGATCCTGATATCACTCAAGTCTTTTTTAGTCGCCGTTTTGTATACTGCTCCTGGCAACGCAATCTTGTAAATAGCAGATTGCTGTTCGATGTTTAGCTCAAATCCTCTTGCATATTCATGCATTGATTCATTCTCAACAGCAAATACATTTACTGCACATATGAGTAGAATCAATAGTATATATTTCATGTTACGGTCGCTTTCTTTTTCGGTGGTATTGGTGAAAAATAACCAATTACTAGTACCAACACACCTACAGTCAAGAATGAAACAATGCGTGCAATACCACCACTATCTGCCAAATCAATTAAAAACAATTTAATTACCACGATACTCAAGAGGCTAGCACCAACAAACCAAATTTTTCTGAATTGCCTCCTTGTTCCAAAGCACATAACAATGAAAGCTAGCAAGGTCCAAACGATGGAGATACTTGCCTGAAAAACCTCAGAACTAAACATGGTATATTCATCAAAACGTACACCAGCGTAAAAATGCACTGCATGAGCAACTACTGAAGTTATATATACAAAGGCAATCAGTGCTACCAGATTAAAGGCATATGATAAATTTAAACTATTTATCTTTGGTATCTCTTCCTGTTTTATTAAAGATAACCAGTTTAAAGTAATTATAATGCTGAACAATTGAACTAACTCCAAAGGGTTTACTATTGGCAAATACGGTAATGGCTTTGGATCAGCTGGGTTATGGCAAGCAAATATGATCCATACGCCTAGATAAATGATGATCGGTAATAATCCCTTGCCAACATAGCTCTGTGGAAAATCCATAACCGGCCATGACACACGGTCTCGCAAATACATCATCTTCATAACACCGAAGGCAGGAATTAGTCCCCAGATAATTTCTTCCCATAATCGATATCCAGGTAATAAATAATTGACGAAATCTGCAATAATCCAGGTACAAATGAATACATAAAGATACATTGAGAAGGAATGCCACAGTGCGAGTACTTTTTTATTTCACACCCATTCACTACGGTACAAAATGAGCATTTGAATAGTAAACGCAGCTATCCAACTAACAAAACCATAATGACTTAAAGGGTTTCTTGATGGTGCATCAACAAATTGAATTAAAGCACCAAAGTACATTGCTGGCAGAAGTAAGATTGGTGGGAATTCTGCGGCTTTCCAGTCAACAACACGTGCTATGAGAGAAAGAGTAAGCATGCTTAATGTTATAAAAAATAATGCCGCATTGATTTCATATCGTGATGACACATGATCATCGATCTCAATAAGACCTGAACAAAACCACCATGATAATGCCCATATCAACAACATCCAGTGAACATGCTGTTCGACCTGCTTTAACTGTTCTTTGTGTTTAAAAAATAAGAAGGCGCTAAATAAGCCGCCCAAACTTAATAAGAACGACCCCATATAAGTGCTATTTAGTATGGGCAATGAATCATACTCAGGGACATTTGACAGAAGAAAAATAAACCCACCACCGAACTGTAACAAAATGCCAAAGATTCGAGGCAATAATCGTTGTTGTCGTATGCCGACCCAGCTAATACCAGCGCCTTCGAGTGCCCACGCAGCAGCGGTCCAATTACCATCCAGCGCAAAAGGAATTGCGATACTGCCAAAGATAACACCAAGCGCAAGAACTGATTCCGTTAATAAGCGCATGCCTTCAATTTGTTTATTCCATAACCACCTCGCCAGAATAATATAAAGTGCGCTTATACCTAGCGCAGAAAAAGCCTGACCAAACTCATCATTCTGGACTAATAAACCTTGCAAGGTGAAGCCTACCAATGGCACACCAAAGACCAGTGAGCCATCGACCAGACCTTTTAAATGAGGCGGTTGTTTATGTGCAAATAGAATTGAAATCGCCACATAAAACAGAAAGAAAAGAATTAGAAAAGGTTCTGTTGTATTAAAATACTCTGGGCGATACGAATCGTGCCCCCATAATGATGCGATAACAAAGGTAAAGACAAAACCCAACCAATTCAGGATGCGCCAGGCTTTAAACCAGGCGATTCCAAAAACACCGGCATTCAGAACTGCATAATATGAAAATAAAGCAACATGACTGCCACCACCACTGGAAGTTAATACAGGCGCAAGAAAACCACCAATTGTTGCAAGACAGGCGAGTGATCGTGAATTTTGTAATACTGCTAACAAACAGGAAAATACAACCAAGGCAACCATAACAAAGAAAGTTAACCCTAGTGGTAAGACAGTATAAAGCTTAGCAGCAGAAAACACAGTTAAATAAAGCACGCCTACTGCGCCACCTTGTAAAACCAGTGCATATTGGACTTTAGTGTGGCGTAATCGCCAACCAAAAATCAGCATTCCTATCGCAACAGTTGCAACAGCAACAAGTCTCAGTTCAATCGGGAAGGCATTACGTTGAGCTGCATACTTAAGTAAAAATGCAACACCGAAAAATAAAATAATAACGCCAACTTTGACGACAACATTACCAGTAGTAAAAAATTGTCGAATATTAGAAATTATCTTATCAAATAGATTTTGAGTGCCATCTTCATCTGCATGCGTAGTTTCCCATGATGTCGATTCAGGTGTTATTTCTGGCTCGGGTTCTTCTTCTGTAACTTTATAAGTTGCATTGATTTGAGTGACTTCTTCAGGATCGACAGCCTCTTCTGCGATTGAAATCTCCTCAATGTCGACATTGTCTACTTGAATTCCATCTGTGGTTGTCTCATCTGCCATGACATTACTGTCGATCAGATTAGACTGAATCAGAGACACTTTCTCTTCAATAGTGCGAAGAACTTTTTTTAGTTCTATTACATACCCAAATAGAAACCCAATCGCTGCTCCGAAAAAGAACCCGGAAAACGAATCGATAAGCGCTCCAATATACCCACCAATAATGCCGAAAATAAATTTCATAATTGATATTCAACCACAATATTGAATTAATTCGATAATACCTCATGAAAGGTAGTAAATGATAATTCTAGCGGTATAAAAATACGCTGCTTTGCAATAAATATAGTTATAATGCAGACAATTGAAATATTAAAGAATATACATACAAGGAGTATTAATTGGTGGAATTTCTAATTGAATATGGCATGTTTCTGGCCAAATTCCTTACGGTAGCATTGATCTTGCTTTTTGCTCTAGGTGCAATAATTTTCATTATTTTACGCGCCAAAGGCGATAACGAGCATCTTAATATCAAAAATATCAATGAAAAATATGAATCCATGAGCTTTATGCTCAATTCGCAGGTACTAGGTAAAAAGGAATTTAAAAAATATCTGAAAAAACAAAAACAAGATCATAAAGAAAAAGATAAAGCAGTCTCTGATGAAAGAAAGAAGGTTTATGTACTGGATTTCAAAGGCGATATCAAAGCTAGTACGGTCTCATCTCTAAGAGAAGAAATAACGGCTTTATTAACCATTGCTGATAAAAAAGATGAAATCGTTGTTGTCCTCGAAAGTGGTGGTGGAACAGTTCATGGTTATGGCTTAGGTGCATCACAGCTGAAGCGTATCCGTGATAAAGAGATCATGCTTACAGTTGCCGTTGATAAAGTTGCCGCTAGTGGTGGCTATATGATGGCATGTGTTGCCGATAAAATTATTGCTGCGCCTTTTGCAATTATTGGCTCAATCGGTGTCCTGGCCCAGATTCCAAACTTTCACAAACTATTAAAAAAAATGGATATTGATTTTGAACAAATAACTGCAGGGGACTATAAAAGAACTTTGACAATGTTTGGTGAAAACACAGATGCAGACAGAGAAAAATTTAAAGAAGAACTGGAAGACACACATCATCTATTCAAGGATTTCGTCAAGGACAATAGAGATCAAGTAGATATTCACAAAATTGCAACTGGAGAACATTGGTACGGGAAGAGAGCGCTTGAACTCAATCTAGTCGACGAATTAATAACCAGCGATGATTATCTATCTAGTGCTGCAAGTGACGCTGACATATTTGAAATCAAGTATGAACGTAAAAAACCAGTTACAGAAAAACTAATCTCATTTGGCGCGAATATTCTAGATGCAATTGATGGCCGTTAAACAACGTTCTATTCTAAAGTATACTTTTTAGCTCTTTTGCTATTATTTTAATCCCTTGTTCAACAACGCTTTCTTCCATTGAATAAGTAATACGAATGCATTGATGCTTGTGTTCCCAATCTTCTTCTAATCCAGGAAAGAAATGTGAACCGGAAATAACGATGACACCTTTTTCTTTCAAGCGCTCATATAATTTATCAGAACTTATTGGCAACCCTGGCAACCAAAGCCATAAAAATATGGCTCCTTCTGGTTTATGAATATAATAATCCAGCCCATCAAATTCTCTGTGCATAATCTCAACAGCGTGCGCAACTTTGGCTTGGTAATAAGGCTTTATTTGAAGTTGTGACAATCGCAGTATCTCACCGCTACTAACCAGATCCTTTGTTATCATTGCACCAAAATTAGCCGTGGCCAGATTGATCACTGCATTCATATTTCTAATCAAATTTATAACCGCTTCATCCGCGATAACTATGCCAGTTCTAGTGCCAGGCAAGCCCACTTTGGATAGGCTCATGCAATAAATAACATTTTCATTCCATATGGGATTAGTTTCGGTAAAAATTATATTTGGAAAAGGTTCACCATAAGCATTATCTATGATTAATGGAATATTATGCGTCTCAGCCATTGACAAAAGTCTGGATACTTCACTATCTGACAAGACATTTCCAGTCGGATTGGTTGGTCGTGATACACACATTGCTGCGGTATTATCACGTATGACCATGTCATCAAAATTAACATGGTATTTAAAAAAATGATTGTTCTGCTTCTCGATCAATGGTCTATAGGAATAGAACATATTATCGCTTAAGCCAACATCAGAATAACCTATATATTCTGGCGTCATAGGTAGTAGAATTTGTTTATGAATACCCGCTTGATCTTCACCACCCAGCATATTAAACAAAAAGAAAAATGCTGACTGACTGCCAATCGTTAACGCAATATTTTCAGCTTTAATACCCCATTGATATTGCTTATTCATCAATTCAGCTATGGCATTAATGAATTGTTGATTGCCCTGTGGTAATTCGTAATTACCCACAGCATGCGAAAACAAGGCTGGATTATCTATTAATCTATGCAGTGAATCTCTAAAATATTGTTGCACTCCTGGGATGTGACTTGGGTTACCTCCCCCCAACATCAATGCTTCACTATTGCCAGACATAGCGTTACCCAGATCATCCATAAGCTGAACAATGCCGGATTGACTATCAAAACGCGATGCAAACTTTGAGAAGTTCATTTATTTATCTTAATCAGAATTAACTAAGTTGATACGAAACGATATTATTTGCGTCGCTTAGATTTTTTCGCTGCGACTTTCTTACCTATTAGAACAAGACGAAGAACACGTTCCGCAGCATTGGCGATGTATGTTTTTGAGTTCGCCATTACCTCAGCTAATGGCATTTCTCGTGCATAGGTACTTTCTAAACCATCGATTCCATGCGCAAATATAGCATTAGCATCATCAGTAATACTTCCACCGATAGCAATTGTAGGAACAGCGTACTTTCGTGCAGCTTTAGCAACACCTGATGGCGTCTTACCAAATGCTGTTTGAAAGTCGACACGACCCTCCCCTGTAATAACCAGATCAGCACCTTTCATATGCTGAGCAATGTTAGTAGCTTCCAGAACTATATCGATTCCACTTTTCATTCGTGCTTTAGTAAATGCGACCAATCCAGCACCTAAGCCACCAGCCGCACCCGCACCTTTTAAATTAACAACATCACTTTTCAAGTCTGTTTTAATTATCTTGCCTAAATGCCTTAGGTTGGCATCCAGTATTTTAACCATTGCAGGCGTAGCGCCTTTTTGTGGGCCAAATACATTAGATGCTCCGGTTTTACCACAGAGAGGATTATTAACATCACTTGCTACAATGATTTTTATTCTCTTGACTGTTGGATTGAGGCCTTTGACATCAATACTGGCAATTTTGTCAAGCATTCCCCCGGCACCATGCTCAGTAATTTCTTTATCGCTTTTATCAATGAAACGAACGCCCAATGCTTGCGCCATGCCAACACCACCATCATTCGTGGCTGAGCCCCCTATTCCGATAATTATTTTCGTCGCACCTCGCTTGGCAGCATCTAAAATAAGTTCGCCGGTACCAAATGTTGTTGTCTTGAGTGGGTTCATTTGTTTTCCACTAACAAGTGGTAACCCTGAAGCTTCAGCCATTTCAATAACGGCCGTTTCACCATCGGCTAACATGCCATATCGTGCAGAAACAGAGTTGCCTGCTGGACCGATGACACGTTTACGAATAAATTTTCCACCAGTCGCGTCAACTAATGATTGCACTGTTCCTTCTCCACCATCTGCCATTGGGACTTTGATACAGTTTGCTTTTGGCAAGACTCTTTTAATCCCTTTTTCCAGTGCGGCAGCAACTTGTAGCGAGGTTAAATTCCCCTTAAAGGAATCTGGTGCAAGAATAATTTTCATAAAAGCGTCCCCCCACGGCAGCAATATAAAAAGTAATTGATTGATATAATAAAGAACATTGTAATTATTGTGCGTGTTTACGAGGTGTTTTGACCTAACTTAACGCTCTAAGCTGGATAGTTTAAGGTATTTACGTGATATTAAAAAATATTTTCATCGTTCATTCCCAGCCAACTCTTCGAGAACAGCTATCAAACCAGTCGTCACTCGAGTCATAGCGCCATAATCGAGTCTATCAGGCGCATCTTTGGCGTTATGATATGCATTATATCTATACGCTGCCGTATCAGTGACCATAAAGGCAGGATAGTTATAGCGCCAAAATGCAGCTTGATCCGATCTTCTCACATCGGGGATTAAGGCTACGGGAGCCGTGAGCCCTTCTGATGGAAATGACATTGATTTACGAAATATTCCTATGCTCTTTTTCAGCAAATGACGTGATGAAAAGTCACTAACAAAAGCTATAAAATTTGCCTTGTTTGGGTAAAACCAACTTAGTGGGGATGGATAAGTTTGACTATCAACCTCGTCTGAAAAATAACCTAGCATTTCCAAAGATAACATCGCAATTATCTTATCCTCTCGTTCATATGATCGCTTGGCGTGGAATAAGCTACCCATATTATCTGTAAGAAAATGAGGATATTCTTCATTGGCAAAGGCAACGAAACGAATTGTGCGCGCTAGTTGTTTCGTCTTTAATTGCCGTGCTATCTCAAGCATTACAGCAACACCCGAGGCATTATCATCAGCGCCCGAAGATAACCAGACAGTATCGTAATGTGCGCCAACTATGATTAGTTCCTCAGGATGAGTTATTCCATAATGTTCAGCAATAATATTTCTGTATTGTAATTTATCACCTAATTCTTCTTCGTAAGGCACCAGCCCTGATTCTTGAAGCGTTTCTGCGATGAAATCTGCTGCGTTATTATAGGCAATGGGATTACTATCATTACGCTCACCAATTTCACCAGCCAGTTTCATTACATGTTGCTCTAATCTGTAAGACAATTCCCTTTGCTCATTCGTTAATGGCGATAAACCCGTTGATATTGATTCTCCAGGCATATTTACACAGAAATAGACCAATACTATTGGACTTAGTAAGATAAATAAGAAAACCGACTGTACTGTTCTAGATGATTTTTTCACTTTATTAAGAATCTTATTAATCGTTATTATTTACATACACTATAGCTTAGAGCGTACATGATGCTCTCAATCCTAATAATTGTTGCTAGAGGTCTGAAAACCCTTATATTTTAATCATCTAGCAGAACATAGCCATATTGATTCGTAGCTATTACACTATGCCTCCGTGAACTTCACCTGAGTGAAGTCATCTACATATATAGAATAAGATAAACAATAAAATAATTCGAAATAAATAGTCCAACGGAGATCAATCATAATGAATTACCTTAAGCTAAGCCTCTTAAGCATATTACTTATCCCGGCATTAGTATTTGCTCATGGTCCAACGCCTTTAAAATTTAATATAGAGGTAGAAGTAAATGCAAGCCCAGATGAAGTATGGACAATGGTTAATAAACTCTGCTCAATAAAAGATTGGAATGAATCGGTTACAGAGTGCTCAGCTACTGGCGAAGGATTAGGTGCTTTTAGAGAACTCACCCTAGATAATGGCGAAGTAATCAAAGAAGAACTAACCAAAGTTCAGGAGGATCGAAAACGAATGCTAACCACTTTAAGAGTGGCGGAAGGCAAACTTATAAAAGGCATGCCAATCAAATCTATGGGTTCTTTTTTATCGGTAAGTGAAAATGGTTCAGGTTCAAAGGTTAAAATTCGCGGCACTGCATATAGCGCATTTGAAGGAAAATCACCGCCACCTGATCAGACTGATGCAGTATGTAAAGCAGCCGTTGAAGAGTTTCACACAAAAACCCTAAATGGCATGAAACAGCTTTTTGAAGCCAAGTAAACGACATCCTTATGAAAGTTAATTTAAATAAAATAGTATTTATTTTAACTTTTTGGGCCTTGGCAAATACTGCCTTGGCCCAAAATTTAGCTTTTATCACCAACCAACTCGAAGATACAGTATCCGTAATCGATACCAGCAGTAAATCGGTTATAAAAACAATTCAGGTCGGAAATAAACCAGCCGGTGTTATGGCCAGCTTTGATAATAAGCATATATATATATCGAACCCTGGAAATCAAGAAATTAGTGTTATCGAAACTGATTCTCTTGAAGTTGTCAAAACCATAACGGTCGGCCAAGCTCCTCTTGCTCTAACTATTAGTCATGATAATCAAACACTGTTCGTTGCAGATTGGTATATGGATAGTGTTTTTTCTGTTAACACCCAAAGCTTTGAAATTAAAAATCAATATAAAGTAGGCGACGCACCATCCGGCCTCGCCATATCAAGTGATGACAAACTCTTATTTGTTGCAAATAAAAAAGATAATTCTGTAATGTTTATTAATATTGACTCTGGAAAAATTCAATCTGAGATTCAAGTAGGCACCGCTCCATTTGGAATTACCGTTGATTATCCTAAACAGCTACTTTATATCGTAAATGTACAATCAGAAGATGTGACTGTAGTAGATATCAAGAAGGCAAAAGTTATTAACTCTTTTCCAGTTGATACTTTCCCTTATATAGTTTCAATTGATGAAGCCAATAACCACTTGTTCGTGACTAATAAAAGAGACAGTTCAGTATCAGTTGTTGATAGAACAACTTTTAAAGAAATAAAAAAAATCTATGTTGGAGAATTTCCAGAAGGAATAAATATCCACCCGGATGGTCAAAGTGTATATGTCGCCAACTGGTTTGATGGCACTGTATCCGTAATTGATACAAACACGTTAGAAGTGACTGAAACTATTGAAACAGGTGAAGGTTCGAGAGCTTATGGTCAGTTTATTATAGAGCGTTAGTCTTCATTCTAATAAACCACTTACCTATATCGTCATGCTGGTTTGACAATATTGCTTCAATAATAGATATCAACACATTAATACTTACTTGCTAATATAGAGGTGCCGATTACTTACACATTTGAAGTATTAAATAATCACTTCAATTTTTACAACAGTATTGGCTCTTTTATTGAATACCTAACAATCACTGTTTTGGAGAAGAATAATGGCTTTGGAAGTTTATTGGGGTAGCGGCAGTCCTTACGCTTGGCGTGTATTGTTAGCGCTTGAAGTAAAACAAATTGATTATGCGAGTAATCGTTTGAGTTTCACTGAAGAAGATCTGAAATCAGTTGAATACTTAGCCATTAGCCCGCGTGGTAAAGTCCCTGCAATTCGAGATGGTTCTGTCACAGTACATGAATCCATTGCAATATTACGCTATCTGGAAGATATAAAACCAGAACCTGTATTATTTGGCAGTGAGCCTGTTGAGCGCAGCAAAATATGGTGCTCAATTATGGAGATCATGAATTATATCGAGCCCAATATTCTAGATTATGCCAGAACTATATTTTATGGAGAGTTATCCGATAAAAAACAAATCGCTATAACAGCCAGAGAAGCCATTCAAGACGAATTAACTAACCTGAATACAAGCTTAGAAAATAAAAACTATCTCGCTTCCGATAAACTAACAGCTGCCGATATCGTTCTTTATCCAGTGATACCCTTTTTGTCCAGAGCAGCAATAAAAGAAAATACTGAAGAAGTAAGCGGCAAATTGAGAGCGATTGATGATAACTATCCTGCCATTGGAGCTTGGTGCAAAAGAATTGAGTCTATTCCAGGTTTTGAAAAGACATATCCACCTCACTGGAAGGAATAGTTCTGCTACTAGAAAGGTTTTAAAGGATGCATTAAATGAAAATAACACTTGCCTTTGATGTCTATGGGACATTGCTTAACACACATGGAGTGGTTACAGCCTTGGAAAAGTTAATTGGCATTCAGGCACAAACCTTTTCACAAACCTGGCGTGATAAACAATTAGAATATTCATTTCGCAGGGGACTAATGCAAAGTTATGATGTTTTTCCTGTCTGTATTAGCGATGCTCTGGATTACTCATGCTTATTTTATAAAACACCATTCACTAATGATGAGAAAAATGAACTTTTACATATCTATAGCACATTACCCGCATTTGATGATGCCATCACGTCCCTTCAAGGACTCAAAAAAACTGACAATCATTTATATGCCTTTTCAAATGGCCCAATAGTGACAATAGAAAAATTACTTACTACTGCAAATATTAGAGAGTATTTCCTGGATATTATTAGCGTTGATAGCATAAAAACCTTTAAGCCATCGCCTGATGTATATAACTACTTTGTAAGCTCCTCTAACGCAGAAAAAGAAAACGCATGGTTAATTTCAAGCAATCCGTTCGATGTGATTGGAGCAGTCTCTGCAGGAATGAAAGCTGTTTGGGTTCAGCGTAATAAAGAGATGGTATTTGACCCATGGGGTATAGAGCCTACGATTACAATCAACAGTCTTTTACAGCTCAAAGAAGATATTTCCGCATATTACAACGAATAGTTGCCAATTTTTCTAAAAGAAAATTGATATAATTAAACTTAGCCTTGCTCTAGTAAATTCCTGAGATCAATCACAGCTGAGTTAGCCCGTGAGATATAAGATGCCATCACCAATGAATGATTTGCAAGGAAACCAAAGCCTGTTCCATTCATGATCATCGGACTCCATACTGCATCCTGAGTCCCTTCTAACTCACGAATGATCTGCCGCAGGCTGACTAATGCATTTTTCTTTTGTAATACATCATGTAAATCATATTCAATGGCATGCATAAAATGGATTAAAGCCCAACACGTTCCTCGCGCTTCATAAAAAACATCGTCTATTTCCAACCAGGGTGTTTTAACTTCCATTAAGTCCGGTTTGACTGTTGAATGTGTTGCTTCAAAATCCCCTTCAAGATCTGTATTAACCCTTGCTTGACCAACACTCGCACTTAAACGTTGCGATAAACTTCCTAGACGTTTTTCAATGATTGCCAGCCAGTCACGCAGATTGTCTGCACGTGCAAAAAATTGTGCATCTTGCTCGTTCGGATCAGATAAGCGAATTAGATAATTTTCGAGTGCATTAATACCTTTTTGATATTCACTTTCCGTAGCAGGTAAAATCCAGGACTCTGAATCAAAATGAAACTGTGGGTCAGCCGTCATAAGGTCATTGTCTTCTACAGACTGTGTCTGTGAACGACTAAAGTCATTACGCATTGCCCTTGCCAAATCACGTATCTGTGTTAAGACACCAAACTCCCAAGAAGGAATATTATCCATAAAGACACTGGGGGGCATGATGTCATTGCTAAGGTAACCACCACGTTTATATAACAATGTTTCAGCGACTTCGATCATCGTTGCAGTCGTGACAAAACCAGTTACGTAATCTGTACTACCCTGATTTCGATATTGGCTTTGTTTCTGAACATCGAACACATCAGACTCCGTATCCCAATAAAACATTAAAAACAGCATAATAAAAATGATTACGCCGACAATAGCGAGTACTGGTTTGCTTTTTTCTTTTAATGTATTCATATAAGTTTATTATTTAATTTACATTTACATTGGGTTTAACTTTTAATATTCAAGTCGACTTATTGAATTAATGAAAATAGGGTGGTGCATTTCTCTGCGTTGTTACAAGTAGTCGATATACACTCGCTTATATGTACTTAAATGGCCGTGGGGTTGATGTTGATCATGTACAAGCCTACGCTTCATATACAGTCGCAGCAGAAAATGGCGTATTTCTCGCAAAAACGTCTGCGAAAGTCTGATAGACAAAATGAGCTCAAGCAAGCGAACAAACGCTGAAATGTTGAGCAAAGAATATTTAGAACAGTATAAATAATAAATTTTTCTTTCGCCCTGCCGATATAGTCTTCAGTTCACTAATTACAATGGTAAGCAAGCATGCCGACTCTAAAATATATATCATTGATATCCTTATCATTATTTAGCATTCAAGCTAATTCATTAAATCTGGCTGGTGCAGAACAAACGTTTACCGAAGGGCTATACGACAATAGATCCTGTAACGACCTGTATATGCAAGCCTCCGCCCTAGAACAAAAGACGTTTCACTATAAAACAAATTACTATAGTGACCAACGCGTCGCTAGCTATGCATTGGCCGTAGTATCTCCCGCGCTCTACTTCTTTGGATATGCCCCTTACCAAAACCATCTTGATCAAAAACGCTCACAACTAGCGAGTAGTGAAATTGAACATGTACGTTTACGCATGGCAGAAAAGCGTTGTTTTGAACAAAGCTGAAACTGAGTAAATTCAGCCCAGAAGACTAACCAATCACTGAATAGTGAATATTTAATTGAATATTCACTATTTACGATCTATCATTCCACGTATGAAAAATGCTGCCCTACAGTTAAATAAAGTTAATCCTGCCGACATCATCCTTGAAGCAGCCGTAAACCGTTTTAGTGAATACGGTTATAACAAGACGACAATGGCCGAAATTGCTAAAGATGCAGGTATGTCAGCGGCAAACATCTATCGTTATTATAAAAATAAAGAAGAAATTGCTGCAGCGTGCGCTAAAGACTGCATGTGCGAACGGCTTGATATTCTTAAATCTGTTATTCGAGATAGGAATCTGACTGCCGCGGAAAAACTGGAAAAATATGTGCTAGGGACACTTCACGCGTCACAGAAAATGCTATCAGAAAACAAAAAGATAGATGAAGTTGTAATGGAAATTACAAAAAACAGATCTGACTTAGTTCATAATAAAATAAACAACGAAAATGCACTTATAACGGAAATAATCGCATATGGAAATCAGACTGGTGAATTTGACGTCGATGATGTCATCGATACGGCTGCTGCAATCCACTCAATGCTAGTCCTATTTGATGTGCCAATGTTTACACACCTTTTTACCAAAGAAGAGTTTGAGAAAAAGGCGCTATCCGCTGTGAAACTATTAATCACCGGACTTAAAAAACGGTAAAAAACCATATTTAAAGTGAATATTTTATAAAATATTTAATATTAACGGGCTAAAACTGAGGTCGATATGAACTGGATTGAAACATCTTACCCAAAATGGGTTTTGCAACACCGATGGTATATTATATTTTTCAGCCTAGTCTTTGTCGCCCTTGCTGCCAGCGGCGGGCGTTTACTCAACTTCACCACCAGCTACCGAGTATTCTTCAGTGAAGATAACCCTCAATTATTAGCATTTGAAGCGCTCGAAAATACCTATATCAGAAATGATAATGTCCTAATCGTCTTCGAGCCTAAAGACGGTAACGTATTTAGTCGTGAAGTCTTGAGTCTGATTGAAGAAACTACAGAAAAATCCTGGCAAGTACCCTACTCCAATCGTGTTGATTCTATAACTAACTTTCAACATACCGAGGCCGAGGAAGATGATCTGATAGTACGTGATTTAGTCATAAATGCAGGAAGCTTATCTGAGCAGGAGTTAAACAGAATAAAAAATATAGCTACAGCTGAACCCCTTCTAGTACATCGATTAATCTCAACCAGTGGCCATGTCACGGCAATTAATATCACCGTCCAATTACCCCGCATCAACGAAATGGTTGAAACGCCAGAAGTCGTCACTTATGTCAGAAACCTTGCGGATGAGATACGTGAAGCGCACCCGAATGTGAATGTTTACCTCACCGGCATGATAATGATGAACAATTCGTTTTCTGAGTCCTCGAAAAATGATATGGCATCGATAGTCCCAATCAGCTTTGGTGTGATGTTATTACTACTAGCACTACTCGTTGGTGGGTTCATTGGAACATTTGCCACCTTGCTAGTCATTATGTTTTCGATCATGTCGGCGATGGGCATTGGCGCTTACGCTGGCATGCCACTCTCACCACCATCGGCTAGCGCGCCAACAATTATTCTTACAGTTGCAATCGCAAACTGCGTGCACATATTGGTTACATTTCTTCATAGTATGAGACATGGCATGGCAAAAAATGATGCTTTATTAGAAAGCCTACGTTTAAATCTGCAACCTGTGTTTTTAGCAAGTGTTACGACAACATTAGGTTTTTTAACGATGAACTTTTCTGATGTGCCGCCATTCGGACACCTAGGTAACTTCGTTTCCATAGGTGTCATAGTTTCTTTCATCCTTTCTGTATCATTACTTCCTGCACTAATTTCACTCCTGCCTGTTAAAGTGAAAGAGATAAAAGAAGACGATAACAGGTTGATGGCAAAATTCGCTGAGTTTGTTATTGCCAAGAAAAATTCAATCTTTTGGGTAATGATGGGCATAATCGTTTTATTAGTTGCTGCATTACCACGTAATGAGCTAAACGATATATTCGTTCATTACTTCGACGAGTCTGTTGCATTCAGAACGGATTCAGATTTCACAACAGATAACCTTACTGGCCTTTATAATATCGAATATTCACTTAAGGCAGGCAATGAAGGTGGTATCAGCGACCCTGCATTTTTAGAAGAGATAGAGAACTTTGCTAATTGGTATCGAGAACAACCCGAAACCTTGCACGTGAATATCTATACCGATATTGCAAAACGACTCAATAAAAATATGCATGCAGATGATGAGTCATTTTATAAAATTCCTGATGAACGAAACTTAGCGGCACAATATTTATTACTCTATGAAATGTCGCTGCCTTACGGCCTCGATCTAAATAACCAGATTAATGTCGATAAATCAGCAACACGTATGACAGCAACATTGAAAACAATATCATCAAATAACTTGATAGATCTTGAAGGTAGAGCACAACAATGGCTAGCTGGTAATACGACGCACATCGCCCAGGCAGACGGTAGTGGTACGTCTATTATGTTTGCGAATATCGGCAAACGTAACATTGTCAGTATGCTAATCGGAACGACAGTCGCATTAATCTTGATCTCCATTGTATTAGTGTTTGCACTACGCTCTATTAAAATTGGGGTCATAAGCCTGGTTCCCAATCTGGTTCCTGCCGCTATGGGTTTCGGACTTTGGGGCTTAACTGTTGGTGAAATAGGTTTGTCACTGTCTATTGTAACGAGTATGAGTCTGGGCATTGTCGTTGATGACACCGTGCATTTCCTCAGCAAATATCTACGTGCCAGACGTGAAAAGGGTTTGAATTCAGAAGATGCCGTACGCTACGCCTTCAAAACTGTTGGCCGTGCATTATTGATAACATCAATCGTACTTGTGGCTGGATTTTTAATCCTGGCTACGTCCAGCTTTGAACTAAATTCGGGTATGGGATTATTAACAGCAATTATCATCGCCTTTGCAATATTTGCTGATTTCTTATTCCTACCAGCCATACTAATGAAAATTGAGGGTAAAACTAATGAAAACAATATTGATACTACCGATACTGTTAACACTGCTGCTTAATACAGCCTATGCTGAAACGCCGGAAGAAAAAGGTTTAGCTATCGCAAACGAAGCAGATAAGCGTGATACAGGTTGGACAGATCAAGTAGCCAATATGAGTATGCTTTTGAAAAACAAACAGGGTGACTCAAGTGTACGAGTTATGCAGATTACAACACTTGAAGTGCCGGGTGATGGTGATAAAAGCTTGATCACATTTGATGCTCCTAAAGATATTAAGGGCACTGCTTTTCTTAGTCATACGCATTCATTAACACCTGATGATCAGTGGCTATACTTACCTGCATTAAAACGCGTGAAACGCATTTCATCTTCTAATAAGTCAGGTCCCTTTGTTGGTAGCGAATACGCCTATGAAGATCTCTCTTCACAAGAAGTAGAAAAGTATAAATACAAATGGTTGCGTGACGAGACGCTTAATGGTCGCGATAGTTTCGTCATCGAACGTTTCCCGCAATATGAACACTCCGGCTATACCCGCCAAATTGTCTGGCTGGATAAAGAAATGTATCAACCACTTCAGCTCGAATTCTTTGATAGAAAAAATTCACAGTTAAAAACATTAGAGTTTCTTGGCTACAAACAATATCTTGATCAATATTGGCGCCCCGATAGTATGCAAATGACAAATCATCAAAACGGCAAGAGTACGACCCTGAGTTGGACTGATTATAAATTTAAAAATGGTTTAAGCGATAGAGATTTTGATAAAAATACACTCAAGCGCGCTAGATAGGAAAA
>JGI20151J14362_10001305_pt1 | contig 18074 bp, 6 predicted proteins | sample COG_01_FD_14362 | JGI IMG/M metagenome (IMG submission 14362)
AATGTTCGCGTCCCGTCATCACTCGACGGCTCCAGAAGCTCACGACTGTCCCACCCATCCGGCGTCACGCCCGGGTGCCTATCAAGCCAGTCCTGAGCAAACTGTCTCACCGCCCAGTTCGTCATCACCTTCGTGCTGCTCAGGGCGCGATTCGTGAGCGGGTCCTTGGCCCCGTTGCGCTCAAAGTGCGACAAGATGGCGCTCCGCTTGTACGTTTGCCCAGATTCGACCGCCATCACCGGATCGCGGAACATGGTTCGCGTGATGGGGCACATGAGCACCTCGGGCTCGGCGTCGAGATCTGCGTCGGAGGCGGGCATATCACGCGTGTGGGCGCCTCGACGCGCGGCCCTTTGTGGGATCCAGCAGATAAATTTTGGACGATATTTTCCGAGAGTCGACTCGAACGTTGCCGGCGCGTCACTGATCGAACCGTCGGAGCCGCATCGCCGACCCATCGGACCGTATCGCGCGGGCCGTTTCTAGCGCGGATCGGCCGCGGGGGTGATGGTGGCGAGTCACGTGCTTCGCGCGCTCGCGCGGCGACCCGTCGCGGGTAGCGCGGCGCTCGCCGGTACGTCCCTAGCGGCGGGGGCGGTCGCGAACCCGGACCATGACGGCGTGCACTTCGTCAACAGGTTCACCGAGGCGTCCCGGGCNTTCCTCCCNATGTATTTCGTGGATTACCTAGGGCACGTGCGTCGATGCGTGGGGAAGCGAGATGACGAGGAGCACATGTGGAAGAGCCGCCAGATCATGTGGTCCGGGGTAGCCACACGGCTGCGGGAGCTCTGCAAGAAGAACGGGGGGATCTACGTCAAGGCGGGTCAGCACATCTGCGTCCAGCCGGTGTCGCCCCAGCCCTTCCAGACCATCCTCCGGACCCTCATGGACAGCGCGGGGGTCCGTCCGTTCGAAGAGGACCGCGCCACCTTCCTCGAGGACCTCGGCGTGGACATCGAGGACGCCTTCGCCCACATAGATCCCACCCCGGTGGCGAGCGCCAGCCTGGCTCAAGTCTATAAGGCGACAACCCACGGAGGCGAGACCGTCGCGGTCAAGATCCAGCAGAGGCCCGTCGCGCGGTTCCTCGCCATCGACCTCGCCACGATCGACGCGTACTACGGCCTGCTCTCCTCGCTCATCCCCGGCCTGCGCTTCCAGTGGCTGGCCAACGAGACGAGGCGGCACATGGCGGAGGAGCTCGATTTTCGCGAAGAGGCGAAAAACGCCGATCGAGCGCGGGCCCTGATGGCCAAAGATTTCGACGACATGACCGAACTGCACGTCCCTCGCGTCCACGATACGCTCAGCGGTGCACGCGTGCTGACGCAGGAGTGGTGCGACGGCGTACGCATCGACGACCGCGAGGGCCTTCGCGTCCGCGGGATCGATAAGACGAAGCTCGCGATTTTGGTCAACGAGATCTTCGGGCGGATGACGTTCGTGCACGGGTACACGCACTGCGATCCGCACCCGGGGAACATACTCGTGGATTCCAACGGGCGGGTCGTGCTCCTGGACCACGGCGTGTACCGGTCCCTCGACGACGACACGAGGCGCACGTGGTGTAAGTTGTGGCGGGGGTTGATCGCCGGGGACGAGCGCGAGATGCGCGCGGCGGTGAACGACCTCGGCGTGGATCCCGATTTGACGGATTTTTTCCGAATCGTGCTCGCGCTGGTGCCCGCGAGGGTGGTGGAGGACGTCCACGGCACACGCACGAGCGCGGTGATCTCGTCGACGCGTGATCTCGGCGACGACGAGGATGATCTCGGCGCCCGAGCGAACGGGAGTAGCAACAATCTGGCCGGGTTCTCGACCGGCGTGGACAAGCTCTCCAGTTTCGGCAAGCGCGAGGTGATGCGCGACGTGCTCGGGGTGAAGGTTGAGCGCCAGACGGAGCTCTTCGAGACCTTACCCAGGGACCTGCTGATGATCCTCAAGGCTAACAACCTTCTGAGGTACGTCAACGAGCAGCTGGATTCGCCCGTGAACAGGTTCCGGTCCATCGTGGCGTCCGCGGAGGAAGGTCTCGCGGTGACTCACGCCGCGGGCGCGGAGGGCATACTGGAGCGACGCGCGCGTGAACGTAACGGCGGGCGCTGGGGTGAGTCCTCGTCGGCGGCCAGATGGAGCTACGGCGCCCAGGTGGGCGCCGCGCTGCTGCCGCTGAGGCTGGCGATGATGAAGGGGAAAATCGGATTCGGGATGTGGAGGAAGGCGAAGGAGGAGGCGGCGGCGGCGGCGCAGGCGATGAAGGGCGCCGCGGTGGGAGCGGGCGCGGCGAAGGCGACGGGTGCGCCGGGAGGCGGCCCGGCTCTGGCGTAGATGAGTACACATCGTTGAATAACATGAACAACGTTCTAGTCTAATTTAAAGTTCGTCCTTTGCCTCCGCCGTCGCGGGTTTGTCCTTGTCGTCCAGGTACCCGTATGGGTAATCGTCCGCCTCTGTGGGCGACGAGAACTCCGTGTCCAGCTCGTGCGTCGGCCCGAGCAACGTCGGGGACTCGCCAAACTCCGTGGCGTGAAAACTCTTGATGATCCATTTCGTCATCTCAGCTACGTTAAACGCGGAACCCTCGGCGAGACCGGTCACCACCCCTTTCGGCGTGACGTCGCACGACCCGCCCAGCTCGAGCTCATCCGCGGCCGCCTTGACCTCGACGCAGTGCTTCACGAGTCCACCGAGTAGCTCGTGCGTGTCCGTCACCCCAGGCTGTTGCCTCCACGCGGAGTACAACACCCGAGTCGGCCACCCCGGCGCCGTCGACAAAATCTCATCCGTCAGCGGCTGCCCCGGGACGGCTTCCACTCCGTCCTGGTTCGTGGCTCCCATCGCGCGTGTCGTCTCCTCATTCGCCGCCGTCGTGTCCTCCTCCGTGGGCTCCGTCGCCCCGGCGCCGTGTACGTTACCCGTCACGCCGTCGGTCATGCCGGATATCTCGTTGGAGTAGTCGCCGGGTCCCGGCTTCTCCACCGCGTTGGCCTCGTCGCGCTGACTCGCCATCACCTCTCGTTCGCGTTCAGTGGGCTGGTACCCCCGCCCCGCTCGCTTCGCCTGCTCGTCCCAGTACCCGCCAGGCCGCGTTGCACCCCCGGACGGCTCGTACGCGGGGCCTTGGTCGCTGTAGAAGCGCCTGTACGCGTCGAGCCAACAGTCCGGAGCCCGGCCCGGAGATAGCGACAGAGCGGATCGGATTACATCGCATCGGGACCGATGCGGCCACGACTGGTACGTGACGTCGGTGACGAGCTCTGGGGCGACGACGCAGAGAAAGTCGGCGAGGACCGCGTCGGCGTAGTGCTCCATCTGCGCCGCGACGTCGCCGCCGTTGTACATCGGGAAGCGAATCATTCGCAGCACCATCGTTCGGTTGAGTTGTCGGCCCAATTTACTCGAGTGCGATTTGCTCACCTCGTACACGTCGTCGTCGTCGAGGCCGCAGTCGGTCAGGGGCGAGTGCCACTTACGCCAATCGTCGTCCGTGATCCACGGACCTCGGAAGAACATCGCGTTGCGCATCACGCCGAACATCTCGAACGCCAAAACGTAGTTGCGCTCGCTCGAGTCCACTTCATGCTTCGCCCTCGCGAGCTTGTCGCCGTTCCTGAATGGGGCCGGGAGCTTCTTGGGCCGGCCGCGCTCGTCCACCACGTGCCGTCTGCCGTCCGGCGCGAGGTCCCTGGTCTCCATGGGATGCGGCCTGGCGTATACGGTGCTGTTGATTCCCACGCATTCGCACCTGTAGTCGCTGTACAGCACGTCGGGGTCGCACACGTACGCGATCCTCGACGCGTTGTAGGGCGAATTCAGAAACTTGCCAACCAAGGAGTTGCACAGCGCGACCGCGGTGGCGTTGTCTCCCTCGCACCCGCCGACGGATTCGTGCGCCGTCGCGCGCGTCGGGACATCGAAGAGGCACGCCGCGATGATGAGGTACCACGCGATGAGAACCGGGGGCGCTCTCATGCCCCCCATCGCCGGGAGCGCCCGCCCCGTTGTGAGGCTGAACTCTTCAAATCTCGAGGCAAAAAGGTCGATTTCCTCATCGCTATCCGAAGATCTTCCCGCGACGTATCTTCTGTCTCCTCCTTCCGCCGCGTCGACGCCACAGTCCACGGGCGCGTTGTAGCGACCCTCGGAAGCTTCGACCGTTAAGTCACGCTTCCTGAAGGTCCTACAAAGCGATTCGGATCGCCGTCATGGCGCGCAATCCCGCGCTCGCCGCGCGCGACGTCGCTTTCCTCGGCCATCACGTCCGATGTCTCAAGATAACGAGACGACGGCCGATTGATGCGCATCGCGCTCCAACCGACTCGACCACTCGAACGACGACGGCGATCATGGACCCCAACGCGTTCCCGTCTCCGCCCGGAACGGCGGAGCGGCAACAGCCGGCCACGAACACCGGTCCGCAGAAGCGCGTGCGCGACAGCCTCGGCGTCGCGGGCAACAACGACAGGACCTGGCAGGATAGGCTCGGCGGACTGAGAGAGGCGCGTCGGGGCGGGCGAGGCGGCAGGGGCGGGCGGGGCGGGCCCCGACGGGTCATCAAGCGAACAGTGACGAAACCGCCCTCGGAGGCGGCGATGCCAAAACCCAAACCCACCGTCGCGGGCGAACGCGAATGGGCCAGGCTGGAGACCAAGCGCGCGCAGGCCGACGCGGCCAAGCGACGCGGCGCCAATGGCACCAACGGCGCAGTCAACCAATCCAACCAAATCCATGCTGACGCGCCGTGGCAGAAAGAGGCGACGATGTCCTACTCCTTCTTTCAACAGTCCAAGGTTCGATACCCCGCCGCGTCACTCGCGGACCATCACGCCTCCCAGGCGACGTACGAAGACTCCGAGCTCGACAAGACGGCGATACAAGTCAACGTGCACACCCTCGCGGAAGCCGCCGGGATCGACCCGGGTACTTTAAACGGCGGCGACACGCGATCCTTCGCCGCGCTCGCCGAGGCGGCGCACCGGCTTCAGCGCCAGCACTCGCCGGAGGACCTCCGGCGCATCGTGGGGCGGATCATGCGCACGCAGGTCACCGGCGGGATGCCCCCGATGGCCACCGGCATCGCGCAGATGCTTCTTCCCGGAGTGGTGCTAAGAGAGACAACCGGAGCGGTGGCGTCTGAGATGGCGGAATGGATGTTCGGCCCGACGACGCGTGAGACGATGGCGGGNCCGAACGGGACGGACGTGACGGTGGTGAACGTGAAGAAGTGTAGGTACCTCGAGGCGAGTGGATGCGCGGGGGTGTGCGTGAACATGTGCAAGCTACCGGCGCAGGACGTGATGCGCGANGAATTCGGCGTCGGGNTGTACATGGCGCCCAACTTTGACGATTGCAGCTGCAGGATGTACTTTGGGCAGGAGCCGCTGCCGGAGCAGATCGATCCGGCGCTGAGTAAAGGGCGCTGAGTAAAGGGTGTTTGTCGAGGTGCGGCGTCGCGGCGATGAACACGCCGCCGCCGCCGCCGCCCGCGCCGGAGTTGCCGGTGGGTGTGGACGGATGGCCAGAGGCGACGGCGTGGACGGAGGACGCCGCGGGTGCAAATTTGGTCCCAGCTCGAATCGAAAAGTGCCCCGAGCTTCCAAAGAAGGCCAGGGTCATCTGATAACAATACGTGTAAAACAAAGTACGTGAAAGCCTTTGATACACGACGCCAACTACTAGGTGACGAGCGTGCGCTGGAACGAGTCGAAGTCGAGCGACGCGCTCCACGCCAACAGGTCCTCCTCGTCCGAAGGGCCCTCTTCGTCGTCGTCGTTATCGACGAGCCCGAAGACTTTACGCCGCCGGTCCCTCGCGCGTCTCTTCATCTCCGCCGCCCGTTCCTCCACGCTCGGTACCTTGCGCGACATGCGCACGGTGTACGTCTCCATGATCTCCGCGTTGCTCGGCTTTTTCACGGCGCAGTCCGCTGCGATGGATCGGAGGAAGCCGTTGTCGTCCTCCACCGGTCTCCACGGATTTCGCGTGTCCTCGTCCTCGCGCGAACGACGACGCCGACGTCGCCCGACGTCCACCACCGGCCCGTGCGTGCACACCCTGTACACCAACACCGCATCGGGCTCAGCGTTGTCACCGCCATCACATCTCGCGATCAACGCGAGCCGAACGTGGGTCTGCGCCGCGACGTCCGAGGTCATCGCCGCGTCGTTCGGCGCGCCGGAGTGACGTAACATCGTCGACGGATGGAGCACGCGGGACCACGCTCGAGCCAGGTTTCGCAGTGCGCGGTAGCGTGCGCGCGGGACGTGGCGGCGCCACGCGCGGGCGATGCGCGTCGCCGCGGCGTCGCGCGCGGCGCGGAGACGGGCGATAGCCTGCGTACGTGCGGAGACGGAGGGGAGGAGGGACGTGTGAGTTCTCGTGTTCTCGTTACGGACTCGCGTTGGAGGAGTTTGGACGACGAACCGACGCGGGTGATTGGCGCGCACCAGGCATCGAGCGCGCCACCGTCGGTAATTAGCCTGGATGATACGCGCCGCGCGTCGATGTCGGAGGTACCGGCGGCGTCCCGCCCAGCCTCGCCACCTCGATTGGACCAAGGTCGCGGCGAAGTGCCACCAGCCGTGGCGCTTGGACTCGTCGGGCTTTCCATCGGGCGAGATGGGGACGGATGTGGANNNNGGGTGCTGTGGACCGCGTCGGGAGGCGTGTGGGCGGGGACGCGGGGGTGGACGATNGACACGGGGGTTCGAGTGGGACGTCTCGTGCATCGCGCACGCGCCCGCCGCGCGCCTGGTCCACTGGCGCGCCGAAGGAGGACGCACCCCCACCTCAGTCTCTTTCCTCATATATAAACGAGGCATACATGATCGCCTCGTATATTTGCATTATCCGTGCATCGAAACCTCACTCGCGCCACCAAGAAGACGGGCTCCCCTCCTCGTCTGCCCCATTAGAAGCGCGCGACCGCTAGGTATCGGCGCAGGAGGTCCCCAGGAGGCAACGGGACTCTTCTGCGATCGTCCGTGCGTGCGCGCCCCTGTGATTTCCCCGGCAGTGGCGGGGTCGAGAGGGAACCTTGGAGGATTTTCTCTCACTCATCATCCCTGTGCTGATCGTTTAGAGAGCGAGGGAAGATGTCCGCGTCGGGAGGCGTTAGGCCCGGAGCGCTGACCTCCAGGTGAGCGCATACACGCCACGACCCGATGATTCAATCGAACGCGTCGTCTTTCGCCGCGACAGCGCCGTCGTCGACCCGTCGACGCGCGCGCAGCAGCGCGAAAACCTCGTTTCCCGCCCAGATTACGAATTTAACCGCATCGCTGAGCACCCGCCCTCCTTACCCCCGACAGCACCCAATTCGCGGCGCACGCCAAGAAGCTTGAGACCACCAAGGATGTCAAGGAACGGCTTCAGCTCGCCGTCGAGGTGCGCGACGCCATCGAGGTGGTCAACTCGTCGTCCGAATACCCGAAGTTCATCGCCGCCTTCATGCCCGCGCTCACGGCTGTGCTGGAGACGACGCCCGCTCAGCTGTCCGATGGACCCGAGCACAAGCTTCGCAACACGACGCTGGAGGTGCTGAACCGCATGCCGCACACGGAGGCGCTCAGGCCCTTCGACAAGCAGGTGCTCAAGCTCGCGATGGACGCCCTCAAGGCGGAGAATGAGGAAAACGCGCTCGTCTGCCTGCGCATAATCTTCGACCTGCACAGGAACTTCCGACCGAACCTCGAGTCCGAGGTGGCGCCGTTCCTCGAGTTCGTCTGCGAGGTGTACAAGAACATCGGGGACACCGTCAAGGAGGTGTTCGGCGACGAGGGCGGCGCCAAGCCCGCGAAGGAGGCGCCCGCGGCGGTGGCCACGCCGTCGACCAAATCGTTCAAAGTGATGACGGAGTGTCCGTTGATCGTCATGCTGCTGTTCCAGCTGTACAGCCGCCTGATCCCGCCCAACATCCAGACGCTGCTCCCGCTCATGGTCCAGACGATCGGGCTTAAGGGTCCGAGCCCGGACGACGTCCCGGCGCACCTTCGCGCGGCATTCGGAGTTTTGAAGGGTTCGCAGGTGAAGATGGTGTCGTTCGTGACGTACCTGCTCAGGGGTTACGCCGAGGCGATCCAGCCGCACCAGGAGGCCATCTCGCAGTCCATCGTGGACTTGCTTCGATCGTGCCCTGATAACGTGGCGACGCGCAAGGAGCTGCTCGTGGCGACCCGCCACGTCCTCTCGGCGCAGGACTTCCGGAGAGGGTTCTACACGCATCTGGACGCCCTTCTCGACGAGGATGTTCTCATCGGCACCGGCCGCGCGTGCTACGACGCCTTACGCCCGCTCGCGTACTCTTTCCTCGCCGAGCTCGTGCACCACATGCGCCTGGAACTGACACTTCCGCAGATTCGAAGAACCGTCTACGTCTTCAGCCGAAACGTCCAGGACAACTCGCTCCCGTTGTCCATACAGATGACCTGCGTTCGCTTAATGCACCACCTCGTGGAGAGCATCTTCCGCAGACGGAACGACCCGGCGCAAGCCCAGGAAGCGCGCGCGAACCTGATTCGCATCCTGGACACCACAGTGTCCAAGTTCCGCACGGTCCGGCCCCAGGTGAAGACGCTGCTGGACAACGCGAAGTCGGCGGAGTCCGCGGAGGCTCGAGCGGTGAAAAAGGCGAAAGAGGCGGCGGACGCCGAGGACGACGCCGCGCTCGGCATCGTCGTCGCGCCCAACCCGACCCAGGCCGCCCCGAAGGAGTCGTCCAAGCCGCCGGCTGAGAAGGAAGAGGAGAAGAAGGAAACCGGCAAGAAGGCGACGCCGAGCAAAGGCAAGGGCCGCGGCCGAAGATCCGCGAAGGACGACGACGACGACAAGAAGGAATCCGACGCCCAGAAGAAGGATGCCGAGAAGAAGGATGCCAAGGACGATTCCGACGANGATAAGCCCATCGTCGCGTACGGCGGCGGCGAGTGCACACCGTCCGAAGCCATCAAGCGCCTCGCGGACACCAAGGCGCTGGTCAAGACGCTCGTCATCGGCATGAAGACGCTTTTGTGGTCCGTGACAAACTTTTTCGGTCAGCAGTCGCAGCAGATGCAGATGGGCGCCGCGCCCCAGCCCGTGAAGGGGTTTCGGGAAGGCGAGCTACGCCGCGCGTCCGGCTTCGTCGCCAACGGCGTCCGGTGCCTCGCGCTGTTCCAGGGCACCGAATGCGCCGAGATGTGCACGCACTTCGCCGAGGCTCTCGCGGTTCTCGACCCGCGAAATTTCGTCGACGTCATCTGCCTCCGAATCGATAACCTCCTCGGCGGAGGCGAGCCGTACGAGCTCGCGCCCATGGTCCAGCTCCCGCACCTGCTCCTGCAGTCCAGCGCGCTGGGCAGGAGCTTCGCGGATGCCCTGGCCACGCACTTGGTTCGGGACCGGCTCGGCGCTCTCGCCGAACCGGCGTCGCCCCAGTCGCAACTCGTGCTCAAGCTCTTCTCGCTTCTCATGCACGCCGTGTCCAAGTACTCNTCGTGCGAAGCGGTGCTCTCGCCGCACGTCGTGGCACTCGTGGAGTCGTGCCTCAAGGCGATGAAGGAGGTTGACGATCCGAGCGCGTACGTGAGGCTGCTCAGGTACCTGTTTCGAGCCCTGGCGCAGGCCAAGTTTGATTTGCTGTACCGCGAGGTGGTTCCCGTGCTGCAACCGTGCTTGGACACGCTGCTGACGATGCTGCACGGCCCGGACACGCACGAGCTCAACGACACGGTGGTGGAGCTGTGCCTGACGTTACCGGCGCGGCTTTCCTCCATCCTGCCGCACCTCCCTCGGCTGGCGCATCCGCTGCTGAGGGCGCTCAAATCCACGAGCTCGGAGCTCCAGCTGCTCGGTCTGCGAACGCTGGAGTTCTGGGTCGATTCGCTAAACCCCGACTTTCTGGACCCGTGCATCGCGGAGGTTGAGCCGCAGCTCATGCTGGCGCTGTGGGCGCTGCTCAAGCCCCAGCAGAGCGGCGCGCCTTTCGGGGCCAAGGCGCTCCAGATGCTCGGAAAGTTGGGCGGCCGATCGCGGTGTTTCCTTCGCGAGCCCCTCGAGCTCGAGGCCAAGCAGAACCCCGAGCACGGCCTCCGCCTGATCCTCACGTTCAAGCCCGAGACTTCTTTCTTGGTCCCCCTGGACCGGTGCATCCAGCTGATGCGAACCATCCTGCAGGCGCCGCCGGTTCCCAACCTCAAGGGTGCCGAGGCGCTCGTGGAGCACCGCAGGCAGGCGCTCGCGTTTCTCCGAACGTGCCTCGCGTCCGTGCTCAACCTCGGCGCGGGTTTGGCCAAGACCGCCGCGGGCGAGGACGAGATGAAACGTGCGCTGGAAGGTGTCGTCTCCGGCTGGTTCACCAAGATTGAGGAAATCGACGAAACCGACGACGAGGCGGACTCACCCGACAAGGGCAAGGACGACAAGGGCAAGGATGACAAGAAGGAAGACGACGCGGACGCGGACAAGGACAAGGACGAGGCCAAGGAGGGTGAAGAACCCGCGGACGGCGAGAAGGCCAAGCCCAAGCCCAAGGCTCGGCTCGGGAACAAGACGAAGACGCAGCTCGAGGCGGAGCGCGCCGTGTTCCGCCAGCTCCTCGTCGCCGTCGTCGCCGCCGAGGCGGACCCGACGCTGAAGAAAGCCAACGACGGGTTCGTCGACGCCGTCGCGGAACACTTCGCGATGCTCTTCGTCTCCGGCGCGGCTCCCTTGCAGCCCGGCGGCAGCGGCCGCTCCGGCGCCGCCGTCGCCAAGGAACGCGCCCTCGCCAAGAAGGCGCGCCTCGCCATCAAGGAGAAGGAGGCTGAGGAAGAGACAGACAAGAAGGCGAAGAAGCCGCCGCCTCGGTCCCCGCGAGGCAAACGCGGCAAGGCGGCGGCGGCCAAGAAGAAGGATGCGAAGGAGGAAGCCGCCAGCGACAAGGAGGACGAGGAGATGGCCGACGCGGACAAGGAGGATGACGACCGCGAGCTCTCCGCGGCTAAGCGCGCTAAGAAGGCGGCGGCGTCACTTCGCCAGCTGGACGCCACCCTCTTCCTCGACGCGCTCATGGACGCCCTCGAGAGCGGCAAGAAGCCGCACATGAAAGCGGCGCTCCACGCGGTGAAGACCTTCATCGACGGCGTGATGACCTTGGCCTGCGACCCGGCGGTCGTCGGCGTCTCCGAGGAGGAGGCGGAACAGGCCAAGGACGTCGTCGCCGCCGCGAAGGAGGCTATCGAGCGCGAGGAGGAGGAGGAGAAGACGCGCAAGGAAAACGCCAAGAAGGGGATCAAGCCCGACGCCGAGAAGGACGCCGACTTTGACAAGATGGACGTCGACAAGCCCGAGGTGAAGGAGGAGGACGGCGTCAAGAAGGAGGACGAATCCAAGGAGAGCGACGCCAAGGCTGGCAAGAAGGGCGGGAAGAAGGGCGCCAAGGATGACGACGACGACGACAAGAAGGAGGAGGGCGGGGACAAAGACGACAAGAAGGACGGCGACGACGAGAAGGAGGAGAAAAAGTCGGAGCAAAAGCCGGATCCCGCCAAGGCATCCGCCGCCGCCGCGCTCGTCGTCCCGATCCCACCCGCGCTCAGCGCGCTCGTCGCCGAGCTGCTCCCGAGGCTCATGCACGCGTGCTTCCAGAAGAGCTGGCAGGCGACAGTCGGCGGCGTCGCCGGCATCGACGCGCTCACCCGCGTCCTCCCAATCTCCGCGCTTCGTGCCAACCTGCCGAAGATTCTGCAAGCGCTGCTCAGCGCGCTTCAGTCCCTCCCGCCGCACGCCGTCCAGGAGGTTCGCACCGCCACGCGCGTGTTCCACCGCGTGTTGGAGGCTGCGACGCCCGAGGACGTGGACATCCGAGGCGAGGACGCGCCGCCCGGAGTCGAAGCAGCCGTCGCCGTCCTCTCCGAAGAGCTCTTCTCCACCACCTCGTCCACCACGGTTCGACCCGTGGTTGAAGCCGCGGTGATGGGCCTCGGCAAACGCAGCGGCCTGGACGTGAACGAGGTGCTGGACGTGAAACCCGCGCACGCGCAGGCGCTGCTCAGCAGGCCGCTCCGGTCCAAGCACGTCGACGTGCAGACGCAAGTTGTCCACATCGTCAACTTTTGCCTCTCCGCCAGGCCGGCGCCGCTCATGAGCGTCAACGCGCAAACCGTCGGGCTGCTCCAAGAAGCGCTGGTCGTCGCCGAGAACGACGATCCCAACGCGTTCAAGGGTGGCCCGGGTACCGCGGATTCGGCGCACGCGTTGCGAGCCGCGTGCATCCGCCTGATGTGCAGCGCCATGGCGCACCCCGAGCTCAAGACGCCGCCGTCCGGCCAGGAACAGCTGGCGCAGCTCCGCCAACGGATAATCACGATGTTTTTCAAGTCCCTCACGTCCCGCAACGCGGAGGTGGTGGAGATCGCCAAGCAAGGCTTGAAGCGCGTGATTCAGCAGCAGTCGCTGTCCAAAGAACTCCTTCAGTCGTCGCTACGACCGATCCTGGTGAACCTGGCGCACTACAAGAACCTCACCATGCCGCTGCTCGTGGGACTGGAGAGGCTCCTCGAGCTCTTGAGCAACTGGTTCAACCCGACGCTCGGCGAGAAACTGTTGGAGCACCTGCGACGGTGGCTGGAGCCCGAGCAGAAGGTGGCGCCCGGGGGGCAGCAGCAACCGAGGCCCGCGCCGAAAGACTTCAAGATCGCCGCCGCGATGATCAACCTCTTCCACCTCCTGCCGCCAGCCGCGGGTAAGTTCCTGGAGCAGCTCGTGGACATGACCGTGCACCTCGAGCTGGCGCTCCCTCAGAACGGAGTGCACTCCGAGGTCAACTCGCTCTACCGCAAACCCCTCTGCAGGTTCCTCAACAGGTACGCCCCGCAGGCGGTGGACTTCTTCCTCGCCAGACTACCGCAAGGGCGCTTCTTCTTCCGCTTCCTCGACATGATCCGAATGGAAAAGGAGGGCGAGAACATCCGCGAGGAGCTCGCGAAATCAGCTTCCAAAATCGCCGCCGCCGCGTTCACCTGGCCGCATCCCAGCGCGAACGACCCGGAGGCGGCGGCGGCGGCTTCCGAGGGGCTGAGCGGCGTCGGCGGCGGCAGCGACCTCAACGCGTACAACGGCCTCAAGCTCATCGCCGTGTTGGCGAAGCGCATGCCGGATTGGCTGTCATCGCAGCCGGAGCTGGTGAAGGCGCTGTGGGCGCGGTGGGGCTCCGACGCCCGCGCCGCGAGGCTCAAGAACGAGGAGATGCTCGCGCTCCCCGAGCTGCTCGAGTCCAAGCGGCTGGTCAAGTGCTTCCTCAACGTCGCCGCGCACGACCGCACCCAGGTGGGCTACCTCTTCGACATCCTCACCATCTTCTCCGCGAGGTCGCGGGTGGATTACACCTTCGTCGAGGAGTTTTACAAGGAGGAGGTTGCCAAGAAGTGGACCCCCGAGGAGCGACACGCGGTCATCGTCCACTTCCTTGACTGCTTCAAGGAACGGTCGATGGAGGTTCCCGAGCTCGTCAACGCCCTCAAGCTCATCGTGCTGCCCGTGCTCGAGCACACGCTCAAGGACGTGGCCACCGACGCGGACAAGATGGAGGAGGCGAAGAAGGTTGTCACCGAGGATGTCGTTCACACCGTCGTCATGGACTTGCTCGAAACCGCCGACGACGAGAGCTCACCCGCGCACGCGGACCCACTGCGAATCCAGCTGCTTCGCATGGGCACCTTGCTCATCCGCAACCTCCCCGACGAGCTCGTGCGACACCGCAAGGAGCTCATCAAGTTTGGCTGGAACCACCTAAAGTCCGAGGACGTGGGTAGTAAGCAGTGGGCGTTCGTCAACGTGTGCCACTTTTTGGAGGCGTACCAGGCTCCCGAGAAGATCGTCCTCCAGGTGTTCGTCGCCTTGCTCCGCGCGTGCCAGCCCGAGGCGAAGGAACTCGTGCGACAGGCGCTCGGCGCGCTGGTCCCAGCGTTGCCCAAGCGCCTGCCCCAGGGTGACCACAAGTACCCCATCTGGATCCGCTACACCAAGAAGATCCTCGTCGAGGAAGGCCACTCGATGCCCGCGCTGATTCACGTGTGGAACCTGATCCACACGCAGGAGTCGCTGTTCTTCCCGTCCAGGGCGCAGTTCGTTCCGCAGATGGTCAACTCGCTCTCAAGGCTCGGCCTGCCCTCGTCGTCACCCACGGAAAACAGGGTCCTCTCCATCAAGCTGGTGGAGCTGATCCTGCGGTGGGAAGGGCGACGCAAGCAACTCAAGGCGGAACTCGCCGAGAAGGGTGAGGGCGACGAGGACGACGAGGAAGAGGAGGACGAGGCGCAGCCCAAGAAGTCCCCGAGGGCTGGATCCAAGCGCGGCCGCGACGCGGACACCCGATCCTCCAAGCGAACCAAGGGTGCCGACGGCAAATCAGCCGCCAAGGATGACGACGACGAAGACGAAGAGGAAGAGGAGGAGGCGCCGAAGAAGCGATCGACGCGCGGGAGCAAAAAGGAGGAGGAAATCCTCCCGGGTTCCGCGGAGAAGGGCGACGCCGACATGGCCGACGTCGAGGACATCGACATCGGCGACGATAAGTCCGACAAGGACAAGGCGGCGCCCGCGCCCGCCGCGGACGTCGACGACTTCACCCCGACGCCCGCGATGGAGGAGATCCTCGTCAACTTCCTCGTGCGCATGTCGTTTCTCACCGGCGAAGCCAAGGACAAGGAGCTGATCCAGCTTCATCAACGCGCGGTGACCTTGCTGAAGAAGTCGCTGTGCATGTGGCCCCACGTCAACATCAAGTTTGCCTTCATCGAGAAGCTCCTGGCGTCCGCCACGAACGGCAAGGAGGACGCGACGAGGACGCTCCCGACCGGCCTCGGCGTCTTCAACATCGCGCTCGAATGCGGCGTCACCAGATTCGTCTCTGGCAACGCGCCGCAGCTCGCACAGATGCTCGAGCCGTGCTTCAACTCGCAGCGCAAGTCCACGCACGACGCCCTCGCAAAGGCGTTAAGCCGGGCGATGTTTCCCGTCGATAAACCCGTCAAGGAGAGCGCCGCCGAGGACGAACCCGGCACGCCCGTGCCCCCCGCCGAGGTCAAGCTGCTTCAGCAAAAGCTGGACGAGCTCTGCGCCAAGCACGTCGCGGCGGCGATCACGGGCAACCCCGCGCTGCCAAACGTGCAGGCGCCCAACGCGTCACTCGCGTGCGTGCTCACGTGCATCGCCGCGCTCGCCGAACGCCAGCGACGCATCGTGGACCGCTACCTGCCCCACCTGATCAAGCTCCTATCGAGGCTCACGCACGAGCTCAACGCCGCCTCCGCCGCGGGCGCCGTGCCGCAGCAGCAACCGAATCGGCCGCTGCCAGGTCAGTCACCCGCGGTTCCCGTCCCGGACTACGGCTCCGTCGCGCACTGCATGGCGGCGTGCGTCCGGCTCATCGCGTCGCGGGTCATCCCCGCGGGGGGCGAGCACAAGCAGCTCTTCCTGCGCATGCTCCTGCAGTTGATCAACGACCAGGCGACGCACGGCGCGGTTTTGATGGCGACGCTCGACGCGTTGAAGGGCTGGGCGGAGGATGCCGTCGCGGGCGCGCCCCCCGGCGCGGTTGGCGCCGCCGCGGCGATCCCCGCGGGCCTTCCCGCCAAGCCCGAGCCCGCCGCCGCGCAAGTCGACGACAAGGAGAAGGGCGAGGATGACGACGAGGAGAAGACCACTCCGACGCCCAAGGGGGGCAAGACGGGCCCGATGGGCGCCAAGCTCAAGCCCGGCGATAAGAAGGATGTCGAGGAGGAAAAGGACAAGGACGCCACCGACGACGACGTCGAGGTCAAGGAGGAGGCGGACGAGGGCAAGGACGAGGCAAGGACGACGCCGCCGAAGACGGAACGCCCAAGCAGCCGCCGTCGACGCCATCTTTGGACCCCGGCGCGCACGATCCCAACCGACCGGGCTCGCTCTCCGCGAAGGAAACCGTCCTCTTCCTCTCCAAACTCGCGCACCTCACGCGCATGGGCCGCGAGGTGACGCAGACCGCGGAATGGGAGGAGAAGCTCTTGGGCACTTTGTACGCGCTGTGCGCCGCGGAGGGCCACCACGACATCGCGCTTCGCCAAGAGGTGTTCAGCAAGGTTGAACGCAACCACCTTCTGGGGCTTCGCAGTCGCCGACCCGACCTCCACGCCAAGTTCTTCAAACTGTACGACGGCGCCGTGGGCAAGACACTGTTCCACCGACTCCAGTACATCCTCGCGGGACAAGAGTGGGACGCCATGGCGGACACGTTCTGGCTCAAACAAGGCCTAGACCTCATCCTCTCAATCCTCGCCGACGAGGACCACATCACGCTCGCGCCCAACAGCGCTCAGTGCCCGCCGCTGCTTCCCGTGAACGAATCCGATCCCAAGGGCGAACCACCAAAGCCGCCGGAGAAGAAACCCAGCGGCTACGGCGCCGTCAACGAGAAAACCGGTGAGATGCTCGCGAGGCACGCGGCGTTCGTGGCGAAGATCGGCGCGCTCAGGGTCAAGGACTTGGTGGGTCCCTTGAGGGAAGTCGCGACGCGAAACGCGCATATGTCTTACTACCTGTGGGTGCTCGTCTACCCCATCGTGTGGGCGACGCTCCAACGCGAGGAGCAGATGCAGCTCGCCAAGCCGATGATCGCGCTGCTGTCCAAGGAGTACCACCAACGGCAAGCCGCGGTTCGCCCCAACGTGGTCCAGGCGCTTCTGGAAGGTATCTCGTTGTCGCAGCCGCAGCCCAAAATTCCGAGCGAGCTCATCAAGTTTCTCGGAAAGACGTACAACGCGTGGCACATCGCCGTCGCTCTCCTCGAGAACCACGTCGTGCGTTACCCACAAGAAGCGCGATGCTTCGACGCCCTCGCCGAGCTGTACAGGCTTCTCGGCGAGCAAGACGCTTTGGTGGGTTTGTGGCGGCAGCGATGCAACAGCGACGTGACCCGCGCCGGCTTGGCGCTCGCGCAGCACGGGCACTGGCAAGAGGCGAACGACGTCTTCTTCCGTGGGATGCAACGCGCGTCCGCCGGGCAGGTGAGCGGCGTGACCAAAACCGAGCTCTGCCTCTGGGAGACCAACTGGCTCAACAGCGCGAAACAGTTGAACCAGTGGGAGCTCGTCGCCGACTTTTCCCGATCGGTGGAGCACACCGAGATGCAGCTGCACTCGCTTTGGAGGCAAAACGACTGGGCCGGGCTGAAGGACCTGCTCCCGCAGTCCCCCGCGACGTCGGAGGTTGAGGAAACCCCCGAGGTTTACATCATCCGCGTCTACTCCGCGCTCAACAGCGGGCGGGTCACCGAGGCTGAGCAGTACTGGAAGCAAGCCGTGAAGCTGTTACTGGACCGCTGGTGGAAACTGCCAGAGACGGGAGCCGCCGCGCACATCCCCGTGCTTCACTCTTTCCACGTCATGGTTGAACTCCAGGAATCAACGCGGATCCTCGTGGAGCTATCAAACGCGCAACGGCCGCAGCACCAGAACCCAGGGCACTGCCGCACGTTGATCCAGGACGTCATGGAGACGTGGAGGCTACGCACGCCCAACCGCTGGGATCCCGTTCCCTGGTGGAATGAGGTGCTATCATGGCGAGGGTACATGTACGGCATAATCGCGACGGCGGCCAAATCCTTGATGGAGATTCACCCGCAGCTCATGCACCAAGGGCACCAGCTCGACCAGCTCGGGCTTCGGGACCGCGCGTGGGGCATCAACAAACTCGCGGGCACCGCGAGGCGCCACCGCATGGGCGAGGTGGCCAACATCGTCCTCACCAAGCAGCAGCGCCACGTCGAGGTCCAAGAGGCGTTCTCCAAACTCCGCGAGCAGAGCAAGGCGTGCCTCGAGATGGAGGGCGAGACAATCACGGGCCTGAACGCGCTGGAAGGAACCTCCCTGGACTTTTTCCACACGCACCACAAAGCGGAGCTCTTCCGTCTGAAGGGTCTCTTCCAGGAGCGCATGGGCGACGGCGACGCCGCGCACCAGTCCTACGCCACCGCCCTCTCCCTCTGCAAGCAACTGAGCAAGGCTTGGATCACCTGGGGAGAGTTCTGCTCCAGGCAGGCGACGCAGGCGGCCACCGCCGCCGCCGCCGCGGCAGCC
>JGI20151J14362_10001308_pt1 | contig 18037 bp, 20 predicted proteins | sample COG_01_FD_14362 | JGI IMG/M metagenome (IMG submission 14362)
GCTAGGACTTTACCTCAGTCGGATGATAAATTTATTGATTTCATACAGGCTAATAGTAAAGAAGAGAGGCAACTGTCAAGTTTGGATTTGAGTGAGGTCATCGAGGAGTCTTACAGGGAGATTTTTGAGGCGCTTAAAAATGAGCTAAAGCATCGTAATTTAGATTCCATTATTCGGTCTGGATTTGTGCTTTGTGGGGGTGGTTCAGAGATTAATTCTATTGAAGAACTTATTCGGGATTTTTTTTCCAAGAGAGTAAAGCTTGGTAAAATTCAAAGATCAAGAATTTCAGGTCTAGAAGCTATTCTCACTGACTATCGTTATACGGGAAGTATAGGATTATTGTTGCATGAAGGTGATTTGAATCAATCGAAATTTATTGTTTCAAATGGAAACAATGGTGTGATGGGTAAATTAAAAAAGGCATTTGTAGGTAATTTCTAAATTATGGTTAAACAAAGAACAATTAAAAAAACTGTCAAGGCTCGAGGGGTTGGTATTCACAGTGGAAAAGTAGTCAATTTAACTTTAATTCCTGCAGAGGCTGACCATGGCGTAGTTTTTAAGAGGTTGGATGCTGGGGGTAGGCAGGTTCATGCGCACAGTGCTTTCGTCAACGAGGTTGTATTATCTACTGGACTTGAAAATCAAGGGGTAAAGGTTTCAACGATTGAGCACCTTATGTCTGCACTCTCAGCTCTTGGAGTTGATAATTTGTTAGTTGAGCTAGACTCCTTTGAGGTACCAATTATGGATGGCTCCTCAGCACCGTTTGTTTTTTTGGTTCAGTCTGCTGGAATAGAAGAGCAGGAGGCACCAAAAAGGTTTATTGTCATCAAAGATAAAATTAGAGTTGAAAACGGTGAATCGTGGGCACAAGTCTCACCCCATAATGGCTTTAAAGTTTCATTAGAAATTGATTTTGAGCACAAAAAAATTAAAGAAAGCGGTCAAAAACTCACAATTGATTTTTCTGAACAATCCTACCTAAAAGAGATATCGCGAGCTAGAACATTTGGTTATGAGCGAGATGTTGAGATGCTTCAAAAACAAAACCTTGCTCTTGGAGCGAGTATTGACAATGCAATTGCATTATCAGACGATGACATCTTAAATGAAGATGGAATGCGCTATCATAATGAATTTGTGAAACATAAAATTTTAGACATTGTTGGAGACCTTTTCCTTTTGGGAGGTAATGTCATTGGACATTATGAGGGTTTCAGAACAGGTCACATGCTTAATGACCAACTTTTATCAGCAATTCTATCTCAACCAAAAGCCTTCAGTATTGAAACGTTTGAAGAGAGCGATTCACCAATACAATTTTATTCAGAAGATTGGCAAAATGATCTGTAAGTCTGACTTAAACTTCAAAAAATAAAAATCGATTGGTGACCTCCTTGCAGCCTGTTTTTAAAGCAAATTTTGCTTTAAACGAAGTGTTTTGGCTTGAAATTCTTTGGGTATAATCGAAAACTTTTAATTTACCGAAAAAGCAATGGAATTGAATGGCGCTGAAATTCTAGTAGATTGTCTTCAGAAAGAGGGCGTTGATCATGTTTTTGGTTATCCAGGTGGTGCTGTCCTTCACATCTATGATGCAATAGAGGCGCAGGATAAGATTACTCATGTTTTGGTCCGTCATGAGCAGGGTGCTGCTCATGGTGCAGATGGCTATGCAAGAGCCAATGGAAAGCCAGGCGTTGTATTGGTTACATCAGGCCCTGGGATTACTAATGCTGTGACAGGCATCGCAACTGCCCATATGGACTCAATACCAATGGTCGTGATCTCTGGTCAAGTCCCCTCACCTCTTATTGGTATGGATGCTTTTCAGGAGGTTGATGCAACCGGCATAACAAGATCATGCGTTAAGCATAACTTTTTAGTAAGAGACATAAAGGATATTGCTATCACTGTCAAAAAAGCTTTTCATATTGCAACTACTGGAAGGCCCGGTCCTGTTGTCATTGATATACCCAAGGATATTACCATTGCTAAAATGGAGAAAGAGGAATATCCTGAGTCTATAGAGATACGCTCATATAAGCCAACTACTAAGCCCAGCAATCGTCAAATTCGAAAAGCAGCAGAGCTAATTTCAAACTCAAAAAAGCCGATCTTATACGCCGGTGGTGGCTGCGTTATTGGGAATGCTTCAGAAGAACTTAGAGAGTTTACGCGCATGCTTGGCTTCCCAATTACCCAAACATTGATGGGGCTTGGCGCATACCCAATGACAGATAAACAATCTTTAGGGATGCTTGGAATGCACGGCACCTATGAGGCAAATATGGCAATGCATGGATCAGATTGTGTTGTAGCAATTGGAGCTAGATTCGATGACAGAATCACAGGCAACCTTGCAAAATTTTGCCCTACAGCTAAGTTTATTCATATTGACATAGACCCATCTCAGATTTCTAAAAACGTGGTTGCTGATATTCCAATTGTTGGACAAACAGCTCAGGTTTTGCAGGCACTTATCAATGAATTAAAAGATAAAGAGCTTAGTGATATTTCAAAATGGTGGTCTCAAATTGAGGATTGGAGAAAAGTTGATTCATTGGCCTACAAAAAAGCACCTGGGGTTATTAAGCCGCAATCAGTAATTGAGGCTTTATATGAGGTAACTGAAGGCAAGGCTATTGTAACGTCTGATGTTGGACAACATCAAATGTGGGCTGCACAATATTATCTCTTTGATGAGCCTCGGCAATGGATTAATTCTGGCGGACTTGGAACGATGGGTTTTGGNCTNCCAGCTGCTATGGGCGCCAAACTTGCNATGCCAGAAAAGGACATAGCTTGTGTCACAGGCGAGGGAAGTATTCAAATGATGTTGCAAGAGCTTTCGACCATGCTTCAATATGCAACTCCAGTGAAGATAATTAACCTTAACAATGGCTATCTTGGAATGGTTAGGCAATGGCAAGAGTTTTTTTATGAAAAGCGCTACGCAATGTCTTATATGGATGCTCTGCCTGACTTTGTTAAATTAGCTGAAAGTTATGGGCACGTAGGAATAAAAGTGGATAAAGAGGATGATCTCAAGCCAGCTCTAATTGAAGCCTTCAAGCAGAAAGATCGTACCGTTTTTCTAGATATCATAACCGATCCATCAGAAAATGTATTTCCAATGATTCCAGCTGGTGGTGCGCACTGCGATATGCTTCTTGCTGGAAGAGATGAGATGGTATCTAAAGATGAAACAGACTTTAATGCGGTGTAGTTTATGAGACATATTATTTCAGTTATATTGGAAGATGAAGCTGGAGCACTATCAAGAGTGTCTGGCCTTTTTACTCAGCGTGGTTTTAATATCGAATCACTCACTGTAGCGCAAACGACTGACCCTACCTTGTCTAGGATGACCATAGTTTCTTCGGGAAGTGAGAGAGTCTTAGAGCAAATTGTCAAGCAACTCAATAAATTAATTGAGGTTGTTAAAGTGACTGACCTGACAAGTCAAGATCATGTTGAGAGGGAGCTTATGCTTGCTAAGATATCTTCAACCTCTAAAGAAGGGGTAGACTTAAAGGAGTTAGTAGAAATTTTTGGGTGTAAAGTTGTTGATGTAAAAGACAAGATTTATACGATTGAGGTTTCAGGTAAGACTAAGAAAATTAATGCGTTTTTAGATGCATTAGAACCATCGAACATTATCGAGATCTCGAGAACTGGAGTAACCGGGATTTCAAGAGGAAAAAAATTAATCTAAATTATAGGAAAAAAAATGAATAGATATTACGATAAAGATGCAGACCTTTCAATTATTCAAGGCAAAAAAGTAGCCATTATTGGTTATGGATCTCAAGGACATGCCCATGCAAACAACCTTAAGGATTCGGGGGTTGAGGTCGTTGTTGGGCTTCGAGAAGGCTCATCTTCAGCTATAAAAGCTAAAGAGGCTGGATTGGGCGTAATGTCTGTAGAAGAGGCAAGTGGATGGGCAGATGTTGTTATGGTTCTTGCGCCAGATGAGTTTCAGGCAAGTATTTATTCTGAAAATATAGAGCCTAATCTAAAGCAGGGTGTTGCGCTAGCTTTTGCTCATGGACTTAATATTCATTTTGATATGATTGTTCCGAGAAAGGATCTAGATGTCATCATGATTGCTCCAAAAGCCCCNGGNCATACTGTTCGTTCAGAGTTTGTAAAAGGTGGAGGAATACCAGATTTGATAGCANTTCAGCAAAATGCAACTGGAAATGCTAAAGAGATCGCTCTTTCATATGCCTCTGCAATCGGTGGCGGCAGAACAGGTATTCTTGAAACAAGCTTTAGAGAGGAGACGGAAACAGATCTATTCGGAGAGCAGGTCGTTTTGTGTGGTGGAACAACTTCACTTGTTCAAGCTGGGTTTGAAACTCTTGTTGAGGCAGGATATGAGCCTGAGATGGCATACTTTGAATGCCTGCATGAGTTAAAGCTAATTGTTGACCTATTGTATGAAGGCGGAATTGCAAATATGCGTTATTCAATCTCTAATACAGCTGAATACGGAGACGTTACCAGGGGTCCAAGGATAGTGACTGATGAGACTAAAGCTGAAATGAAGAAGATTTTAAGCGAAATTCAAAGTGGCGCCTTTGCTAAAGAGTTCATTAGTAACGTTGGAGATTTACCAGCGCGTCGCGATGTTCAGCGCAAACATCAAATTGAAACGGTGGGTGAAAGCCTCCGTTCAATGATGCCTTGGATTGCAAAAAATAAATTAGTTGATCAATCAAAAAACTAATTTAAATGTATAAAGTCAGCTTTGATGTTTAAAAGTTATGACTGATAAAATACCAAGTAAAAGAGGAATCTACCTACTGCCAAGCGTTTTAACGACGTTTGGTATGTTCGCAGGCTTCTATTCAATAATTTCTTCCATTAATGGAGATTTCACAATAGCTGCAATCTCCATTTTAATCGCTATGTTTTGGGATACTCTCGATGGTAGAGTGGCTCGCCTGACAAACACCCAGAGTGCTTTTGGTGCAGAGTATGACTCACTGGCTGACCTGGTGTCATTTGGTTTAGCACCTGCACTTCTTGTATATCAGTGGACACTTTACGAGCTTGGAAGGGTCGGCTGGTTAGCGGCCTTTGTTTATTTGGCCTGTGCTGCACTCAGGCTTGCAAGATTCAATACTCAGGTTGGCACCGAAGATAAGAGGTATTTTCAAGGGCTTCCATCGCCAGCTGCTGCTGGAGTAATTGCAAGTATGATTTGGCTAAAAATTTGGACATTCGCCTCTTTTGATTCAGATGTTATTTCTCTGGGTTATTATCTTGGAGCTGGCATAACAATTTTATGTGGCTTATTGATGGTCAGCAATATTCGTTATTACAGCTTTAAAGAATTTGATTCTAAAAAAGCCTCATTCAGATTCCTGTTGATTGTAATTTTGAGTCTTATTATTTTAGTTTCTAAGCCCAATATCATTCTCTTTACAGGTTTCTTTGTCTATTTACTATCAGGTCCAGTCATTACCATTATTGGCCTTAATAAAAATCGTTTAAAGAAAAAACAAGCTTAATCAGCTCAAGTTCCTCTATAATTTACCGCTATGAATAAGTTTCTTAATTTATTGACACAAATTTCACTGAGCAAGCTCTTTGCTTTGTTACGATTATTGCCGTAAGGCAATAATAATCATAGTAGACGAAAGTCTATCCATAAAACTTAAGTTAAAATGTGAGAAATAATAAGGAGCTAGCGATGTCCGAAAAACTAATAATATTTGATACAACTCTAAGAGATGGTGAACAATCACCAGGCGCATCTATGACAAAAGATGAAAAAGTCAGGATTGCAAAAAGCTTAGAGAAGATGAAGGTTGATGTCATTGAGGCAGGATTTGCTATTGCCTCTCAAGGAGACTTTGAGGCAGTTCAAGCAGTTGCAAAAGCGGTAAAAGACTCTACAATTTGCTCTTTAGCTAGAGCAATAGATAAAGATATTGATAGAGCAGGGGAGTCACTAAGAAATGCTAATTCTGCTCGAATTCATACTTTCATAGCAACATCTGACATTCATATGAAGATGAAGCTGGGGATGACCCCTGACGAAGTGGTTGGTCAGGCAGTTAGGTCAGTCAAAAGAGCCACCAAATTTACAGATAATATTGAATTCAGTCCAGAAGATGCTGGCAGGTCAGATACAGATTTTTTATGCCGAATACTAGAGGCTGCAATCAATGCAGGTGCTACGACGATTAATATTCCTGATACAGTCGGATATAGTATTCCTTTTCAGTTTGGAGGAACTATGAAACAGCTTATTGAGAGAATCCCAAACTCTGACAAAGCTATCTTCTCTGCGCACTGTCATAATGATCTTGGCCTGGCTGTTTCTAACTCTTTATCAGCCGTTTTGAATGGTGCAAGGCAAATTGAGTGCACTATTAATGGGCTTGGTGAAAGGGCTGGAAATACCTCTCTAGAGGAAGTAGTAATGGCCGTAAGAACTAGACAAGACGTCTTTGGTTGTGACACAAATATAGATGCCACTGGAATTCTGGCTGCCTCAAGATTGGTCTCCTCCATTACAGGCTTTGTGGTTCAGCCTAATAAGGCGATCGTTGGTGCTAATGCTTTTGCTCATGAGGCCGGCATTCATCAAGACGGCGTCCTTAAACACAGAGAGACTTATGAGATTATGAAGGCAGAAGATGTTGGATGGAATAATAATTCATTGGTCCTAGGAAAGCACTCAGGTCGAAACGCATTTAAATCTAGGCTTAGTGAGCTTGGCGTTGAGTTTGAATCTGACCAAGATCTAAATGATGCTTTCTCAAGGTTTAAAACGCTTGCCGATAAGAAACATGATATCTTTGATGAGGATCTCCAGGCGCTAGTTTCTGAGACTCAAACAGAAGACACTGAAATTATTAAGCTTGTTTCTCTCAAGGTATCTGCGGAGTCAGGAAAAGTTAATACTGCTGACGTAACGCTTTCTATTAATGGAAATGAACATAGTGCTTCAGCCAATACCTCAGGTGCTGTTGATGCGACTTTCAATGCTATTTTGTCATTAGTTGACATAGAGCCAAAACTTCAGCTTTATTCGGTCTCAAATGTGACCCAGGGTACGGATTCATTGGGCGAAGTAAATGTTAGACTAGAGCATGAAGGAAAGATAGTTAATGGCCAGGGGGTTGATACTGATATCATCACTTCATCTGCAAAGGCTTATGTCCATGCATTAAATAAAGTTATGGCTAATGTAGAAAGGGCACACCCTCAGATTTGATGAGCCCTGATAGAGATCAATATTTGGAGGCGTTAGGGATACCTGCTTTTTTATATTCATCTGAAGGCTCAGAAGTTTTAGTTCAAGACAGATTTAAATTATTGGTCGTTGAGCTCAATTCGCAGGACTCATTTTGTCATGCTGGTGCTAGCCAAGACTTGCTAGAGAAAATGTTGATGTCTATTGGGATTGGTTTGAATGAATGTAGTCTTCTATCCATAGATAAATCTAAAATTGACGACTTTATTCAAGGCCATTCTTCAGAATTAATTCTGTTTATGAATTCATCTATTGCTGCTGAAGGGAAAACTTTATTTGTGACACATCATCCAAAAGATATAATCAATAATCCTCAACTCAAGAGAGAATCTTGGGAGGTTTTAAAAAAAGTTAAATTATGTCTAAAGTAGATTATTCACTCAAATCCTATGAAAGGCCCAAGCTAAAAACACCAAATGGTGAGAAAAAGCTTCTTCTTCATTCGTGTTGCGCGCCCTGCGCAGGTGAAATTATGGAGGCATTAGCTGCCTCTGATATTGACACAACAATATACTTCTATAACCCTAATATTCATCCCTTTGATGAGTATGAACTAAGAAAAGAAGAGAATATACGTTTTGCAGAGAAATTAGGCATGCCAATTATTGATGCTGATTACGATAGGGATGAGTGGTTTTCTAGAACCAAAGGCCAAGAAAATGAGCCTGAAAGAGGAGCAAGGTGTACCACTTGTTTTGATATGAGGTTTCAAAAAACTGCTCATTACGCTTCTGAAAATAATTTTGATATTATTTCATCGACTCTTGGAATATCAAGATGGAAAGATATGAAGCAAATTAATGACTCTGGTGCAAGATCGTCGGAACCCCATGAATTACCATATTGGGATTTTAACTGGCGAAAACAGGGCGGTTCGTCAAGAATGCTTGAGATTTCAAAAAAGGAAAACTTTTATCAGCAAGAGTATTGTGGATGTGTCTACTCACTTCGTGATACTAATAAATGGCGACTCTCAAGAGGCAGAGATAAGATTGAGAGAGGGGTTAAGTTTTACCAAGAAGCTAAATTAAAATTATCTCAGCTAGATTAACCCTCAATTAAGTAAAGAAGCAAAGATTTTTGAGCATGAAGGCGGTTCTCAGCCTCACTCCAGACTACACTTTGACTGCCATCAATCACCTCAGCGCTTACCTCTTTGCCGCGATAGGCTGGCAGGCAATGCATAAACACAGCATCATCCTTCGCTTGATTCATCATCAATTGATTGACCTGAAAGCCCTGAAAAGACCTTTCTCGCTGTTTTTTCTCAGATTCTTGCCCCATACTCGTCCAAACATCAGTAACAACTATGTCGGCATCTTTACAGGCGTCCATAGGGCTTTCGGAAAAAATAATATTTTTCTTATATTTTTGAACAAACACTTCTGAGGGTCCATAGTCAACGGGTGTTGCAATTGATAATTCGAAATCAAATATTTCTGCAGCTTGCATGTAAGTTTGACAGACATTGCATCCATCTCCAATCCATGCAATCTTCTTTCCTTGAATCGTCCCTTTTTGCTCTTGATAAGTCATTAAGTCAGCAAGAATTTGACAAGGATGTGATTCATCTGAAAGAGCATTGATTACTGGTTTACTTGAATGCCTTGAAAATTCAACAATATCTTCATGAGAGGATAGTCTTAGCATTACTGCATCAACCATTGAGCTTATCACTATTGCACTATCTGTAATCGGCTCACCTCTTCCCAGTTGAATATCTTTTTCTGATAAAAATAATGACTGTCCTCCAAGCTGAGTCATTCCGGCCTCAAAAGATACTCTTGTTCTAGTTGAGGATTTATCAAAAATCATTGCCAAAGTTTTGTTTTTGAGTGAGTCATTTAGCTTCCCACTTCTGTGCTCTTTTTTTAAACTAATTGCTCGATCAATGATTCCTTGGAGTTCTTGATGGCTTAAGTCGTCAAAATTAATAAAATTTTTTGTCATAATCTTTCCTAATTGCCTATAAGTGTAAACAATTTACTGACTAAGGTATCTATTTCCTGTTTAGTAATGATTAAGGGTGGAAGCATTCTTATTGAGCTACCAGTAACGTTGATTAGTAGTTTATCTTTCAAGGCTCTCTTAACCAGCTTAGTGCAATCAATCTTATCACTATCAAGGCCAATACCGATCATTAAACCTTTGATTCTTAATTCTTTGATGAGCTTATTGTTACTGAATTTTTTATCAAATTCAGATTTAAAGTAATCACTCATTTCATTGACGTTATCAAGTACTTTTGTATTTTGAAATACATCAAGAACACCTAAAGCAGCAGCGGTGACCAGTGGATTACCTCCAAACGTTGAACCATGAGTTCCAGGCGTGAGCATTTTTGATGCAACACCCTTAGCTAAACAGGCTCCTATCGGCACACCGTTCCCAAGTCCTTTTGCTAAACAGAGAATATCTGGAGTAATTTCATTGTGTTCGTGAGCGAACAACTTGCCAGTTCTCCCCATACAAGACTGAACCCCATCTAATATGAGCAGCCATCCATTCTTTTTACAAATACCTTGAACCTTATTAAGGTAGTCATCTTTTGGAATAATAACCCCAGCCTCTCCTTGAATCGGCTCAACCATTACCGCAACAATATCTTTATTGCTTGACAATTTACTAATTTCATCCACATCGTCATAATTGATATGAATAAACTCACTCATTAGAGGTGAGAATCCAGCTTGAACTTTACTTTGCCCTGTTGCTGACAAGGTAGCCATTGTCCGTCCATGAAAGCTCTGACTTGCGGTTAAGATTATTGGATTATCAATATCCTTGCTACGTGCATAAAGTCTCGCAATTTTAATCGCCGCCTCGTTAGCTTCAGCACCTGAATTAGCGAAAAAAACCTTATCCATATTGGCTAAGCCACACAATTCTTTGGCTAATTTTTCTTGATTATCTATACGATAAACATTAGAAGTGTGAAGTAGTTTTTGCGATTGATCAACTAGTTTTTTTGTTACAGTTGGATGGCAATGCCCAAGGTTAACAACTCCAATACCAGAAAGAGCATCAAGATATTCATCACCCTCTGAATCAGTCAGCCAGCATCCCTCTCCCTTTACGAAGGTCACTTCAAGTGGAGAGTAGTTAGACATCAAATTAGACATAAAAATTATTTAGGTTAGTTAAATAAAAAAAGCCCCAAATTGGGGCTTTTGAAATTAGGTATATTATTGTACTTAAGACAAGACAGCCACCAGTTGGAAGTTAGATTGAAGACAAGATCTTCGGGATTTAAATTGTCTTAACGCGATTGATATCATAACTCTTAAAGCACAACTTTAAACTATAAAAGATATATTATAACCTAATTTTGTTCATTATTCTTTCTGTAATTTAAGCTTAATAAAAGATAATAAAGTTAATTTTTATTCAAATTTTATGACAGAATAGAACTGCAAGATAAACAATTTTATTTCATTAATCTAAGGAGTAAAAATGCAATTAAACCTATCTGGTCATCACCTCGATATTACATCCGCCATCAGGCAACATACAAGCGACAAGCTTTCAAAAATCAAACATCATTTTGACAATGTCATGAACGTTAACATGATCTTAGAAGTTCAAAAAGACGTTCAAACTGCTGAAGCAACTATCCACGTTCGTGGTGCTGATTTATTTGCTAAAGCGCAAAGTAACGATATGTATGTTTCAATTGATCAGTTAATTAATAAATTAGATAGTCAAATTATAAAACACAAAGAAAAACTACATAACCACAGAGGTTAGCCCATATAAATTATAATACGTTGTAATAACTGCATAACGAGTTAGACTCGTTATGCAGTCCAAAAAACGGATATAAATTATGGCTGAGATTGAGCTTACTAGTTTCGAAGTAAGTCTTCAAAATTTAATGATAGCGCTAGAAGCATCTGAGCATGATGAGGCTAAACATCAAATTAAAGAACTTCATCCAGGAGAGATAGCACTCCTGTTTGAAGCTATTCAGCCAAAAGATAGGTCAATCCTTTGGCCAGGAATCGAAATTTCTATTCAAGGAGAGGTTTTAAAGGAGGTCAGTGAGGATGTCCAGTCTCAGCTTATAGCTGAGATGAGCGTTGAATCTCTAGTAAAAGCGACAGAAAAATTAGATACTGACGACTTGGCTGATATTGTTCCTAACATGCCAGAGTCAGCTGTTCATAGTCTACTCTTGACTCTCGATTTTAAACATCGTGAACGCCTCAATACAATATTAAGTTATCCAGAGAATTCAGCTGGAGGACTAATGAATACTGACTTTATTACTGTCAGGCCAGATGTATCAATTAGAGCTGTGATCAGATATTTAAGGCTTTTAAAGGAGATGCCAGTAGATACCGATCAAGTATTTGTTGTTGATAGGAACTTTAATTACTTAGGTTCTCTCCTAATAACCTCTCTATTGACTGAGGACCCAGGGCAATTGGTTGAAAAATTTATTAGTAACGACTTCTCAAAACCAGTAAGTGCTGATACAGATGAATCAGAGGTCGCACTTTTGTTTGAACAAAGAAATTTAATTTCTGCTCCAGTCATTGATGAAGACAATCAGCTTGTTGGAAGAATTACTATTGATGATGTGGTTGATGTCATAAGAGATCAAGCAGAGCATTCTGTAATGTCAATGGTTGGTTTAGATGAGGATGAGGATGTCTTCGCACCTATTATTCAGAGTTCAAAAAAAAGAAGTATTTGGCTAGGTGTTAACTTAATAACAGCTTTCATTGCTGTTTATTTTATTGGCCTTTTTGAGGCAACATTGCAACAGAAAATTGCTCTGGCAATACTTATGCCAGTTGTTGCCAGTATGGGTGGAATTGCGGGAACTCAGACGCTCATTATAGTCACTCGAGGTATAGCAACTGGAAAGGTCACTGCTGCAAATATTAGGGCTTTAATCAATAAAGAAGTTGCGGTGAGTGGTCTTAATGGGATTATATGGTCTATAGTAATTGGTCTAATAACATACTACTGGTTCTCTGATTTACTCTTAAGCCTTATCATTGCTCTAGCAATTATCACAAATCTAGTGGTTGCAGCTTTTTCTGGAGCGTTTCTACCTATACTCCTCTCAAAATTAAGAATTGACCCTGCGCTTGCTGGGGGTGTAATCCTTACAACAATTACCGATGTCATTGGTTTTGTGGCATTTTTAGGTTTAGCTGCATTGTTTATTTAGAAGATTAATAAAATAATGAAGCTTATCTATACCAATGAAAATCGAATCATGGTTCTTAACGTAAAAAATGTCCTCATGAGACATGATTTGGAAGTAACACTGAACAACGAATTTGCATCCAGCGCATCTGGAGGGCTTGCACCTTTTGATACATGGCCTGAAGTTTGGTTGCTGAATGATAATGATTTTGAAAAAGCAAAAAAAATCATCGATTCTATATCTCATGAAAGCAATTTAGATAGTTGGGAGTGCCAAAACTGCAAAGAGTTGAATGACCAATCATTTGATTTTTGCTGGAGTTGCTATGCAGAGAATACTTAATTTAACAAGAAAATAAAATCATGGAACTTACTGTCTGGCTAGGTTTATTGGCATCAGCTCTTTTTATAAGTATTTCTCCTGGACCTGGAGCAATATTTTCAATAAGCCAAGGAACCCAATATGGATTCAAAAGAGCATTGTTCTCAGTTGCAGGATTGCAATTTGGCTTGATCAGTCAAATACTGTTTCTACTTTTTGGTTTGGGCGTCCTAATCAACCAATTTCCCTCTGTATTTATATTTATTAAATTTCTGGGTATGCTGTATTTAATAGTTTTGGGAGTTTTACAGTGGCGTAAAAAAATTGAACAGATATCTACAAATGAAGATCATCATAGTCAAGCTTTCAATCCTCTCAAGGCAGCTCTTCAAGGCTTTTTTGTAAATTTAACGAATATCAAGGGTACTGTATTTTTTCTAGCACTAATACCATTATTTATTGATTTAACTGCTCTCAAACTATCAACTTGCATCATATTTACCTCGACATTAATTGTAATCGACTTGATAGTCATGGCTGGATATGTAACTCTTGCTCAGGTATCAAAGGCCTTACTTGCTGACCCTAAAAAAATATTATGGCAAAATAGACTGACTGGCTCAACTCTCATCCTTGTGGGTTTGATTATGGGCACCACTTAACTCTCAATAACTATGAAAATTTTTCATTTAGCCTTCACAGTTAAAGACCTCGATTCTACAAGACAGTTCTATGGAGAGTTGTTAGGGTGTCAAGAGGGAAGAAGTTCGGATACTTGGGTTGACTTTAACTTTTTTGGGCATCAGCTTTCACTTCACGTTGGAGAAGTCATCCAAAGAAGCAAGACAAACTCCAAAGTNGATGACATCTCAGTTCCTATGCCTCACTATGGATGCGTGATAGAGTGGGGAGTTTTTTATGACTTGGCGGCAAAACTTCAATCTAAAGGTATGCCATTTATTGTTGATCCTTGTGTCAGATATGAAGGGCGTCCTGGTGAGCAGGCTACGATGTTTTTTGAGGATTATTCAGGGAATGCTCTAGAATTTAAAGCCTATCGAAACCCTGAAGAGGTTTTTACTTCATAATAAATGATGGAATTGAATGATATTTGAAATCCTAAACCTTGAAACTATTATCGCATTTGTTTTAGCATCCGTTGTCCTAAGTCTTGTTCCAGGGCCTGATAATATCTTCGTCATGACTAATTCAGCACTAAAGGGTTGGAAGTCTGGCTTCTATATAACATTAGGTCTGTGCACTGGTCTAATCGGCCACACGATCCTCGTTGCTATTGGTGTCAGCGTTATATTTCAAACGAGTGCGCTTGCGTTTAATGGACTGAAGATTATTGGTGCATGCTACCTTATCTATTTAGGTTGGCTTTCTCTCAAGAGTAAAGAGTTAACTATAGATTCCAATGATGCTGAAAGTATCAACCGGTCCTATTATATTACTGGAATAGTCATGAATTTGACCAACCCAAAGGTTGCACTTTTTTTCTTGGTTTTTCTTCCGCAGTTTATAAACCCTATAAACGGAAGCGTAACAATACAAATCTTTATTCTAGGGTTTTTATTTATTTTGAGTGCTCTATTTGTTTTTTCATCTATAGCGTTTCTTGGAAGTTTCCTTGAAGGTTATTTAAAGAAATCTAGCACCATCAATAAAAATATAAATAAACTCGCAGCTTTGGTATATTTTGCACTTGCAATCAATCTATTTTTTCTTTAAAAAAATTTAATGATGAATATTAAATCAATAATTTGTAGCTATCAAGGCAATGAGAAAGATATCTGCAAAATTAGATTTGAAGTCTTTGTCGATGAACAGAATGTGCCTGAAGAGCTTGAAATTGATGGTCTTGATGAGGAAGCAAAACATGTCTTGGCCTATATAGATAATGAGGCTATAGGGACGGGCAGGATTCTGAGTGATGGTCATATTGGAAGGGTTGCAGTTCTTAAGAGGCATCGAGGACTTGGTATTGGTAAATTAATGATGCAAGAACTCATAGAGTGGGCAGAACAGGCTAATCTACAAAAACTTTGGTTATCATCTCAATGGCATGCAAAAGGATTCTATTTAGATCTTGGGTTTGAATGTGAAGGTGAAATATACGAAGAGGCCGGTATCGATCACATTAAGATGTCAAAAAAACTTTGTTAGATTGTCGATCTAAATTTAGAATTAAATCGACACAATCCATCGTCTTTTTTCTAGAAAGAAAGTACTCTTCACACTCTCCAATCTCTATGAAACCAAGCTTCTTAAGAACATTTGCAGATGCTTTGTTACCCTTAACATAGCATGCAGTAATAGCTTTAAAGTTCGTTTCTTTTTTTATGTATTCAATTAAGCCCATTGATGCTTCAGTCGCAAATCCATAGCCCCAATAATCCTTTGCAATCCAATAACCAAGGTCTAATTGATTGTGGTCTTCAAAACTGACTCCAACTCCTCCAACCAGTATATCTTTATAAAAAACACTAAATCTTAGATCATCAGGGCTTGATCTTTTAATAAACTTTTCGGCGTCTTTCACAGTGTATGGATAAGGGACATCAGATAACCATTTGGCGATATCCCAATCACCAACCAAGGAGACAAACAAATCTTTATTGATTGATTTATCAGGTCTTTTTAATACTAGTCTGATTGTGTTAATTGCTAGCAAATTATTTTTTACTAGCCCAATTACAGAGATCAGTGAGAACTGGAATTCCAGATTTTCCAAAAGCAGTTAAAGAGTATTCAACTTTAGGTGGAATGACTTCATAAACCTTTCTTTTGATTAGATTGTCATTCGACATTTCTTTTAATTGTTTCGATAGCATTTGTTGGGTTATATCACCAACAGCTCTTTGAAGCTCTCCAAAGCGCATTTTTTTTTGAGATAATTGCCAGAGAATACACAGTTTCCATTTCCCTCCTATTAGCTTGATAGCAGCAGTTGTAGGCGAATCATTTTCTTTAATCTTGCTCATAATGGTATGTTTAATGATAGTAGTATTAATTATGTTTGTACTTGTAATTATAGTATATACAACTAAAATTAACAGTTTTTTTTAATCGTAGAGGCAAAAATGAAATCATTAATGATCACAAAGTATGGGGATGTCAATTCTAGTTTAGAGGAGCAAGAGGTTCCAAAACCAGCAGTTAAAGCGAACCAAATCTTAATCAAAACATTCTCATCCAGTTTCAATCCTATAGATTACAAAATTGTTAGCGGTGATTATAAAGCATTAGGCAAACTTTCTTTTCCAGCAGGAATTGGAAGAGATATAAGCGGCATTGTTGATGAGGTCGGTAAGAATGTCAGAAAATTTAAGACTGGTGATAAGGTCTATTCAAGAATTAATGAGAGCTTTGTTGGAACTATGGCCGAATATGTTTTGTCAAATGTTGAAGATACAGCATTAATGCCCTTAAATCTAGGATTTGATGAGTCTGCAAGCATCCCTCTTGTTGGTTTGACAACGTACCAAGCGCTTGTGGACGTGGCAAAACTCTCTAAAGGAGAGAGTGTTTTGATTCATGCTGGATCAGGCGGTATTGGTACTTTTGCTATTCAGCTAGCTAAACATCTTGGAGCGAAAGTTACTACTACGACTAGCGCTAAAAATGTTTCATTCGTAAAAGGCTTAGGTGCTGATAAAGTAATTGATTACACTTCACAAAACTACCTAGACGAAGGCGCTGTTTTTGATGTGGTCTATGACACTATAGGAGGTGATCACACTTTAAACTCTTTCAAGGTCCTTAAAGAGGGAGGAAGAGTGGTGTCTATCGCTGGCACTATTGACAGTATTACCGCTGAACAATTTGGATTAAACAAGTTTATTCGGATGATTTTAGCTTTTCAAGGAAGGAAAGTATTCAAAACAGCATCAAAAATGAACGCAAAGTATAGGTTTTTGTATATGTCTCCAAATGGCGAGCAATTAAAAAAGCTTGCAAAATTATATGAGTCAGGAGTAATTAAGCCGGTACTAGATAAGACTTATAAATTTTCTGAAAGCATTCAAGCCCTTGAATATCTATCTAAAGGCCACGCAAAAGGTAAAGTAGTCGTAAAAATTCGTGAATAGATTTCATTTATGACCAGTAATTTTGTATGGGTATAAATTAAACTATTTTGATAAAATTAGAAGTTAGGATTAAATTATCATATATATGAAAACATATATATCTATTTCATGATAGTATGATAAAATTCATTTATGTTGCTTTAAAGTAACTAAATAAACATTCTATTTAACTGATAATAGAAGTATTGAAATACGGTGAAAGACCGCGTCAACCAAGGACGAAAATTATGAAAATTGGGGCTTTAAAAGAAACTACTACAGGTGAACAGCGCGTTGCCCTAACTCCTGAAAGTGCAATTCAGTTAAACAAACTAGGACATGAGTGCCTCCTAGAGAAAGATGCAGGGTTATTGGCTGGTTTTAGTAATGAGCAATATAAGTCTGCAGGTGTTGAAATTTTAGCTTCCGCAGATGCACTCTCTGAGGCAAGTGATTTAATTGTTAAGGTTCGTCCACCAAGCGAGCATGAGCTAAGCAATCTCCCTTCAAAAAAAACGCTGATTTCATTCTTCAATCCTGGGGCAAATGAAGCGCTGATGAATCTAGCCAAGTCCAAAGAGACTAGTGTCATTGCCATGGACATGGTTCCTCGCATTAGTAGGGCACAAAAAATGGATGCGCTGTCATCTATGGCAAATATCGCAGGGTATCGAGCTGTGATTGAGGCTGGTAACAACTTTGGTCGATTTTTCACAGGTCAAGTGACCGCTGCGGGTAAGGTGCCACCGGCAAAGGTTTTGGTTGTTGGAGCCGGCGTTGCTGGACTTGCAGCGATTGGAACTTCAACGTCACTTGGGGCAATCACTTATGCATTTGACGTAAGACCAGAGGTCGCTGAACAGGTTGAATCTATGGGCGCTGAATTCGTTTTCCTTGAGTTTGAGAGTGAACAAGAAGATGGTGCATCGACTGGTGGATATGCCTCTTTATCATCACCTGAGTTTTCAGCAGCGCAATTGTCAAAGTTTCGTGAGATCGCGCCTGAAATAGATATTGTCATTACAACAGCATTGATCCCAAATCGAGAGGCGCCTGAGCTTTGGACACCAGACATGGTTGCCAGCATGAAGCCGGGCTCTGTAATAGTCGATTTAGCTGCCGAAAAAGGGGGCAACTGTAAGCTTACTGTGATGGATGAGCGTATCGTTACTGATAATGGCGTAGTCATTATTGGTT
>JGI20151J14362_10001314_pt1 | contig 17989 bp, 12 predicted proteins | sample COG_01_FD_14362 | JGI IMG/M metagenome (IMG submission 14362)
TAAAAATAAAATCTTTTCCACATTTTTATACCAAAGAATAAGGATATCAGCCATAGAATTACTTCAGGGTAATTAGGATTACTGTTGTAACCAAAAAAACCTTTTAAGAAAACGCCAATTCTGCCTTTATCATGAAATAAATGAGTATATTCATCTTTCCCGTTTATATTGTATGAATAAAAAAATGATTCATCGGTTTCCTGCTTGGGTTTTAATATATCCCAGACCCTGGGGATTTGATCCTTTTCTTTTATACCAAACTGTTCAAGATGGTTGCCTTTTACAAAAAATTCCTCAACCTCGTGAGTTCCATATGCAACCATTCCAGAAGCAAAAATTACCAGCATGAAAGTTGTTGTTCGAAAGAATGCTTTAAGATTTATCCTCCTTCCCTGAATAACTATTGCATACCCAATTAATATAGCAATTGTCGTACCTGCAAAGAATCCTAGATATGAAAAACTGCCAGACATATTGAAACTTCCCATTAAAAACAAAGCTGTCTCAAATCCCTCTCGTAAAATTGCAAAAAAAACAACCAAGAATATCCCCCAACCAGCGTTTTTCGCAGCTTTTTGAGTTTTTTCTTCCATAGCTGTTCTTTGACTGACATGCTTTGAAAGCCAAAATATCACGTACCATAATAAAATGGCGGTGATATACATACTTACACCCTCAAATAAAGATTGAGCCGAGGCATTACCGATGGATGCTTTAATTACATTTATGGCGAAAGCGACGCCTATGCTTGCAAAGACTGCTGCGACAACAGCTAACCAAAGTTGTTTAATTTCTTTTTTTAAATTGTTTTTTTCTAATAGCGTATAAATAATTCCAACTATTAAGCATGCCTCAAGACACTCTCTAAAAGTGATAATAAATTCATTCATATATTTTTTAAAGTATGATTTATTTATAGATATTCTAAGTGAGAATAATTATCATTTCAACAAAAATAAGCGATAAAATTTAGATATATAAAAGCTGCTGATCATCAGATTAATCATACTCTAAGCCTTATCTTTGAGGTTGGTTGGCGTTTACCTCTTCGCCAATCCCAAGGGGCTATAGGTGTCTCATCAGCCCACAGTCCAATCCTTCTAGTTTTAGCTTGAGCTTCGAGTTCATAAAGTATCTCATTATCAGTATATTTTCTGTATACCCAGGCCATACCTTGCCTAACTAGTTCATTATTGACATTCAGATTATCAAGAAAAACCATACCAACAGTTCTTCCATACCTATCTTTGGTTTGTGTTTCTATGAGAATTTTTTTGATACTCAATATTTACCGCCTAATAAAATGAAGAAATTGAACAATTGAAGTGGAATAAGTAACATCCTGTATACTTTTTTTCTTAAATAGATATTATTGATCGTATTAGCAATAACCTGCATTCTTCGGAAATCATAATTATGAGTACTTTCGCTAATATCCAAGGGCGTAAAATTCAAATTGCTGTAATTGGTTGCGGACGTATTTCGCTAAATCATTTAAGCGCAATAGAGGTCTATTAAAATAATTTTTTAATTAGTAGTAGTTTGTGATTACGAATCAGCACCCCAGAAATTGCGACGGGAACAAATATTAAATTTTACTGAAAATAAGCTAACTGATCATAAATTTATAGGATTTTATATGAGAAAATATTCAAGTTTAAGCTCTGTGTTAAAACTAGCAGATAAGAAGAGAGCCTTTCATAGAAAGTCCAAGCCAATATATCAGTACTTTTTGGATAAGTACCTCTCCTTAAGCAAAACTTCAGGAAGGACAGGTGATGCTGACTTTCATGTTGATTTCATAGTACATCTTGCAAGTATATTGCGCCCTAAATGTTACGTTGAACTAGGTGTATATAAATGTGAGACATTTAATAGAGTTTCGAAATTCTCAGAAGAGTCCTATGCAGTCGATATAAATCCAGTTGCTGGAAACTATATTAATAACATAGAGAACTTCCATTGTTCTACGACAGAAGATTTTCTTAGATTCTTTGATAAAACCGGCAAAAAAATAGATTTATTATTTATTGATGCAGATCATAGTGCTTCTGCTGTAGAGTTCGAATTTACAAAATTTTTCAAATATATTGTCGATCAAGGTATCATATTATTGCATGATGGTTTTCCGTTAGATAAAAGTCAAACAAGTCCAGCTATTTGCGGAGACGGATTTAAAGCTATTGATAAATTATCTCGCCAGTCTAATCAAAATGGCTACGAAATGGTTACTATCCCTTTTCCTCCAGGATTAACAGTCTGCAGAAAGCGTGAACAGCAAGCCCTGTTTCTTTAATCAATCTTGTTTAAAAAGACACCCCTGCTATGATCCTGATAAATTTATGTAAATATGGTTGAGAATGAAAATTATAGCTATTGTTCAAATTTATAATGAGTTATCAAATGGATTATTAGAGCATTTTTGTTCGTATAACACCTCTCTTTTCGATCATGTGATCGTTTTTGATGATGGTAGTACGGATGGCAGTGCAAAGTATTGTAAGGATCGCGGCTTTACCGTTTTACGGCAGTCAAAGAATGACTTTAGCGCAGAAATCTTTCATAAAAAATCACTTATAGAATGCGCAAATAATTATGATCCTGATTTCATAATGATGCTGGATGCCGATGAAATAGTGTCACTTGATCGTTCAAAACTTGAGGATATATGTCTTGAATTAGCCGATAGTCATGCGGATGGATTTGAGGCTAACTACATAAACTTGTGGAGAAGTAATCATTATAAAAGAACTGATAGCCTTTTCGACGATCTAAAGCCTGTAAAGCTTTGGAAACATCGAAAGGATATAGACCCATATCCTATGTTAAAGAAAGGCCTACACCAGCCGCTACATCCTCAATATGTAAGTTCGACAATCTACCGAGAAGATTTAGTTTTTATTCATATAGGCTTTTCTTCAAAGGAAAGAGTTATCGATAAATTCATTCGTTATCGTTCCCTCGGACAAACGGGGTTTGAGCTTATGAGATTTATAGATGAATCTAAGTTGAGACTCGAGCTGGTTCCGCATGAATATCTTCCACAAGATTGGAGTGGAGACTATTCAAAGCCAAAGCCGCTGAAAATAACTGATTATCTATCACTTGTTGATGAAGCTAAACTCCGAGTTTTTAGGCCTAAAGTCACTATTTTTAGCTTGATTTATAAAGATGTAGGCTGGTTGCAATTTGTGTACGAGCAATTTTTAAAATACACGCCACTTGATGGCATTGAATTTTATTTTGTAGCGAACGATGCTGAAGCAGATGTTGTATCGTATCTTAGAGATAACTATATACCATTTTATGATTTTAGAAACAGCGATAAGCACAAACAAGAATACTATATTAATAATGTTTATCGTGCTTATAACTTTGGAGTTACTCAGGCGAAAGGAGACTATATTCTTTTGTTAAATTCCGATATGGCCTTTAGCGATGGATGGCTTGATGTATTACTTCAGCATTGCGAATCTGATGTATGCGTTGCCTCTCGTTTAGTTGAGCAAGGGAGGTTAAAGACAGGGAAGTATGGAATCGAAAAAAATTTTGGAACATCATGGGAAAATTATAACGAAGACGGCTTTCAGGAATATGCTAAGAGTATAAGCGATAATAAATTCAAAGAAGGTGGATTGTTTATGCCCCTTCTTGTCAAGAAATCGGATTTCATTGAGGTCGGCGGCTATCCACAAGGCAATGTGGTTCCGGGAAGTGATCCATTCTTTCCTGTTATAGCTGACCCTGAAACTCCTGCTATTTCTGGTGATGTCATATTTATTGAAAAATTATCAAAGATCGGAATTAGTCATATTACTGCTTTCGACAGTATCGTATATCACTTCCAAGAGGGGGAGAAGCGAACAGAGTATTCGTCTTATTCAAAGCAGAACTCAGCTTCTTTAGCAATTTGCAATGATCAGATAGTTGGTATAAATGGTGAGAAGACTCTCTGGGGACATTTGTCGATGTTGCCTAGCACAGTGCTGCTTAACCATGAATTAGTCAGTGGAAAAACTCCCGCGACATACCAGAGGTATTTAGAGTCTTCAGTTTATGATATCTCAGTAGTTTTTCAAAACGCTACCTTTATGCCCCGGCTTTTCCCCGATAAGCATTGTATAGTCTATCTTCAAGATAACCTTAGGGCTATGGGTCGCGCATCTGCTGAACAGGAAATTAATTTAATTAACGCAGATTTAATAGTAGCTAATACACTTGATACTGCTTCATCATATCCTGAATATGACATAGATATTTGCCCAGTTGGTGTAGATTCAGAATTATTTAAGCCCTTGGACCGAAGTGAAGTTCGCCAAAAATACAGCATTGGGTTGAATGAAACTATCGGGATTTTTATTGGAGCGTTGGATGATGTGAAAGGTTGGCCTGAGGTGCGAGCTATTATTGAGTCTGACCTAGAATTGCGTTGGATAGTTATTAGTAAATATGAAGATACGTATAGTCATCCAAACATACGTTTTTTTTGTAAGCAACCTCAGAGTGTGATTATTGAGCTTTTAAATACTGCAGATTTCTTCATCTTAGGGTCATCTGTCGAAACCCAATGCATAGCAGCTATAGAGGCAGCTTTGTGTGATGTTCCTGTCGTAATGAAGCCGGTAGGAATTTTTGCCAATTTAAACGATGAAGATAAAAGCGCAATCGGGAGTATCCAGACAGACCTCTCAGCAGGTTTGAAGTACGTACTTGCAAACAGAAAGGGGTTTTCACCGCGGAATGCTATGCTCCTTAATGGAATTTCTTTGGATGCTACAAACCCTTTGTGGTGCAGAATTTTCACACGTGAAATGATGAAGTCATTGAGTAAAAAATATCGGTGTGACACAAGCCAAAAATCTACTTTTAATTTGCGTAGTAAGGTACTTTACAAACTTGAAGTGTTGTACCGCTTCTATGTTCTACAGCCGATATTAAAACGTGATACGTTTTACTCAATCGCAGAATTGTCTGCCTATATCCAAAATAGTTTACCACCTCCTTTTCATAAGACACTCCGCGCTGTTTGGCGTTTTCTAAGGAGGCCCCTTGATTTATAACTTTTTAGGCTCCCGCTCAGTCTGTATTCTTTCTTTTTCTTGTGTGATCGGGTTGTTGCTGGCTGCTATAGAGTTATTACTCTCAGCATATATCGTCAAATTATTGTCATTAATCGGGGTTTTTAGCCCTGATGGAGGGTTATTTGCGGGGTTGTTAAATATTACCGATGACCCATATATCGTATTGAGTGGTTTTATTCTTGTTGCCCTGCTGCGATCTTCTCTCCATATTGCAAAAGGGTATTTCGCTGTCAGTGCTAATGAATTATTTATAACAAGGCTCAGATTTTTATGTATATCAAGTACGCTGAATAAAGTTGGGCCAAAACAAAATACGTCAGGAGTCTATTCTCTGATTTCAGACGTTTTTTTAAAGTCGGCTCAAACATTCTTTGGCATTGCTCATTCTCTTCCGCTGATCATACAATCAATAGTAATGCTACTATTTTTGTTTTCAGTATCAGCCTATCTTTCTCTTGTTGGTCTATTGTTTCTTATTATATCTGGTTCTTTCGTGTTCATTGCGCAGCGAAGAATCGCAAAGATTGTGGGTCCTCTTTCTGGTATAAACAAATCTCTGTATCGCAGTTTGAAACGAATTCTAGATAACTTGCTGCTTATAAGATTCTGCAAGTTAGAGGAGCTTGAGAATACAAAGGTTGCATTGATTCTTGGTGATTACTTGAAGCGTGTGCGCAGAGGTAATTTCTATAGCCTCTTATCGGAAAATATACCCACTTGCATTGGATCTCTTGTAATTTCTCTGTTATTTGTGATGCAGATAAAAACTGACGAGGTGAGACCAGAAATCTTTATTGCATTCATTTATATTTTTGTTCGATTTGTACAATGTGTAAGTCAGACGGTTAGCTTTGCTGGCCTTTCGATTTTAAATTACCCGTATTTTATTGCGGCTCTTAAATATTTTAGTAGACTTCCATTAGATGAGGTTAAGGCGTTTGATGCGATTTTACTGAATCATGATAAACACAATAAAGATGATTCGTTCAGTGAGAAAAAACAAATCCGATCGGATATCCGATTAAAAGCTGCTCCAGATATAAATATAAAACATATAAGCTATAGTTATCATAATGAAAACCCTTTGTTTATTAATTTAGATTTTAGAGTCAAGTCCGGCCAGTGTTGTGTTATTGTTGGACCAAGCGGTGCTGGGAAAAGTACGTTACTTAATCTATTGGTTGGAGAGCTTGAGCCAAACGAGGGCCTAATAGTGATCAATGGCCAATCACCCAGTTCCTTTCTAGACCTCTATAGTGACGAAGCTGCCTACGCAGGACCAGAACCACTACTATTTGAAGGAAGTATAAGAGAAAATTTGTTATATGGATCAGATGGTACTGTATCCGAACAAGAAGCCTATAAAGTGCTAGAGGAGTTAGGCCTTAAAGAGTGGTTATCTCAGTTCAATTATGATCTTGATAAACCTCTAGGGAGCCCGGGGATTGCTGTCTCCTCAGGACAAGCGCAACGGATTTCATTGGCGCGAGCAGTTTTAAGGAAGCCAAAATTACTGATACTTGATGAAGTCACTGCAAATCTTGATGTCGCTGCGGAACGAAAAATTCTTTCTTTACTGGAACAGTTAAAAGGCGTTACCACTACTATTATCGTGACTCACAGTAGTGAAATAATGAGAAATGCTGATATTACCGTTGACCTGTCCAATAAACAACCTCTTTTGCGGAGAAACTGAGTTGAGCGCGTTGAGCTCATTTCCAGGTGATTCATCTATAAGAGTCACCATCGTAACTCCCGTCTATAACCAAGCATCGACTTTGGCTGAGACGATAGAGAGTGTGCTCAACCAGTCTTATCAAAATATTGAGTATATAATTGTTAATGATGGCTCTACTGATAATACAGCCGAAGTTTTAGATGCATATAGTGATCGAGTTCGTATAATTACACAAAACAATGCGGGGCAGGCTGCAGCATTGAATTTGGCTTGGGGTTTGGCATCAGGGGAGTATTTCACATACCTTTCAGCAGATGATATTATTTATCCACATTGTATTGAAACTCTGGTTAAATCTATTGATGGTCAGACTCTTGTGTATTATCCGGACTATGATTTGATTGATGTTCAATCTTGTAAAATTAGGACGAAGGTAATGCCAGAGTATAACCTAAGAGATTTAATTTGTGGTTTGATTTGCCAGCCTGGTTTGGTGGCAATTTTTCGAGCTGATGTCTTTCGCCTCACTGGAGGATGGGATAAAACTTACCAGTTTATTCCTGATTTCGAATTTTGGGCGCGTGTTTCGAATCTTGGTAAATTTAAACGAGTTCCTTATTCGCTAGGAGGCTTTCGGATTCATGATGAATCGGGATCAGTTCGAAGTATCAATCTAACTGCTTCGGATGAGATTATCCGTTTTGTTGACGAATTTGAATATCCTTCATTTAACCATTGTAAAAGAGGTGCGAGTTTTAAAGCCCGCTTGATGTCGGCTCGAAGTCATCTTCAATCAGGTCGTTTCTATTTTGGAATAATAAGATATATTGAATCTTTCAAAGTAGATTCCCGCTCTGCTATTAAATTAACTAATATAATTTTTGTGCTAAACGGTCTTTTTAAATCCATGTATTATCGGATTAGAAGATCTTTTATTCTAAGGCCCTGAGTTCAGTATGATATTTTATAATATTATTTATGCGCACGGTATTCATACTGGTGGTGGATTGACATTGCTTAAAGAAGTATTAGCTGCTGTTAGCAAGAGTCCCGATTATAAATTCATTCTAGATAGCAGAATCCGTGATGAAGTTTCGAAATATAATTTAACTTACGTTGATTATTTTGAACCTGGAATATTAGGGCGTATTCGGTCAGAATTAAGATTAAGAAAATATGGTTCCGAAGTAACAAAAGTCCTTTCCTTCAACAGTCTTCCATTTTTTCTACCACTAAAATATCCGATTACAATGTTTTTTCAAAATGTTAATTTAATTTATTCTACAAGAAATTCAGGATTCTTGGCTTATTTTAAGTCAAGGTTCTTTAGATTTCATGCTTCGAATGTCGATGAGTTCATTGTTCAAAGTGCAACTGTTCAAAATATATTGAGTGCTGCTACTGATCGACCTAGTAGTATTATGACATTACTTGATATTAGTCAGCTATTATCTAACTCCTTGTCTGAGCGTAATTTAATCACGGAGGGCGTTAAATTTATTTATGTAGCAGACGATTCAGATCATAAAAATCACTTGGTTCTCTTTCAAGCTTGGAGTTTAATAAGGAGAATATTCCCAGCTTTTAAGATGGAGCTAGTCGTAACTATCCCTTATTACACTAAGGGAGATTTTGGACGGTATTCTGGTGAGTTTGATTACGCGGGACTTTGCATTAAAAATATCGGATATGTACAACAATCGGAGCTCTTTGATTGGTATAATCGTTGTGATGCAATGATTAATCCTTCTTTAAGCGAGTCTTTGAGCTTACCTCTAGTTGAGGCTCAATTTTTTGATCTTGATATTATTGCATCAGAATTAGATTATGTAAGAGATATCTGTATTCCGGTTGAAACTTTTGACCCTCAGTCCGCAGTTTCAATAGCAAGGGCGTTGGCTCGATACCTAGATTTGCCATGGCCGCAAAGTGTTTGTCCTACAACCCCGGGTGATTTACTTGAGAGAGTTTTTGGATGAAGTTATTTTTAAGTTTTTGTGAGGTTCTAAATTGCATATATTCAACTATGAAAAATTTTTAGAGAGCGTTGATAAAGAGTTTATATCTTATAGTAAAGCATCTCCTTATCCTTTTGCGTATTTCGATGATCTTTTTGACGATGATTTACTTGACGAAGTAAATAACGATATTGATCAAGTTAATTTCGAAAAAGATATTCGCTCAATAACTGGGGTCGAAGTTAAAACTCGTTCGAATTTTGAAGATAATGAGTCGCTTCCCCCAGCTACTCGTCGTGTACTCGAACTCATCAATGGTGGTAAGTTTTTAAACATCGTATCAAAGCTAACCGGTATTAAAGGATTAATTTCAGACCCATATTATGATGGTGGTGGCATTAATATTATAGAGAATAATGGCACTTTGGCAGTCCATGTGGATGGTACGACGCAGCATCGAATGAAAGTTTGCCGTCGAATTAATGCGATTCTTTTTTTGAACGACGATTGGGACCCAAATTGGAACGGGTTCCATGAACAATGGAACTTCATCAATAAAGATCTATCACCATTTGATGATAAGCAGGAGTGGAAATGTGTTCGACAGATTTTTCCTAAGAAGAATAGACTGCTTTTCTTTACCACCAATGATCATAGTTGGCATGGCCATGCTGGAGTTCTAAAGGTTCCAGAAGGTGTGAAGCGTCGATCACTAATTGCATATTACTACACATCGTCGCGACCAGATTCAGATCTTCTTTTTGACAACCCACATCGCGCTCTATTTATTAACAATGAAAAAACTCTCAAAGAAGGTGCATTTGATGAGGTTAAGATTGTCCTGTAATGAGTTATGAAACTCTCTGTAGTCGAGAAGAGATGTTAGTTGTTCACGATGAGTTTGATTACTACCGAATACCGGCTGATAATAATCGTTTGAACCATAAATTTTTTTTATGAAGGTTCTTGTGAACTTTCTTCTATAAAGGGTTACAATTCAAACAACATACACAGATTAGACGTGCCTGGAATGAAGAAACTACTGCTCAAGTTAGATTTCATAAGGAAAAATCGTAGCGGGAGAGAGCGCTCTGCCTTATGAGTAATCGAATCTTGGTAGTTGGCGCAAACGGAATGCTTGGAGGCAGCTTATTTCGATACCTTTCTAAAATTCCAGCATTTGAGGTGTTGGGAACAGTACGGAGCACAGAGGCAAAATTTGCTCTTGATCAGCAAGGATTTGCCAAAATCGCTTCTGGCGTGGATGTAACTGATTTTCAAACGATTACCAAAGTTATAAGCGACTTCAAGCCCAATTATGTCTTAAATTGTGTAGGTGTAATTAAGCAGCTTGATGCATCTAGGGCGCCTGTTCCTTCAATTCAAATTAATAGTTTGCTGCCCCATCAGTTAGCAAATGCGTGCGATGAAGCTGATGCAAAGCTTATCCATTTTTCAACTGACTGTGTTTTTTCCGGTCTAGCTGGTTCGTATAAAGAGTCGGATACACCAGACGCGACTGACCTTTATGGTCGAAGTAAGCTATTAGGGGAGGTTGACTATGGACCCCATCTCACTCTTAGAACTTCTATAATTGGCCATGAACTGGCTAAATCACTGAGTTTAGTCGACTGGTTCTTGTCTCAGAACGTTAGTGCAACAGGGTATAGAAAGGCTATTTTTTCCGGTATGCCAACAATATACGTTGCTGAGTTTTTAAAGCACTATGTTTTCGGGAAAGAGTTAAATGGCCTTTATCACTTGAGTGTTGATTCGATTGATAAATACACTCTTTTGCAGTTGATTAATGACGCATACTCAACTGGGATAAAAATTATTCCAGTTGATGATTTTGTCATTGATCGAAGTCTAAATTCAGATGCGTTGAAAGCTATAGTTGATTTTAAACCACCGGCCTGGCCCGAGCTAGTTAATAAAATGAGGGAAGAATATCTTGAATACTTCGCTTGAGATACCAAAGCTGAGATTATTGTGATCATGTACCTGTTCATACAGGTTAAATTATGACGACGAATTCAGTCACCTACATTATAGTATGAGTGATTAAAATGACTTCTTAAAACCTACCAGTTTGAATTCTATGCATTGTTGTAAATTAAAAAATAGTCGTTTCAGGAATCTTCAAATCAAATTGCAAGTTTTGGAAATGTTCCTGCACAGAATTATTTATTATTTGGAGTTATTTTTTTAAATATTGTGATTATCTATATAATGGAACGACGCTAAATATATGTTGTAAGCTATTAAAAATATTTTAGATATGTTCCTAACAAAAAAGTAAAGCTCAAAGTGAAGATTTATTTACAGGACTTAAAAATTAATGCGAATTCTTTTGGTGACACAATACTTTTGGCCCGAATCTTTTGTTATCAACCAATTAGTGACAACATTGGCTGAAAAGGGGCACCATATTGTCGTATTAACTGGAAAACCAAATTATCCTGAGGGTGAAGTCTATTCAGGTTATCAAAAGCATGGAGTACAGTATGAGACGATGGGTGATGTAAAAATAATACGGGTGCCATTAAGGCCAAGAAAGTCTGCTAGCGCTAAAGCACTTATATTGAATTACTTCTCCTTTATTTGGTCAGGTTTAATACGTTTTCCATTCTTAGTTAGGAATAAACAATTTGATGAGATTTTTGTCTACGCACCTTCACCAATTACATCCGCTATTCCAGCTATACTTCTCAAATATATCAAACGAGCTCATTTATCGATATGGGTACAGGATTTGTGGCCAGAAAGCCTTTCTGCAACGGGATTTATTAAAAATAAATTTGTATTAAAATCAACTGGCCTTCTAGTCAGATTTATTTATGCAGCTGCTGATACCCTGTTAGTTCAATCGAAAGCATTTATTGAGCCAGTAAGCGCCTTATCAAGCAAAGATAAGATAGTTTATTTTCCAAATTCCATGAATAATATTGAGCAACTTAAGTGTGAATCAGTTAATTTACTGCCATTATATCTAGAAGAGTATTTGGATAACCATTTTTCCTTAGTGTTTGCTGGCAATATAGGAAAAGCGCAGTCAATAGAAACTTTAATCGGAGCAGCCCAACAATTGGTTGACTTTCCTAAGATTCGAATAGTAGTCGTGGGATCAGGAAGTATGCTGGAATGGGCAAAAAATGAAGTTCAGGATCGTGCTTTAAAAAATATAGTCTTTACAGGAAGTTTTCCAATAGAAGTGATGCCACCTCTCTTTGCTAAAGCAAAAGCATTATTAGTGTCACTTACAAGTCAAAAAATATTTACGTATACAATCCCAGCTAAAGTACAAGCATATATGAGTGCAGGACGGCCCATTATCGCTAGCATCGATGGCGAAGCAGCGAGAGTAATAGAGGAAGCCCAAGCCGGTCTAACATGTCCAGCAGAGGATTATCAGGCTTTAGCAGCGAGGATCGTTCAGTTCTTCTATATGTCAGAACCCGAGCGAAATATAATCGCTGATAATAGTAAAAGATACTTCCTTGAAAATTATGAGATAAATCAACAGTGTGAAAAATTAGTCGAAATTTTACAAAAAAAAATTGAACTTAAGAGATAGATATCAAAATAAAAAGCACTCATTTTAAGAGCAACAGGTATGCTAGGTAATGCCATATTCAAATTGCTGTCGAGGGAATCCCGTTACTAGGTCTAAGTAGCGTTGCGAGACCCAGAATGGCTTGTATATTTTTATTAGCTAGAAAAAATTAACTAATCAGCAATGTTGATGTTTAGGATAGAAGGCGTTTAGAAGAGATGTTAGATAAAGTCCAATCTGATATTATCATCAACTGCGTTGGTCTGATCAAACAACTGGATAATTATAATAACCTTTCCAAAAGTTCAGCCTATCAATGCATTCTATGGCAACGATACAAGTCAGAAATATCCTTCTGATTCAACGGCCAAAAAACTCAATTGTACGAATTTTTATGAGAGGTGATGCAAGGAATCTTCCTGGAATGTGCCAAAAGCTTATGTGCTAGAAACTTATCAAATTTTTATCTGGCAATATCTAACGCTAATCTAGCAGGATTTGGTCGTACTGATGATTAAAAAGCTACACTTTAAATAAACGCCAAACACGGGCTGTTATTTGAAAGCTCTAAGAATAGGCTTCAGGATTAATTTAGAGCAAAATTTAATAGTATAATTAATAACGTCAAATAATTTGATCAAAGCAATTAATGCATTTCGTCTGATAAAAGCGCTTTTCATATAATTTGATTTTCTAGCTAATAAACTTTCACTTAAATATTGCATGTAGTTCCTCAAATACCCCTTAAACTCACTCTTTATGAGGGCATTCCACATAATTTTTCCATTTTCAGTAGGCAAAGGAAGAAACATGGTTAAATATTTAAAATGATAAAAAGGCTCGCCTGTCTGTTTTAGATATTTCTTACCGAATTCATATAGGTCATCCTTGGAGATGTAGTAGTCCATATAAAAAGTTACACGAGCAACATCATTTGGACAGGTTATTCGATTTACACCGTGAAAGCTTTCTGAATCGTGAGTAAACAATACAAGTTTATTGGGTTCTGGGAGAACTTCTTGGATTTTTCGATACCCCGTTTTATCAAAAAATACAGTTTCGCCTTGCCAGTTATCTTCCCACTTTGGTACGGCATAAAATATACTATTTGCAACATGTATTAAATCACCTTCATTAACATATGAGTGATCAACATGACTTCCTAGAAATCCACCATTTTGCATCCTATGCATTGGTGCATACCCAGCAAAACCATCTATCTCAAGAAGAGAATATATTTTTCCTGTCCATCCCGTGAGTATTCCGACTTGTTTTTTAGCTTCCTCACCTCCCTGAAATTCTATTATTTTCAAAATCTCGGTATCCAATCCTTCAATTTTAAAGACCACCTTCTCTTTTTCGATTAGCGTGCTAGCTTTACTATCACCCTTATTATGCTGAATCCTATCCAATGCTTTGATACACGACTGAAAATTTTTATTGGAAAGAAAGTTATGTATGATTTTTGTGGCCAAAATCGCAGTCCTTAGATGAGTGCGTTCAAAAGTATAGGCATAGGGTGCCAATACAATGAGCAATTAATAATGCAAGTTAACTAAAATCTTTACACATGATAACATTAAAGCTGTGTCTAATATCTGAGCATGTTTATGAACAGGGTCTCTCAAATTTAGTTGGACCTCTTGCTCTTATGCCAATCCACCTAGCAGGGTAGTAATAAAATTTTGAGACAATATATAAAATATGCTTTAAATAAACTAAAGCCATCAAGAGTAATTAAAGATATTTATGGCATCTCATATTATGACTCAAGACTTGATGCGCTAACAAGACATATAGCCATCAACAAAGTATATGAGGAATACAAAGAAATTGAAGAATTTATTTTCACCTATAAATTATCATTTGATACAGCGATTGATGTTGGAGCAAACTGTGGCCTTATCACGTTACCTCTTTCAAAAAAATTCAAAAAAGTAATTTCTTTTGAGCCTGACCCTTCAAACTTTCAGTCTTTAAATAAAAACATAAGCTTAAACTCAGCCAAAAATATTTTATGTCATCAGCTCGCTGTTGCTGATTCACCTGGTGTTATACAGTTGAGCGTAAATCGCATTATTGATGGCGATGGCATGATTAATTCTGGATTATCTTCATTGCATAAAAAAAATCGTGTTTTTTCTAAAGATATAGTAAACACCGATGTTATTACTATCGACGATTATTGCTTCCAAAATGGAATTGATGATTTAAGTTTTTTGAAAATTGATACAGAAGGGTATGAACATCTCACCTTGCTAGGGGCGCTTGAGACTATTAAGTCATCTTTGCCTGCTATTTTCTATGAATTTAGCTTAACTCTTGATAACAGGTGTGGCGATGATAGCAGGAAAAAATCATTTAATTTTTTGCATCAGTTAGGTTATTCTCATTATTACTTAGTTGAGAATGTTTTCAAAGAATTGAACCACCGTGAAGTGGATAGCATCCAGAAAGATATAAATTTATTTGCAATTCATAGCGCTTAAATCGACTAAAATTTATTTTGGTTGGGTTGTTTCTATTTGTGATTGTTGCAAATTAAAAAAATAGTCGTCTCTAAAATCTTCAAATAGCTTTAACTTAAGTCTGAGATTCCAAGGTGATAGAAAATCCTACAGATTAGCCTGAAGTTAATAAACAAAATTAAAAGTAATTAATATTAGTTGCTCATTTATTTTGGCTACAAGTTAAAATACTGTGAAGTATTCACGCTCATTCTCAATATAAATTGGCGCAAATTAAATTTATGAATTACATCCCTAATATTGGCTCAAGTATGATTCTTGGAGTAACAGTATATTTTTGTTCATGATACATGATGTAACTGCGCTTAGCATGTTCGTAGCACTTATACTTAAATTACCGCGATTTAAATTTTGTAGTGATCAAAATCTCTCTTATTTGAATTATGAGACCAATCCTTTTCATTCAAACCAATCGAATTTCGAGTGAGTGTCATTTCAAGTATTTCGCGAAAATTTGTACTTGTTCTAAATTTTATCGATGATAGATATGTTATGAACCATGATATCAAGCAATACCCTACAATACTGCTATAAGTATATTGTGGCTCCACTATTTGGCTTTTGCCTCATGGCACCAATATCTCAATTAGTTTATCTTGGACATATACTTTACCAAAATCATCCACAAGCAGCTTAGTTTTATTAGATTTGATTATTAAAGGCACTCTAGAATTTTCATTTTCACTAAACATTGCCCTGTAATTATGATCAGATGTCAATATTATTGTTGAAGATTTGTACGCATCTAAAACTTTAAGTTCGTTTACTAGTTGTCCTATAATCTTATCGACCAATACTAATTGTTTATCGTAGTAATCATCATTTGGTGAAAATGCATCGTTTCTATAAATGTAATCATTGCCATCATAAATAAAGGGAGTGTGAGGGACTGAAAAATGCAATAGCTGGAATGACCGGTTATGAGATCTTATTGAGTGTAAACTAGATTGTAGAGATTTTTTAACAGTATTTATTTGATTAGATATCGCAGCTCGTGTTTTTAAATACCCAAAGGGTTTTTGATAGGGAAGTAATCCCAAATTCGTAGCAATTGGATTTAGCAGTGAAAATTTATCTATGATCGGGTTGTGCTTATAATAACTGTATGCCCTGCAATAATCTAAATCTTGATAAAGAAAAGAGCAATAATTATGATACCAACCAATCAAAGCGGTCTTATACCCTAGTGTTTTTGCCGTTTTAAATATATTCCCAACGCTGTATATTACGTCTTCCAGACTTCCCCCCGTATTAACGGAAACAAGTTTATTATTAATCACTTGAACTTTGTTTAGCTTCTTGCCGGTTATATAACTGGCCATGCTTTGCATAGTGGCCTTTCCAGGGGCAAATGCAAGATGATAATTTGTTGAATCGCTCGCTAGTTTTTTAATATTGGCGAACTTTTTTTTCACCTTACTGTCTTTGTAAACATACTGATAGGAGAGCTCATCAAACACTATAAAGTATATATTTTCAGGCTTGGTATTAGCGTTTAAAGGAGTTCTTTCCATTTTTTGTTGAGTGGTAGTCAATTTCTGAATAGGATCAGCCTCTATTAATAGATAAGTATTTATAATGTTTGCGACGAAAAATATATTTAAAAATAAAAATATAGTAACCACTTTTGATGTAATTTTTAAAAATAATTTTTTCTTGTAAAAAACGATCGAGCATAATATGAGGAGTGCGATCAAACTGATTATCTGGTTTGAAACTGCTAATCCTGCGATTTCAATCAGCTCAGTTTTCAAACCGGCTATGCGACTAATTTGAATCAGATAAAATGAAAGTGGAGGTAGAATTATTATAGAGATTGTAATTAACTTTATAGATAAACTTTTTATTTTTTCTGCATAAAAATATATAAATGAATATAAAAAACCCAGTAGCAGCCAACACAGTAAAAGTTCAAAAAAGTCTTTATTTTTCCAGTGAAAATAATATATATGTTGGTTCAATGAGGAGATTATAGGAAAGAAAAATAAAGAGCTTAATGTCAATCCGACCCAAAAAAAATAGAGATACTTTTTCATTAAGTGTATCCAGTATCGAAGAAAATTTCTAATTTATTAACAAAAAATATCTAAAGTTATAATCAATTGCGTGTTGAATTTAAATTGAATTTTTTCACAAACTACTATTATCCTTATATAACAAATGCAGTTAAACAATTTTTATATTTATATTACTTGGGAATACTTGCATGTTTATAATTTTCTTTTCATCAAATATAGAACTCGATGGCTTTTTTTTATCGATTGTTTCTTTATGATCTCGTAGTGCTCAGAAAAAGCTTCTTCAAATCCCTCAATTGTATATTTTGGAAATATATCTACTCGAGTAGCAAGCAATCGTTCCACTTGAGAGTCATCTTTGGATGCAAACTCTATAATTAAATATGCAGCCAATCTAGAAAAAAATTCTGACAGTTTATTGAGCGGAACATTGTTTGAAATAGCGAGATGATGAACTAATGCTAGAGCAAGAACATTTTCATTTTTGCAGCGACTAAAAAATGATTCTCGTTCCTCTGCACCCCAGCCAATTCCACCACTTGGATTGTTTATATCCTGTAATAGAGGCAGTATGTTTTTTTCTTCTTGTTTTTTTTCATATAGATAGTTTTTTTCTACAGCTACAGGATCTATATCTTGTGATATTACGGTGTGACCTTTCTTCACCGCAATGCGGCTAAAACGACCATCATTAGCCCCCAAATCATGCAAAAATGAAGTTTTTGGCAAAACCTCTAAAAATTCTCCAATTAAAGTTTCTTTATGTAGCATTGCTTCATTTTCATAATTTGTGGCTGTGTAATAATCTCCCCATTCTGTTTTTGACAAGTTCCAATCGATATTTTTAACACAGCTATAAATACTATCCATCAGGGCATCAAAACCAAGTTTGCTTATGGGGCGTGCCTTGTGGTCTTTGTTGCCTTTCCCTGCAGAATCTGCATAAAATTTTTGTGTTTTGGCGTGAAGATGGAGATGAGTTAATAAAGAGTATTTTAGCCAGGTCTTGATCGGCATCAGCTTGCTTGTCAGATCAAGCGGAATACCATCAACATATATTCTTAATAGTTGTGACATCCGAATATCTGTATATGCCATTAATGCCAAAGGCGCTATAAAATGTTGACAGAATTGTTTATAAGCCACCCAAGGATTGCCCGGCTCATAAGT
>JGI20151J14362_10001328_pt1 | contig 17910 bp, 12 predicted proteins | sample COG_01_FD_14362 | JGI IMG/M metagenome (IMG submission 14362)
CCCGCTCCTNCATCTCTGGATAAGCCATGGCAAACAACCCCTCAACCACCAGCCACTCCGACGGCTCGATGATGACTTTTTCAGACTTCATGACATCCCTGTTGTACGTGTATGTATCGAGTTCAATCGATTGTCCGCTGCGCAACTGATCGATGTCCCGGATCATCTGCACGTGGTCAATGACCTCCGGAAGATCGAAGTTTGTCCATCCGTTTTCATCCACCGGAAGTTCCGATTTGGGGCGGTAATAATTGTCCAGCGAAAGGACTGCCGCACGGGCACCGAAATGCTCTCTGATCCCATTTAATACCGTGGATTTACCTGAACCACTGCCTCCGATAAGTGCTAAAATTTTCACGTCTTCTGTACCTTCAATAAAATCGCTGCAAAATCCCGCGAGTTCGCCAATCGGGGCGGTTTGTTTTGTCCGCCCAATTTACCCAAGTTCGCCATCGCACGATGAAAAGATCCCGAAGAAACGGACGTCACCTTGGCCGGTTGCAAAATAGATCCCTGAATCAAGTCTCGGTAATACGGATTCCGCTCCGACACACCGTGGTGCACTGCTCGTTCAAATCCTTCCATGTCCACGGGTGTTTCCGCAAATTCAATGAACCAATGATGGTAAGGCAGGCCTTCGGATGGGCTGACTTCCGGTGCGACATGAAACTCCGAAACCACACCACCATGCGAAGCCATAGCATCTTGAATGGCACCTTCCACTTCCTCTGCAATGACATGCTCGCCAAACGCGCTGGTAAAATGCTTGATTCGTCCTGTGACCACCAGTCGGTACGGGTCCTTGGATGTGAATTTCACCGTGTCCCCTACATCATATGCCCATAAACCAGCATTCGTAGTAACAATGAGTGCATAGTTCACCCCTATTTCCACTTCCGCCAGCGTGAGGCGAGGGGGATTCTCTTCAAAATAGGATTCTGATGGAATGAACTCATAAAAAATACCTTCGTCAATGCCCAATCTCAGACCGCTCGATTCAAGCGTGTCTTGGTAGGCAAAAAATCCTTCCGACGCAGGAAAGAGCTCAACTGTTGGGACCTCTCCCCCTACCAGCGTCTTGAATCGCTCGCGGTATGGCTCAAAAGCTACCCCACCGTAGACAAATAACTCGAAATTCGGAAATACCTCAAGAACGTTATTCGCTCCTGTCACTTCCAGCAGACGCTCAAAATAATTCTGCACCCAAGAGGGAATTCCGCTGATCAGCCGCAAATCTTCATTTCGGGTTTCCTCTACAATGGCATCAATCTTGGTTTCCCATGGTTCAAGGCAATTGGCTCTGTAAGAGGGCAAATTGTTCGCTTGCAAATACCCAGGCACATGGTGTGCAACAATTCCACTGAGCCGTCCCATCGGAATTCCACCACTCGTTTCTGTGAGCTCTGGAGATCCCTGCAGAAAGATCATTTTTCCATCTAAGAAATCTGCTCGACCGGAGTTTGCGATGAATTGCAACAGCGCATTCCGTGCAGAGCGGAGATGATTTGGCATCGAATCCGTTGTCAAAGGAATGAATTTGGCACCACTCGTCGTTCCGCTTGTCTTACAGAAATACAGTGGCTGACCNGGCCAAAGCACATGGTGCTCACCCGCGACAGCTCGATCAACATAGGCCTTCAAACCCTCGTAATCCCTCACGGGCACGGCAGCTTGAAATTCAGCCATTGACATCCCACGGCACAAGCCGTGGTCTTCACCAAATGCAGTGTGCGCACCCTTCGCCATCAGCGCATTGAAACATGTTTCTTGATATGCCACCGCGTCTGCAGACTTGCGGGCTTGAGAGCGTGCAGTCAACTTTGCCAATAACCAACCCAAAGAAGCTTTCAAGGACATGACACGAAGGTACGTTCAGAAAAAAATGCTGAAAAAAGTTCCATAGAAAAGGGCGGTCCGAAGACCGCCCTTTCATTCAAAAAGCAAGTTTACTTATTTGACCATCATCTTCTTGGTCAAACGCATGCCGTCTGCAACCAACGTGTAGGTGTAGATTCCACCTTGAAGATTGGATACATTCAACTCAGTCTGGTGCGTTCCAGCAGGCAATTGACCACGCTCTACAGCCTGAATCAAACGACCTTGTAGGTCACGCAATTCCACTGTTACATTGCGTGATTGCAATAATTCGTAACGAATCATCGTCGTTCCGTTCGCTGGGTTAGGAACATTTTGACGCAACTCAATGCCGTTGTAATTGGCAATCTCGTCAATGCCGACTCGTTCCGACAAAATCAGGCGAATCGCGGGTGTCGCTGTTTGTGAAGTAAACCAAACAAAATCTCCGGCTCCTGTCAAGTTATAATCACCTGTGGAGTTATCCGTGTCTGTGTTGGAGTTCCCCAATACTGTGAGCTGAGCCTCACTTTCAAATTCGTTGATTACAGCAGCGAAGTAGAAATTCTCATCTGTCAATTCGATTGGATCTTCAAAAGGGAGATACACAAACTCACTGGTTTCTGCACTGCCTGGTGTCCATGCATCATCATATGCCCAATAGGTAGTTTCAAAGGGAGAGTCTGTCAGGCCTACCGCTCCATCGTAGGTATACAACCGAGTCTCAAACTCAAGATCTCCACCACCGCAGTCTGGACCAAATCGGACGGTAACACCGTAAGCCATTGACCCTGCATTGTGCATATGGTAGTAGCTACCGTAACCCGCTGGATTGAAGAGCCCCTCAATATCAGAGTCTCCAGGAGCAAACTCCACATCCAAGACGCCTTCATCATCGTGTCCGTATTCATCGTCCGAATAGACCATTACTTTACTGATCACGTTGTCATCCGGATTCTCGTCTTCATTCGCTGAAGCGATGGTTGCTTGCAAAACGTAATTGCCCACCTCAGTTGGAGTCCATCCCGTTGCGATGTAAACTGTATCCTGTGAGTTCGCTGGGCAATTCACTGCATTGGCAAAGCTGTTGACTGTGCCTAGTTCTTCTACCGTCGTGCTCAAAACGTTGCCTCCCTCGTCCAAGACTTCGATTGTAACCGTCGTCTCATCCTGGTTCGCATTGCCCGAATTCCGGTAGAGCAAACCCGCCAAAAGGCCTCCATCCGCTTCAGGAATCGCCTGCTCCAAAGGAGTCACTCGGTATTCAAAAACATTGTAAATATCCCCATTGGTCAATTGAACCGCAGTGAGGTCATTCGCTACTGGATTCTCTGAAATAGTTACATCATCGATCCCCCAGTAGTAATGGCTATAAGCATCGCCCGTCTCAGGTGCTTGCAAATAGGAGAAGCGGACTTGCACATCTGNGGCATACGCTGCCACACAGGAGATGTCTACAGAAGTAGTCAAAACATTAGCGGAAGCCGAATTCGCTGACTCAATAAATGTTCCATGCGCATCAAACGTCGTCCATGTTGCTCCGCCGTCATTGGAAACTTGGAGGTAAATCGGGGCGTAAGGGTAGCAGCAGTATCGAAAATATTGCTCCCAAGTGACGACAACAGATCCATTCTCTGTCATATCCATGGCAGGAGAGGTAATCCATCCCTCTGTGTTTTCGTAGCCTTCAGCAATTGGCGTGTTGAAATAGTCGCAATCAAAAACCATCCAGCCGTTGTCGGCGGTCGTAGAGTTGATGGAACCAATGTTCGTAGAGAATTCGCCTGCAGGCGGTTGAACACCCGAAGCCGTGCCGTCCGCGTAATATCCGTTTCCGGCCAAATCCACAGCCTGCCAAATGCCTCCTTCTCCCGTGTCTTCTGCAGTCCAAGCACCAATGCCGTTGTTCCCTTCGAATCCATTCGCAAAATCCTCGTAGAAGAGAATAGAACCGCCTCCGCGCTGAGCGACTTCGAGTGAGGATTCACCGGTTTCACGCATAGCGTCAGCTTCAGCGTCAGATAAACCAGTGGGTACTTGAGCAAACGTGTAAACGTCCGTGATGCGCTGAGCTTGTGACCCCAAGGCCAAGCCAAAAAACGCAACCAAAATTAAAGTAATGTGCTTCATGTTTTTGTGAATCAGGTTTTCAACGGCTGAAATTACAGCAAAGCGACTGAAAACCCTGAAAAAAATGCAAAGAGGGGAACCCCTTGCGGAATTCCCCCCTTGAATCATCGGTTCAACCGATATTTCCTAGCTCTATTAGTCGACGAGCAATCGCTCTGTTGCACGAGCGCCATTCACCACCAATGTGGTCGTATAAACGCCTGCGTTCATTCCTGTGACATCCAGAACAATGCTGTGATAACCCGGTGCTTGGGTTCCACGGTTGATTTGCTGCACAAGCTTTCCAGTCATGTCATACACTTCCAAAGCCACATCACCTGCTTGGTCCAATCGGTACTGCAAGCGCGTGCTTTCAGCAGCTGGGTTTGGAGCCAAGGGGTACAATTGGAAATTCTCTGTCGTCATCTCTTGGACCGAAACCGTATTGGTTGCATTCGGGTCCAAGTTCAAGCGCACCATTGGCGTCTCGTTCGTGTAGTACCAATCGTAAGCACTTCCGCTTCCAAATGGACCGTACACGAATGACGTGTTGTCGTACGCGTATTGTGACTCCCAAATTTGAACACTGGAACCTCCATAGTGCTCAAAGCCAGCAGCCAATACAGAACCACCTGGTGCTGTGTAAGGGTCTTCCAATACGAGCGTATACCAAACAACTTCATCTTCTGATCCATCGTTGGAATAAGCGGCTGCTAAATCCAATTCAGCTGTGCTTCCAATCAAGCCGCCGTATTGTTCGATCAAATAATTATCGTCGAAGCCGTCAAAAAGGTGGGCTACAACGGGCGTTCCATTTTCGGAACCTTCCGCAATGGCGACATCAATGGCATAGATCGTCACATCTTCAAAGATGTCATATGGATTCAATGCAATGAAATCGTCGGTTCCGTCACCCGGGAATAAGCCCGTCATGGTGCCATTATCACGACCATAATGCAGCGAACTCACTTCAAAGGACTGCGTCGCCGTGTTGTTCGAGGGGTTCTCATCTTCATTCATCGCGCTCACCGTATAGTTCAATTCATACGAACCTACTTCCGCCATATCGAATGGCACACGCAACGTGTCTGCAGCCTGGTAACCCAAGGTCATCGGGTCGGACGCCCCGACATCAGTGCCGTTGACGTTCAACGTCATCGTAGTCTCTTCTTGGTCCAGGTAGCCCACGTTATAGACCTTCGCCGCAGCCTCCAATGATGACAATTGGCCTTCAGCAAAAACACCGGCTTCCCAGATGCCCGTTGTGAAGTAATCGGTATAGCTCAAGTAATTGTCAATGCGGATGTCATTCGCTGGTGTTTCATATATCTGGATATCATCAATTTCCCAGCTGTAGCCCCACGTGCCAGCCCAACGGAATCGCACCCAAATTTGTTCTTGGTTGCCTGCTGCTGTGCTGATGTCAAATTCAACCAACGAAGGATTGTCGGACTCGCTTCCCGTCTCGTAACCTGGGAACACTTCCCATCGGCTGAGTATCAATTCGCCGTCACCGTAATCTACCGTGCCGTCTGCTTCTCCAAACGTATCGATGTCCGGCCAATTGACTCCGTCGCGGGAAATCTCAATCAAGCACTTTTCACTATCGTCCGATGAACCGTTGTCCCAGCAGCGGTAGCGTGTTTCCATAGAAATGCTCACGAATTCCAGCGTGCTGCAGTCAATCGGGTCAGCCGTCTGCACCCAACTGTTTTCAATCCATGCCGCACTGTAGTTGGCGTCGGCACCGAATAAATCAGAATCAACAATCAACAACCCGTTGTCACTGGTCGAAGAGTTCATGGCGCTTGCTGCGCTAAAATCACCAGTGCCGCCTGCCCATTGGTTATATGGACCTGCAGGACCATCGGTCGTGCATTCGAAATCAAGATCCACTCCTTCCCAAGGGGAGCCAACGATGTCAGAGCCATTTCCAAAGACCCATGTAGAGCAATCGTCGATGTTGCAATCATGTGACCAGATCACATCTCGCTCAACTTGCACAGAGGTGTTTTCCGCCTTAACTCGACGGGATTGTGCTGTCTTTGTTGCTGCATAAGGCATCAAGCCTTGTGCAGTCACAGCCGCTGATAAGAGTACAGCGAAAGCTGCAGTGTAAAAATGCTTCATTCTCAAGCAGTTTGGTGTTTAGGATTTGGGCAAATATAGGTGACTGCGGATGAGTGGAAAAATTCAGCTTAAGAGATCTTCGAAAGCCGACATGGGAGGGCAACTACAAACCAAATTTCGATCTCCATATGCGTTGTCTACCCGCGCAACAGGTGCCCAGAACTTCCGGGCCTCGGATTCCACCGTGGGATATGCAGCTGCCTCGCGCGTGTAAGGGTGACTCCATTGCGATGAAGCGACTTCCCGCGCTGTATGAGGTGCCATTTTAACCACATTGTCTTCCCGGTCAACTGTACCGTTTTCAATCATGCGAATCTCTTCACGGATGGAGAGCATCGCGTGAACAAACCGATCCAACTCTTCGAGGGATTCCGATTCCGTTGGCTCAACCATCAGCGTCCCAGCAACCGGCCATGACACCGTTGGTGCGTGAAAACCATAGTCAATCAAGCGTTTTGCGATATCCATGACCTCGACACCGGCACTCGCTTTAAACATCCGACAATCCAAAATCATTTCATGTGCGACCGTGCCTTTTTTGCCTTTGTACAGGATGCTGAAGGAATCTTCTAGTTTGGCTTTGAGGTAATTGGCGTTTAAAATGGCCACTTCCGTTGAACGCGTGAGTCCTTCTTCGCCCAGCATTCGAATGTAGGCGTATGGAATTTGACAAATCAACGCGCTGCCAAATGGCGCGCCACTGATCGCGTGAATGGCTTGGTCACCTCCTGTAGCAATCACCTCATGGCTCGGCAAAAACGGAACCAAATGCTCTGCAACCCCAATCGGACCAACACCCGGACCACCACCACCGTGCGGAATCGCAAACGTTTTATGCAAGTTCAAGTGACAAACATCCGCGCCAATGATACCGGGACTGGTCAAGCCTACTTGGGCGTTCATATTTGCTCCGTCCATGTAAATCTGACCTCCGTGCGCGTGAACCAACTGGGTGATATCCAAGATTCCCTCTTCGTACACCCCGTGTGTCGACGGGTATGTGATCATCAAGGCCCCCAATTCGGAAGAGTGCATCTCTGCTTTCTCCCTCAAATCGTTGATATCAATGTTGCCTTCGTCATCGCATCCTATCACGACGACCTTCATTCCAGCCATCACTGCAGATGCCGGATTGGTGCCGTGAGCTGACGACGGAATGAGACACACATTTCGATGCGACTCACCCCTCGATTCGTGGTACGCTCGAATCACCATCAATCCTGCGAACTCGCCTTGCGCTCCCGAATTTGGTTGCAAGGAAACCCCCGCAAACCCCGTGATCGTGGCCAAGTCTTGTTCCAGCTCTGTAAGCACCTCGCGTATGCCAGTGGCCTGGTCAGGAGGACAAAACGGATGCAATTCGGCAAATTCTGCCCAAGCTATCGGAATCAATTCAGTCGCAGCATTCAATTTCATGGTACAAGATCCCAGCGGCATCATGCTATGCACGAGGGACAAATCCCGGTTTTCAAGGTGCTTGATGTAGCGCATCATTTCCGTTTCAGAGCGGTAGCGATTGAACACCGGATGATGAAGATAATCCACATCGCGCCAGAGCTCGCCTAAGAATGCCCGGTCTTCTGATACTTCAGAAACCATGGTCGCACCAAATACAGTGCACAAATCAACCAATTCTGATTGTGACACACGCTCGTGCAAGGAAACGCCCACATGAACACCATCAGAGAAATAGCGCAAATTGATTTTCATGGCTTCCGCTCGGGCACGCAACGCCTTCATTTCATCCACTCCGCCATTCACTCGAATCTTCAGCGTATCAAAATAACGCGCATTGATCTGATCAAAATTATCCGTGCTTCGAAGCGCTGCATCGAGACTTCTTGCTGCTCCATGGATGCTTTCTGCGATTTCCCGCAACCCTGTGGGGCCATGATATACTGCGTACATGGAAGCCATCACGGCCAACAATGATTGCGCTGTGCAAATATTAGAAGTCGCTTTATCTCGGCGGATATGCTGTTCTCGGGTTTGCAGGGCCATTCTCAAAGCAGGAGCCCCAAGACGGTCTTTGGACACGCCTATAATTCGTCCAGGGAAATGCCGCTTGTAGGTATTGCGTGCAGCAAAAAACGCAGCATGCGGCCCCCCATACCCCATGGGAACACCAAACCTTTGTGACGTGCCGACCACGACATCCGCTCCCATGCTTCCGGGACTCTTCAGCAGGGCAAGAGACATAATATCCGCTGCTACGACAACTTGAATCTGCTTCGCCTCTGCTTCTGCAATCACTTGGGTCAGATCTGAAACTACACCTTCTCCATCCGGGTATTGAAATAAGACTCCAAAAACGTCATCCTTCGATTCAAACGTCATGACCGATCGATCGACTACCTCAAGTACGACCCCCAAATATTTCGCTCGGGTTCGAAGAACATCCAAGGTCTGTGGGAAGACGCCTGCATCGACCAAAAACCGATTGGCACCGGCCTTGGCCATGGGACGTGGACGAGCGGCAAATACCATCGCCATGGCCTCTGCTGCAGCCGTTGACTCGTCCAGCAATGAAGCATTGGAAAGCTCCATGCCCGTCAAATCACATACCATGGTCTGGAAATTCAAAAGCGCTTCCAATCGACCCTGTGCAATCTCCGCTTGATATGGCGTATACGCTGTATACCAGCCCGGGTTTTCCAATACATTCCGACGGATCACACTGGGGACTTCGGTCGGGTTGTACCCCATTCCGATGTAGTTCTTGTACACTACGTTTTTCGCAGCAATGCCATCGATGTGTTCAAGGTATTGGCTTTCGGACAAAGCTGGAGCGAGTTGCATCCTCCTGCGCTGCCGGATCAAGCCCGGAACTGTTTGAGCAACAAGGTCTTCCATAGAGGCCACTCCAATGGTGCGCATCATGGCCTGCTGATCCTCTTCTCGGGGACCAATGTGGCGGGAGGTGAATTTAGCTGCGTGCATAAGCGTTCAATGAAGGTGCAAATTTAGGCTTGTACAAGCTGGTTTTGGTGCAAAAAAAATAGCAAGGCATGCGAGCCACTCGTTTTGGGGTTTAAAAAGCAGTATCCGGCGAATTGAACGACCTTTGTGCAACCGGAATTGATGACCAAGTTACTCGCCTATACCCACATTTGGATCGCCCTTGGGGCAGGGGCCGCCGCCGCGGGTGCACTCATGGTAAGTCATCCCCTGCAGACCTGGGGTTCGTGGACTTGGCAGGGAGTTACGGGAATCATTTTGGGGACGGGAATCATTTACACCTTGCAGCGGATCATCAAACTGAAGCGCCAGCCCCTGAGTATACCCGAAGAACGGCGAGCGTTTCTGGCTCGGTGGAAGCATCCGCTCATCTTCGGATGGCTGATATCTGCCGCATTGATTGGGAGCTTCATTGGATTGGATTGGGCGCACGTTTCCAACTTGATTTTCGTGCATCCATGGCCCTTGCTTTTGGTCGGTGTTTTGGCTTTCGGCTACGCATCCAATCCGATCACAGGGGGACGAGGTTGGCGAGATCGTCCTCATTTGAAATGGCCTGTTATTGCCATTACATGGGGCGTATCTACCGGATGGCTGCCCTTCCAGTTCGCCACTCATCCTCCTTCGTTCTCTCCCTGGTTGCATGCCACTGTACAGGCCTTATTTGTAGCCGGCATTACGCTCCCATTTGACAACCGGGATTCGCGTCTAGATGATCCGATCTTGCGCACAGTACCGCAATGGGCAGGAATTAGATTTTCAACATGGACAGCTGCGTGTTTGGTCGCTCTGAGCATTGTAGGATTTGCCTCGATCGATCCAGGTTGGGGACGCGCGGGTGCAGGCGCAGTGGCAATCGTTGGCATCGGTCTCAGTTCGAGGTGGCGAAGCGAATGGATCTACAGCATTTGGCTGGATGGGTGCCTTATTCTCCAAGGAGTGTTGGCATTTTTCACATTTTGACTCCGATTTTCCTCCATTACCCTCGAACTTTGGCACTCAATCGCCTCGATCGTGAATGGTTTAGCTCTTTTTGAATTGAATAAGGCCCTGCTCCTGGATGCAGAAGACCCCTTTCCCAGCCGCAGAGATGAATTTTTCATTCCTCCGACTGGGGCGCCTCATTTCAGGACGCAAGAATGCCTTTATTTCACGGGGAACTCCCTGGGTCTTCAACCTCGTAAAGCCCGTGAGGCATTGACAACTGAACTGGACGACTGGGCTCAATTTGGAGTCGAAGGCCATTTTCAGGCCAAGCACCCATGGGTGAGCTACCACGAACGATTCGCCCGAGGATTGACGCACCTTGTTGGGGCTCAGCCGCATGAAGTAGTCGCAATGAATGCGCTGACTGTGAACTTGCATCTGCTCTTGGTTAGTTTTTACCGCCCTGAAGGGCGTCGTAAAAAAATCATCTGTGAAGCCAAGGCGTTTCCTTCAGATCAGTATGCCTTAGCAAGTCAAGTTCGATACCACGGCGGAAATCCGGAAGAAGACATCATCGAAATCGGAGCCCGGCCTGGTACCCATGCCATTGATGAAGCGGACGTTGAAGCCGCGCTGGCGGAACACGCCGGTGAAGTGGCCTTGGTCATGATGGGGGGAATGCAATACTTTACGGGGCAATGGTTGGACATGCCTCGGATTGTAAAAGCCGCCCATTCCGAAGGTGCCCTGTGCGGGTTTGATTTAGCTCATGCCGTCGGAAATGTGCCGCTCAAGCTGCATGATTGGAACGTAGATTTTGCCTGCTGGTGTTCTTACAAATATCTGAATTCCGGTCCCGGTGCAGTCGCCGGAGCATTTGTCCATGAGCGACACGTTAAGGAGGAGGATATCCCCCGATTTGAGGGATGGTGGGGACACAACGCCCAAAGGAGGTTTTTGATGGAGTCGCAATTTGATAGCATGGGCACGGCAGAAGCCTGGCAAATGTCCAATGCGCCCGTTTTAAATATGGCAGTTCATGCGATAGCGCTGGACCAATTTGTTCAGGCAGGCATGGACAATCTGCGGTCCAAAAGCCTTCGGCTGACGGCCTACTTGGAGGCTGGCATTCAAGCGGTCGCAAAGGCGAATGATGTCCATCTTGAAATCATTACACCGCAAGATCCCGCCCGCAGAGGGTGTCAGTTGTCATTGGTTGCACACGGCTTTGGAAAGCAGTTGTTTGAACGTCTCACCGACGCAGGGGTCGTAGTTGATTGGCGGGAACCCAATGTTATTCGCATGGCTCCTGTTCCGATGTACAATACCTTTGAAGACATCGCGCGCTTCGTAAACGTCTTAAAATTGTCCACTGCAAAAGCTCCACTGAACGCTTAATCACCATGCGAAAATCTTCTCGATTCGCTGTATTTGGCATCGGCCGCTACGGCAAACAAATCGCTCTCTCCCTCGCCTCAAAAGGAGCGGAAGTATTCACCTTCGACTCCAATCCCGTTCGTTCAGAAGGGCTCAAAGATGATGTCGCACTCGCGGTGACCCTAGACTCGACTGACATTCGGGCACTGCAAACGCAGAACGTACAGGCAATGGATGCGGCCATCGTAACAATCGGCGAGAATTTTGAGGCAACCGTTTTGACGTCCATCAACTTGTTGGACTTGGGTGTGCCCCGTGTCATTGTCCGATCAAATGGAGAGCATCAACAGCGCATCCTGACGAGTTTGGGCATCAAGGAAATCTTAACGCCTGAAAGCGAGGTTGCCAGTATCGTATCCGAACGGCTGATTCACCCGAATATTGGTGGTTTCTTGGAATTGCCCGATGATTATGAAATCGCCGAAATCCATGCTCCGGAAAAATGCATCGGACGAACGTTAAGCAGCATTGACCTGACGGAACGATACGAACTGCGGCTGATTACGATTCGTCGAAAATTCGCAGCTGAAAAAGAAGATGAAATGGAGCAAGAACACATCATCGGTGTTCCCAAATCTGACATGGTCATTCAAGATACAGACACCCTCGTCGTTTTTGGAACCTTAACCGGTGTAAAGCGATTCCTCGAGATCAACTCTTGAATCAACGGATGATCCGAACGGATCCTTTGGACTGAAGCCAGGGGCTTAATTGACCTTCAGGATCGGTAAAATGTCGGTACTTGGCTTGCCATATATACAGCTCATCCTGAACATAGTGCGTGCGTTCTGGGCCTTGTCCATGCCAGTAATCTCCGATGGAATCCGCCTCCCAAACGAGGTTTCCCCAGCGGCTGTAGAGCTTGAAATCCAATTGGATTACGTTGCGGCCTTCAATGCGCAGCACCTCATTTAAACCATCACCATCTGGCGTAAAAGCGGAAGGCACAAAAAGAAATGGTTCAGAGCAGAAATCGACCACGGAAACGTAACGTTCTGAGCTACACCCAATGTCATTGGTCACCACCACACTGTAAAAACCCGGACCTTCTAGTTCAAAGGTATTGAGGCTTGAACCGTTCAGCCATTGATAACTCGCATAGCCAGCCGGCACATCGAGTTGATACGTCGCTTCTGGATAATCTTCAAAACACAAAGCTGTGTCTTCAGGAAACACGAAAGATGGACTGGGCAGCACCTCGAGCCAAATTGATTCCGAAGATGTGCATCCTCCTGCGTCGGTGACTTGAACCAACGCCATCGTGGATTCAAAGAATGTGGCGTCCGGTGAATTGGACCCATTGGACCACAGGTAACCGAATGGGCCTGTCATCAAGTCTGAAGGGGTGGCATCCAATGTCAAGCCAGCATCCGCGCATCCGGTAGCTGAATCGGGCAAATTCAAAATTGGACCATCGGTAAAGGTCACCGTAACGGCATCCGAATTTTCGCATCCCTCCGGTGAGGTCACTGTGACCCCAAAGGTCCCTGAATTTGTTACTTCTAACACAGGCAGCACCTCCCCTGCCGTGGTCCATTCATACGTGTAATTCAGGGGCAATCCAGGATCAATGATCACCGTCTCTTCAGAACAGGCCACGACATTCGGACCCAATTCCAACTCAGGAAAAATCGAAGTGACTTGAACCTCTGCCGAATTTGAACAGGAGGCTCCTCCAAGCCCCGAAATAGTGGCTGTAACCGTATAAAGTTGAGTCAATTCTTCAAACAGTTGAGGATTCTGTATGCTGGCATTGCTCAGGCCAAAGGCCGGCTCCCACAACCAGTCCATGGCATTGCTCACATCAACATCCGCTGTCAAATTCAATCCAATCGTTGAACAGCCACTGACATCGGACGTCAATACCGAAAATTCCGGGTAAACGGTGATGGTAATTTCGTCGTTATACACGGTACCATCCGGAGCTGTCATAACTGCGGAATAAACGGTTGTGTTGGCCGGTGCCACAGTCACAGACTGGGCTGTCGGGTCGCTGACCTCGGAAGATGGGCTCCAAGAAAACTCCCAATCCGCAACATTCGTTCCCGGATCAAAAGCCAATACATTGCAGTACATGGATACCTCATTCGCAGAGCCTGCGCAAAAGTAATTTTGCGACGTAGCGATGTAGGGGGATCCCTGTCCAATCACGTTGTCTACAATGCCAACCATCACGAGCAAGAGACAGACCCCGCGCACGAGGGGTAAGATCAGCTTATGCTTCATGCTACAGTATTCACTTCCGTTTTCAATGCACATTCTTGTTCAAGTTTCTCTTTTGGATCCACTTTCTGTTGATTTTCAGGTCAAAAATACGGCTCAGTTGATTGTCGCTCCCAAGTCTCTTCATGATTCATAGAGCACTCCTTCATTCCAGTCGCATCAGACCATGACTTCAACTTCTTGTATTTTCTACTCCTCTTGCACATCATAATAACGGATATAAAACGCTTCAAACCGTTCCGTTGCTGTTCTCATTAATTCACTCTCCTCCTCAGTCGCATCCAAAGTCCACCAATTATACTTTTCGTACTTATTTCCAGCATGAGCATTGGCGAAATTAACCACACAGGCATTCTGCCTAAGTGAATGATAAATCCCAACAGTGCAGCTCCTATTCAAGTAACTCAGAAGAAAATATCTGTGGGGTTTAGAAGACATAAAGCTCTCAATTAATAGGTCAACAACAACCGTATCATTGTGTTGTTCCACCGTATTCCAAGTCACGATTTCAGCATTACAGGAGATGTCGCCTCCTCCAAACCATTCACAACGATCTAAATGAGAAGGAAACCTTGTGTTCTTTTGGGTGTGAGAAACATCGTTGTTCCTTATGATGTAATTCGCGTGATTATAGGAAACCATCCGGTATTCTTCCATGTTGACAAGCGGAGGACTCTGAACGCTGTCGCGAAGAATATTGACGCGTTCGATGAATAACCTTTCCAAATTCGTGGCTTGTGAAAAAGACCCCAAATGAGGCAAAAGGAACATCAGGGTGAATAGCCTATTCATGGTTGGTGGTTTTCTGCATGGCATCCCTCAAAACCACCACTCGCATTTCGCATTCGTAATTCTGGACGTCGGTGTCGAAGAATATATCTGTTCACGTTTCTCGCGCAACCCATTGTGGATGCGCTGCAAATAAAAACGCACACAACGGCCCCTTATTGCCTCATTTCTCCGACTCTTCACCCTCCACTTTCATCTCTGATTGGAACTCCCAATCCCACTCGATGATCCAATTCGATCTGACTTTCGGTTGGCTTTTAGGAAAAAAATACGGCTCGGCAGATTGCAAAGCCTCCGGTTCCACCGATTGCCAAATCGAGTCCCCGTTCATATCCCATTCAAAACCAAGGGTGACATTTTTCGGTTCCAATCTTTCAAATCTCACTGCTGAATCGGACGAAACCCAAACCCGTTCGTCGTCTAATCTCAACCAGCCGACTCCCGGTAAATCTGTCAATTTGACCACTAGCTCGCCGTAGTATTCAGCAGGGTGGGTCTTCCACTCATAAACCAACGTATCCCGCAACTCTCCTCCAGCCCGGTTTCTGAGTCCTCCCGGGAAAACCTCCAAATGATAATCCACTCCATCCTCTTCCAAGATACCCACGTGCAATTCACGGGTCGTTTTGGCCGCGGAAGAAGCACGGATAAATTCAATCGGACACTCCACTGAGTCTGCCAGCAAACGAAATTTTGTTGAATCAACAACGTGGAGGCCTCTTTGAAAGCGCCAAACGCGCTCCGCTCGGGACCTCCCGGCGCCCCGCGGCTGGATCGTTGCGTTCCAGTTTTCTAGACCTGCAACTCTGTTATTCAAGCGAATACGGGCTGTATCCGAAAAATCAAGTCCAGACCAGACCAAGCGAGTTTCCTGCCAGTCCATTTCAGGCTTCACATTCATCCAAATGAATACGCTGTCACCTTCTCGCTCCCAGTGAATCCGCTCCTTATCCGACCCAATCACTTCCCAATCTTCAGCTTCGGTTTCGGCCTTTGATGCAGAGGCCAGGGTACGAATCATGCCCGTAGTATCCGCTCGGCATGAGCCTATTGTGGGGCGCAATCCTGCTTTTTCAGTCTCGGCTCCTAACCAGGCCAATTCCAACATTCCTGGTCGAAAAGGCGTCGAATCCAACGCAATATATTCCCCAGGATCCCACACATAATTGCTATTGACATCCTCCAATGCGAAACCAACGAATGAACGGTCAGCCAAATACGGGATGGCAAATGTGCCCTCGCTATTCGATTCTCCGACGGCATCTGGCCGCTGTCCAGCCCAAATTGAATCCCACTCGACGGGTTCCTGGAATAAAAGAATCCGCAATCCCTTCTTTCCTTGACCGGTCATCTGATCGGTGACTCTCCCCTGAACTTTCAGGGTATCCAAAATAGATCCCGTTGAAAAAGCCCATTTTAAATCCGTCGCGGGATTGGACTCATGCAAATCAACGATGGATGTCCCGAATGAAAAAATATACGTCCGATCCTCCTCAAATTCCGATGGGTCCAGCGTCCATTCGACCACCTTTCCTCGTACTCGCCATGCTGGCGTTGATGCAATGGGCGGTGAAATGATCAATTGTTTCTGAACATTCCGAACGACAACGTACTCGTCAAACTCCATAGACAACTGGTCCGGACGGCTGTTAACTTGTCCATTCGCCGGTTCAAAAAGGAGGACCTGAGGAGGCGTTTCGTCTTTGGGCCCCCCCGTTGGAGCCGAAATTTGAGCACAACTCCAAAGCCCAACTACCGCCCAGCAAAGCAGCATCTGGCACCGAATTCGCTTCACTTCCATGCCTTCCAGTTTTCAGATAAGCAGTCAATCAATGGTCCAAGGCTTGCGGCATCCAATTCCGTGAAATCATTCGGTCGATCCGAGTCGATATCTAGAACAGCCACTACCTCATCATTAACGAGAATGGGAAGAACCAACTCAGATTTTGTCATGGAACTGCAGACCACATGTCCAGGGAATGCCTCAACGTCGCCCACCACCTGTGTAAGTTTTGTGTCCCATGCGGCCGCGCACACCCCTTTTCCATGAAACAACCGCGTACAGGCCAGAGGGCCTTGAAAGGGACCGAGCACCAATTCATCTCGCTCAGCATCCACTAAGTAAAATCCGACCCAATGCCAACCAAAGGTGGAGGTCAGGACTGCTGCCGCATTGGCCAGGTTAGCAATTCGGTTGGTTTCTCCTGAAAATAATGCAGGCCATTGACGACTCAAGGCCTCATAATGAGACTCTCGCGTTTCATCTTTTCCGATTTGCAGGTCCTTGTGCATGGGGCAAAGATACCCTAGAATGTCAGCGAAGTGGGTCATGCCAATGCAAGCGTTGCGGCACCTAACCACCGATGACCTGACTTCTCCAGCGCCATACCACAAGCCGCGATGGTCGAGCCCGTAGTCATTACATCGTCCACGATTATTACGCCGTGACGTGGCGACTCCAGCGCTTGACGGGCCTCATAAAGACCCGCTGACATTGCTTCCCTCTTGGCACGGGTAAGACCTGTTAAACTCACTCCATGACCCGTGCGAACCAATAGGTTTGGGGTTACATCTAATCCCCAAGAAGCGGCCAACCCCCGTGCAATCCAATGCGCTTGATTGTAGCCTCGCCTTGCTTTTTTTTGCCAATGCAGTGGAACAGGCGCCAACACCACATTGGAAGGCGAATAAAGCTCCGATAAAACATGACGCTCACCAAGCCAACGCCCCCATCGAAAAGCGGCGAAGCGATCTCCGCCGTATTTCATTGCGTCTATCTGACCCTTCAATTTCGGCTGGCTTCGCAGGCGAAATCCTGTGATTGCAACTTCCATTTGGCAGCGTTCTCGCATCAAAGTAGATCCTTCTGAATGGTACAAATCCGGCCAATCAGATGCGCAAATATCGCAGGCCAATATCCAAGTAGATGCATCCAACAACCACCGATTGCAGACGACGCAATATTCCGGACAAAGTGCCTTTTCCCAACTCCACATTCACTCGCAAATTCGCGGACAATGGCGCATAAAATCCCACTGCTTCACTTTAGGAATCCCTAAGTTTGCTTTCGCAATGCAATTTGGTAAACTCCCATCGATAGAAGGACTTGGCCTCGTCAACTTTGAGCTCCCCGCCTCCTCTTTTTTACTCAAAGCTGGACAAAAAGAACGGTGTGCGGTGCGATTGGGCGGAACCACTTGGAATATCCCGCAATGGGTGGGATCCACCTATCCCGCCAAGACGCCCCGTCGTCTTTTCCCTCAGGCCTATGGCGCGCAGTTTGGGACAATCGAGTTCAACGCTACGCATTACCGAATTTACGCCCCGGATAAAATGGCCGCTTGGGCAGCAAGCACCCCTGAGGATTTTAGATTTTGCCCCAAATTTCCTCAAATCATCACCCATTTCCGGCGCTTCAAAAACTGCGAAGGACCTACCGATGATTTCATCGAAGGCTTGCTCGCCTTGGGAAATCGGCTTGGG
>JGI20151J14362_10001334_pt1 | contig 17883 bp, 17 predicted proteins | sample COG_01_FD_14362 | JGI IMG/M metagenome (IMG submission 14362)
ACTATTTCAAATGCAATTAGGAAAGAAAGGCATGATTTTAAGAATATTTATGTATGTGGAGGTGGCAGCAGGAATAAAACGCTTTTAAAAAGAATTTCTTTTCATTTAAATATGCCGGTTAGGCTGACATCAGATCTTGGTTTCGATACTCAAGCAATTGAATCTATGGCTTTTGGTTGGCTGGCATATAGAAGGGTTAATAATATTCCCTCAGCGGTGTTATTAAAAAACAATAGAATTCTTCCAGCATTGTTGGGATCTATTACTAAGTCTATATAGCAAAAGACTCCCCACAACCACAAGTAGTTTTTGCGTTTGGGTTATTTATTACAAATTTTGCACCAGATAAATCTTCAACATAATCCAAAGTTGACCCATACAAATATGGATAAGAAAGAGAATCTAGCAATACAGAGAAACCTTCGTAATCTAATATCTCATCATCAAAAGCAACATCATCATCAAATTTAAAACCGTACTGAAAGCCTGAACAGCCTCCTCCAGTTACATAAACTCTAAACCTAGATTTTTTTTCAGCATTAATAACAAAAGCAATTCTCTGGACCGCTGAGTCTGTTAAAGCGAGAGATTGTATTAAATTTTCTGTAGTCATAATATATTAAAAACCATCTTATCAGATTCCAAATAAAAATTATTTTAATTGGAAAATTGATCTGAATAATTATCTAGGAAAGGCTAAAATAGTTTTACATAATATAAATAACTAAATGTCATCAACTCTAATTATATATTCAACTACAAATGGGCAAACTAAGGCTGTTTGTAACAAAATAGGCTCCATACTTAAACTGACCAGATCAACGGAAATAGTATCGATAGATGATGTTAATAATTTAAATATTTCTAACTATGATCAAATAGTTATTGGCGCAAGCATAAGGTATGGTAAACATAACCCTAAGTTATTTCAGTTTATTGAAAATAATATTTCTATCCTAGAGGCTAATAATAATGTATTTTTTTCTGTGAATGCTGTTGCTAGAAAGCCTGAAAAAAATTCTCCAGACACAAACCCATATATGGAAAAGTTTCTAACATTGTCACCTTGGAAGCCTGCATTATTAGGTGTATTTGGAGGTAAAATAGATTACCAAAAATATAAATTTATAGATAAACATATGATTCGTTTAATTATGTGGATTACAAAAGGTCCAACAGATATGTCTGAGGCTCATGAATTTACAAACTGGAGCAAGGTAGAGGAATTTGCTAATCAAATATTGATATTGAAGTAACTCATTAAAAGTTTGATATCATTGCTTTCTAATTTGAATATAAATTTTAAAGATAGGATATTTTTCTTGGGAAAAAACATTGAAAGAAATTAATACAATCAAAAGAATTATTTAAAGAAGCACAAAATCTTATGCCTGGTGGTGTTAATTCGCCTGTTCGGGCTTTTAAAAATATTGGTGGCTCGCCCATTTTCTTTAAAAGTGCAAAAGGGGCCTTTTTATATGATGAAGATCATAACGAATATGTTGATTTTATAGGGTCCTGGGGTCCTATGATCATGGGTCATACTCATCCAAAAGTAGTCGCTGCAGTAAATAAGCAAATTGAAGCTGGGACAAGCTTTGGCGCTCCAACAAAATTAGAGTCAAGTGTTGCAAAGCTTATTAAGCAATGTGTTCCGTCTATAGAAAAAATTAGAATGGTGAATTCTGGAACAGAGGCAACGATGAGTTGCATAAGGCTTGCAAGAGGATGTACTGGTAAAAACAAAATTATTAAATTTACAGGCTGCTATCACGGTCATGCTGATTCTTTACTAGTAAAAGCTGGATCAGGGGTTTCAACCTTTGGCCTGCCTGACTCTCCTGGAGTTCCCGCAGAGTTAGCATCATTGACCATTAGCTGTCCTTATAATGATAAAGAACACTTTTTAAGAGTTTTTGATGAAGTAAAAAGTGATTTAGCTGCAATAATTATTGAGCCAGTTGCGGGGAATATGGGCTTTGTGCCTGCTGATAAATCATTTCTTGAGTTATTAAGAGAGGTTTCTTCACAAAATAATTCAATACTTATATTTGATGAAGTTATGAGTGGTTTTAGAGTTTCTTTGGGTGGTGCCCAAGAGCTATATGATATAAAACCAGATCTTACTGCTTTAGGAAAAGTAATTGGAGCTGGCCTCCCAGTAGGTGCATTTGGTGGAAGGTCTGATCTTATGGATCAACTTGCGCCAGAAGGTCCTATATATCAAGCTGGAACTTTATCAGGAAATCCATTAGCAATGGCGGCTGGCGAAGCTCTTCTTGCTGAGCTTATCAAGACTGACCCTTATAAAAGTTTAGAAATGAAAGCTTCATATCTTTTAGACGGCATGGCAAAAATCATGGATGTAAATAATATTGATTTTGTTAAAAATCAAATGGGTGGGATGTTTGGTTTCTTTTTTACGAGCGAGATGCCAAATAATTTTGACGATGTGGTTGCTACAAATGATAGTATGTTTATTAAATTTTTAAACTCATGTTTAGCTAATGGAATTTATTTTGCTCCTTCAAAGTATGAAGCAGGATTTATCTCAACTCAACATGATGAAAATATTTTAAATATGGTTTTACAAAAAATAGAACTTGTTATTAAGGAAGGATTATAAAAAATGAAATACGATATTTGCGCTTTGGGAAATGCTCTTGTTGATACTCAATACATGGTTTCTTATGACTTCTTAGAATCTGTAGGCTTGGAAGCAGATCAAATGACGTTAGTATCAGCAGAGGAGCAAAATGAAATTACTAAGAAGCTTGAAGAGCTTGGAACCGAGTCAGTCTCTGATTGTGGTGGATCAGCTACAAACTCTTTAGTTGCATCATCAAGCTATGGCGCTCAATGTCATCATGTTTGCAGAGTCTCAAAAGATGATGATGGCATGCGTTATTTAGATAGTCTGAAAAATGCTGGTGTCTACCACAAGGGTTATAGCGAAGAGGAACTAGAGCTTCCAACAGGCAAATGCTTAATTCTAGTTACTCCAGATGCTAAAAGAACAATGGTTAGTATGCTTGGCGTAAGTGCTTGCATGAGTTCAATGGATTTAGATTTAGAAGCAATTGCTAATTCAAAAATATTTTATATCGAAGGTTATATGGTAACTAGTGATGAAAACTTTAGCGCGGTTATTGCTGTTCTTGAATTTTTAAAAGATAAGGATATCTTAAAGGCGTTATCGCTTTCTGATCCTGGAATTGTAATGGGATTTAGAGATAAGTTTGAAACTATTGAATCATATGGGATAGATATGGTTTTTGGAAATGATGATGAGGCCAAGGCTTTCACTGGGAAGGATAATCTTGATGATGCAATTTCTGCTCTAAAAGAAAAATCGTTTACTTCAGTAATTACTACTGGAGCCAAGGGCAGCGTTGTCATTGCTGAGGGGAGTGCTGATCATGTTTCAGGAGAACTAATACAACCTGTAGACACTAATGGTGCTGGCGATATGTTTGCTGGTTCTTTTATGTATGCTTATTTGCAAGACATGCCGTTAGCTTCTTGTGCAAAATTTTCAAACTATGCAGCCTCGAAGGTAGTTGAGACCTTTGGACCGAGATTATCTATGGATGGTTACTTGGCAGTAAAAAATAATATACAAAAATACTAGTAAATTTTATCGGATTCTGCTACTTTGCAGCCCTAAAAAATTATATTTTTTTTAATGACTAAAGCAAATTCTGATAAAAAATCAAAATTGACCACAAAGCAAACAAAAAAGTAGNAGCTNNNAAGAAGCCAGCAGTTAAGAAAGCTGTGGCTAAAAAAGTAGTAGCTAAGAAGAAGCCAGCAGTTAAGAAAGCTGTGGCTAAGAAAAAGCTATCTGCATATAAACCAAAGAAAAAAGAGAAGTACATGAGTGCTGCCATGAAAAGGCACTTTAATGAAATTCTAGTTAATTGGCGTGAAGATCTTAGAGAAGAGATGCAGAAAACTTTTGAACATTTAAAAGACAAAGGTGAAAAACCTGCAGATGATTTAGATAGAGCCTCGCAAGAAGAGGAATTTGCATTTGAATTAAGAACCCGAGATAGAGAAAGGAAACTCATAAATAAAATTGCTTCCTCTATAGAGCTCTTAAAGCAAGATGAATATGGCTATTGTGAGTCTTGTGGAGTCAACATAGGCATTAAACGATTAGAAGCCCGGCCAACTGCAACTCATTGCATAGACTGTAAAACTCTTGATGAAATTAAAGAGAAGCAACACAGTGGTTAATCTTTATTATTCTTAATGAAAAAAGAAGAATTAATAGAATTAATACACAATATTCATACTGAAGATAAAACAGGTGACATCATGGGAGTTTTCCATGATAGATATGGCGGAGTTATAACTACAGATAGCATAAGGATTGATATGGATGGCGGCAGGATTATCTTGGCTCAACAAGGTACTGAATATTACAAAACCAATAAAAAGAATTGGGAAACAGAATTAAAATTCATAAAAAAATAAAATCATTGAATAACTTAATCTCGTACAATTGTTAGACTCTAGTAAATTTAGCGTTTTTGCTATTTCAATTATCCAAACTCTTCAAGATAATGATTATGAAGCATATCTAGTAGGCGGATGTATCCGCGATGCTTTGAATGGAATTGCTCCTAAAGACTTTGATATAGCGACTAATGCCACTCCTGAAGAAGTAAGAAAAATATTTAAGGCCTCAAGAATTATTGGAAAGAGATTTCAACTTGTTCATGTGTTTAATAGGTCAGAGTTAATAGAGGTTGCAACATTTAGAGCTGGCAAACAGAACTCAGATACTCTTGTTAAAGACGACACTGGAAAAATTCTAAGAGATAATACCTGGGGAACTATCCAGCAAGATTGTCATAGAAGAGATTTCACTGTAAATGCTCTTTATTACTGCCCTATAAAAAATGAAATTCAAGACTTTCATGCTGGGTTAAAACATATTAATAAAAAAATATTAGTTTCTATAGGGGATCCTCAGGGAAGATTTGAAGAAGACCCAGTAAGGGCGCTAAGAGCTGTAAGATTTAGTACCAAGCTGAACTTTAAAATAGATAATCGAGTAAAGGACGCAATTTATGACAAGAGCTATCTGCTATCAGGAGTCTCTAATGCACGACTTTTTGATGAATTCTGTAAAATATTTTTACATGGTCACGCAGAAAAAAACTTTAAAAAGCTAGATTCATTTGGAATAGCTAAATATTTGATTTTAACGGACCCAAACTTCTCAGAATTTACAATGAATGTAATGTTAGAGGCATTAATAAATACAGATAGAAGGATAGCCAATAATCAATCTATTACTCCAGGATTTTTAATGGCTGCCCTATTATGGCCATCGCTTATTAAAAAATGTTCAAAAAATAAGGAAGTGAATATTAGAAAATTTTTTAGATCGATGGATGAAGTTCTGCGTAATCAACATCAATTAACTGCAATACCAAGAAAATTTCAAACCTATATTAAAGATATTTGGGTCTTACAATTGAAGCTTGAAAGTAGAATAGGCAATTTTCCACATAAGCTTGTGAAGCATCCCAGATTTAGAGCAGCTTATGATTTTTTATTAATTAGGGAGGCGGCAGCTAAAGAAAATTCAAATCTTGGAGATTGGTGGACTAAGTTTCAAAAACAGAATGAAGATGAGAGAAACTCAGTAATTAATAAATTAAAAGTTGAAAGAGAGAATGAATCTGACAAAAAATTTGGTTTCTGGAGTGAGTTAATATAATCTTAATAAAAAAATATTGTTTTATTAATGAAACTGGCTATCAAAGAAAACCCGCTTCCAAAGTACATCGCAATCGAAGGCCCAATAGGGGTTGGTAAAACAACACTTGCAAATAAACTAGCTACTAACTTTAATTATGATGCTTTTTTAGAACGTCCCTCAGAAAACCCTTTTTTAAAGAATTTTTATAAAAATCCAAGTCAATCTGCTCTGGCAACACAATTGTTTTTTCTATTCCAGAGAATGCAACAAATTGAGGAACTTAAACAAAGGAGTTTATTTGAAACAGTTAGAGTAGCAGATTTTTTAATTCAAAAAGATCGACTCTTTGCAGAAGTAACTTTGTCTAATGAAGAAATGGATTTATATGACAAAATTTATGAACATTTAACTATTGATGCCCCTACTCCTGACTTAGTAATCTATTTACAAGCTCCTGTTGATGTTTTGATGGATAGAATAGGTAAAAGAGGTAATCCAAATGAGCAATACTTGACTCCAGACTATCTTGAAAGACTAAATGATGCCTATAAAAGTTTCTTTCTTTACTATGAATCATCTCCTTTATTAATTGTAAATGCAGCTGATATAAATCTTGAATCAAATGATGATGATTTTGATATGTTAGTAGGTCAAATAATGTCAGATCCTAAAGGTAAGAAATTCATCAATCCACAACCTTCAATTATTTAATAAGCTTGCATCTACTTTTTAGATAAAAAGATTTTTATGAAAGATAAAATTTATAACCCTCAAAAAAACATTACAAATCCATATATTAAAGATTTAGATGAGTATAAATCTATGTATGAGGATTCTATTAATAATCCCAAAGAATTTTTTAGTGAAATGGCAAAAGAAAATTTAGATTGGATCAAGCCTTTTACTCAAGTCACTAATGGTAATTTTGCAGATGCAACATGGTTTGAAGATGGAAAGCTAAATATATCTGCAAATTGTATTGATAGGCACTTAGAAGAAAATGCGGATAAAACTGCTTTAATATGGGAGGGAGATAATCCTAGTGAAACTAGTTCTGTGTCCTATCAAGAACTTCATGATGAAGTATGTAAACTATCAAATGCATTAAAAGAACTAGGCATTACCAAAGGCTCAAGAGTATGTATTTATATGCCTATGATACTGGAGGCCTCTTATGCAATGCTTGCTTGTGCTCGAATAGGAGCAGTTCATTCTGTTGTTTTTGGTGGTTTTTCTCCTGAAGCTTTAAAAGATAGAATCTTAGATGCAGATTGTTCTTTAGTTATTACCGCCGATGAGGGTTATAGAGGTGGGAAAATAGTTCCCCTGAAAAAAAATGTAGATATAGCTCTTAAAAAATGTCCTGATGTAAAAGCAAATCTAGTTATCAAAAGAACAGGTGGTGATATTGATTGGAATGACAAAGTTGATATTTGGTATCACGATATCGTAGACAAGCAAATGGCAGAATGTGCTCCAGAGTCTATGAATGCAGAAGACCCATTATTTATTTTGTATACATCAGGTTCTACAGGCAAACCTAAAGGAGTTATGCATACAACTGCTGGATATATTTTAGGTGCCCATATATCTTTTAAATATCTCTTTGGCTACAACTCAGATGATATTTATTGGTGTACAGCAGATGTTGGTTGGATTACTGGTCATACTTATATTGTATATGGCCCTTTATCAAATGGTGCCTCAAGCTTAATGTTTGAGGGTGTACCAACCTATCCAGATGCTTCAAGGTGTTGGGAGGTATGCGATAAGCACAAAATTAATATTTTTTATACTGCTCCTACTGCTATAAGAGCATTAATGTCACAGGGTAATGAGCCTGTTCTTAAGACTAATAGGAAATCATTGAGAATACTTGGAACTGTTGGAGAGCCAATTAACCCAGAGGCCTGGGAGTGGTATTATTCAGTAGTTGGAAATAGTAAATGTCATATTGTTGATACTTGGTGGCAAACAGAAACTGGCTCTGTTCTTATATCTCCAATTGCTGGGGTAACTCCAGTGAAACCTGGTTCTGCAACTTTTCCTTTTTTTGGAGTAAAGCCTGAACTTATTGATCCTGAGGGGGAGATACTTGAGGGTGATAATTCCGGCAATCTTGTAATAACTCAATCATGGCCTAGTCAAATCAGAAGTATTTATGGTGATCATCAAAGAATGCTTGATACATATTTCTCACAATATAATGGAATTTATTTTACTGGTGATGGCGCTAAAAGAGATTCAGATGGTTACTTTTGGATAACTGGAAGAGTCGATGATGTTCTTAATGTATCTGGGCACAGACTTGGAACTGCAGAAATTGAAAGCGCTTTAGTTCTCCACCCAAAGGTTGCAGAAGCAGCAGTAGTTGGATTTGATCATCCTATTAAAGGTCAAGGGATTTATGCCTATGTAACCTTAATGTCAGGTGAAGCATATGAAGATGAATTAAGAAATACATTAAGATTATTTGTTTCAAATGAAATTAGTCCTATTGCAAAGCCAGATCATATTCATTGGGCGCCCGGGCTCCCAAAAACTAGGTCAGGTAAAATAATGCGAAGAATATTAAGAAAAATTGCTGAAAGTGAATTTGATAGCCTTGGTGATACCTCAACATTAGCAGATCCAAGCGTTGTAGAAGATTTAATTAGGTCAAAAGAATGATGCAAAATAGAATTATATTTTTAGTGCTAGTTGCCACATCTAGTTGCGCAACAATTGATCCTTATTCTCCACTGAGTTCTGATATACCAATAATAAATAAAGCATATGATGCAAAGTCAACAAGGTGTGTTCAAGAGACCCTTGGTGCGAACAAGCCTCGCATTAGAGGAGATGAAATCAGTCCAATTGTGGAGCAATATGACTATTTTGATTGCCTAGACTCAGAAAATTATGATGATGCAGTTGAGAACATAAATAACAGCAACAATATAAAGCTTCCCGATGATAAGAAATTCATTGAAACCATTGAATTGGACCTAAATGATGAATCAAAAGATCTTAATTGTGAATTAAATTTAACTGGTATTAGTCCAAAAAATCAGCCAAATTCTAAGTATTACAATTGCAGTAAAAATGGTAAAAAGTAACTAGCTGATTATTCTCCAGTGATCGTTTTCTAGTTTTGTTACAAAATTACTCTCTTCTAGCCTAATTAAATGAGCCTCTAAGCTCCATAGTGCAATTGGATGAAGATGCGGGTCAACATCATCGTAAACATCTAGCAAAAGATCTTCTATTGCGGTCTCTTTTAATTTTTGCATTGATTGAAGAACTTTCTCTTCTCTAGTTAATCTATGATTAAAGATCCAGTTTGTAACTAATTTTGGATCATTAAGGTAATCACCGTGTCCAGGTGCTAACAATTTAATATCAAAATTATCAAGTTTCTTAAGTGAATCTAGATATTCGGTCATATTTCCATCAGGTGGGGCTATTACAACAGTAGAACCATTCATAATATGGTCTCCAGTCAATAGACATTTTTCTTCTTGAATTAAAAGGCAAAAGTGATTAGAAGCATGCCCAGGTGTATGGATAGCTTCGATTGTGTATTCGCTAGTAGTAATAATATCTTTGTCGTAAAGAATTTGATCAGGCTCAAATGTTTCATCTTGAATAGACATATCAAACTTTGCAAAAGATCCTATGACCGGAACCTTTAAAGTTTCTGCTAAGGGTTTTGCACCTGGTGAATGATCTTTGTGAGTATGGGTAACAATTATCCTTTTGATATTATTGTTGCCAGCTTTGATAATCTCATCTAAGTGACTTTGAATATAAGGACCTGGATCAACAACGGTAACATCCTCTTTGCCTATTAGATAAGTGTTAGTGCCTCCTCCAGTAAAGACCCCTCCATTTGGTGCTGTTATCTTTTTTATAAGGCTAGTCATTAGTTGTCATCATACCCCTCATCCCCAGGCAATAGGCCTATCCAGTTACCATTTTTTTTAAAAAACTTAGGCAAAATAGGTGGTATATCTTTGTTTGTAAGTTTTTGTTGGTGATCTAATAAATCTTTAATAGTCTTAAAACCTTTACATTGCTCAAGATTTTTAATGGTCGGCATTATCATATTCATTTCACCTGCATAAGCTTTTTTAATAGCTTCATCTACAGAGATCCAAAGACTATTTACCAATTCATTTCCATCATGAATGCCTGTTTGATTTTCAGGCAAGCACGCAATGAAAAATCTTGTATCAAATCTCTTCACTTCAATGTCCGGAGTTATCCAGTGAGAAAAGGGCGCTATATTTTCTGTTAATAGCTCTAATCCTTCTTGAGTACAAATATCATAAAAACTTATTTTGTTATCAAGTAAATCTTGTCTATATTTTTGATATTTTTCTTTTTCTAAACCATTAAGATTTAATTTAGAGCCATCTTTTTTTTCTGCTAATAATATCCCCACCTCTTCAAAACATTCTCTAACACAGGCTATCCAATAACCAAGTCCATTTTTTTCAATCCCTAATAATGATGACGCTTCTTCATCTAAGATGCTCCTACATAATGATTGTGCTCTATGATCATTGTCACTTTGATCTATCTTGCCTCCTGGAAAAACAAATAAATTCCCAAATGGAGGTCTATTTGACCTTTCTACCATAAATACTTCAATGCCCTTTTGGCCATCTCTTATAATTAAAACAGTTGCCGCAGGTGTTATTATTTGAGTATTCATTTAGTTAGTTATTTGCATTTTATAGCTTAGAATACGTGCAATGAAAGTTACTGACAATCTTCAAAATGATATTTCTTGTGCTCCTGATTGGTTCCAGGATTCAATTACATATGAATCTCAATGCAAAACTATAATCTCAGAGGATCATAAAGTTGCATATAAAGTATGGGGGAATAAAGATAGTAAAAACGTAATTTTTTTAGTGCATGGAACTGGGGCGCATATGAAATGGTGGGATCCTATTGCTCCTCAGTTTTCAGATACAGCATATGTTCTTGCAATTGATCTTCCTGGAATGGGAGACTCTGCGCATAGAGAAGACTACAGTTTTGAGTCTTTTTCAAAAGCAATGATTGATATATTAGATTCTGAACAACTAATTAGTAATGATAAAAATATAATTCTAGTGGGTCATTCTCTCGGAGGTCATGTGGCTGGTTTTGTTGCAACTGAACATCCAGATATAGTTGATTATCTAGTCATGATTGATACTCCTATAAGGCCCCCAGATTATGACTATGCAAAACACAGAAGTACCGGTCCTTTGAGAATGATTAAATATTATGAAGATAAGCTTTCAATTGTTAAAAGATTTAGATTAATGCCCGCTCAAGAATGTGAGAATGATTGGTATTTAAGGTATATAGCTGAGCACTCAATCTATGAAACAGAGGAAGGCTGGAGATGGAAATTTGATGATACTTTATTTTGGAAACTAGGCCGTCTCTCAGAATATAAATTTAATATTCAGTGTAAAGCTTTATATATTTATGGAGGCAATAGCATGCTTCTTGGTTCAAAAATCTTAAACTTTATGGAAAAAGAGTTTGAGGAAGTAATGGACTTTGTAGAAGTGCCTGGTGCTGCTCACCATGTGCCTTTAGATAAGCCTCTTGAGATAGTTGCTATAATTAAAGCAGCTATCTATAAATGGAGAAGTTGAGGCATGAATGAAATATTAGCAATTATTTTTTTATGTTTTAGTTTAATAATATTATTTAAAAAAATAATGCTGCAACTCATGGAGGTTATATTAGATTCATCTAATATAAAACTATTAGGCATCTTAGCTTTAATAATAGGCTCATTCTTGCTCTATATAGTTGATTTTTCTTGGTCCGATAGAGTGTGGAAAAATACTCTGTTTATCTTTGGTATAGTCTCAATATTCAGAGGTTTTATAGCTATATTATTTGAAAATCTAGTTTATAAATTTGCTGATATTTTCGCTAAAAATTATTTCAAATTCACTATCCCATTAAGTTTACTTTTTTTTAGTTTAACTTTGCTTATGGTTTCCCGAGATTATATGGGGCCGGTAAAAAATATAGATCAATGTCAGTCTGATGAATCAATATCTTTGTATTGTGGATTTAATAATCCAGAGGATATGGCCCTCTTACCAGATAATAAATTTTTCTTAATGTCAGAATTTGGGGGAATAAAGCCCTATGAAGAGAAAGATGGTGAAGGATCTTTTGCGCTGCTTAGGATAAGTGATGGAACAAAAATAATACCTCAGATTAAATTTGGAGAAAATGTATGGGGAGATCCAAGTTGCAAAAGGAATCCATCTGATAATTTTGGTCCTCATGGTGTTGATTTGATACAAAGAGATGATGGACTGATCCAGTTTGGGGTTGTAAATCACTCCCCTTTTGAATCTGTTGAATTTTTTGAATTAACTCAAGATGCTAATAGTTGGCTAATGACTTGGAGAGGCTGTGTAATTGCTCCTGAGGAGAATTATTTTAATGATTTGAGTTTAAAAAGAGATGGATCATTTTATGTTACCCATATGTATGAAAGAGATATAACGGTAAATGAGTGGTTAAGTGCAGCTCTATTTAAATATCCTACTGGGTATGTTTTAAAGTGGGATAAAAAGAATTTTAGTAAGGTGGTTGGATCAGATGGAGGTCAACCTAACGGCATTGGGCTAGATGAAGATAGTGAACTTTTGTATGTTAATTATAATCTTGGTGATGAACTACGTGTTATAAATCTTCTAAATGGTGAATCTATCGGAAGATATAAAATAAATTCACCTGATAATATGATATTGCTAGATCAATCTATTTGGCTTACTTCTCTAGATCATGAGACGATTGATGTAATGATGAACTGTGATATAGAAATTAGCGTTACTTGTTCATTGCCATTTTCTATTCATGAAATTGATCTTGTTTCTCTTAAAAAGAAAAATATATATTCATTTCAAGAAACTGTATTTGGATTTCCAACTACAGCCTATCCTTTCAAAAATAAAATCTATATTGGATCCTTCCATTCTGATAGAGTGGCCTTCTTTCAAGCCGATTAGTTTTTGAAAAAATTATTTCTTAGCTCGCAGGTACAAGAATATGAAAGGATATATTTTGGCAAAGGAAATTCAGATAAAGAGCTCATGCTTCAAGCTGCAAAAATCACTGCAGAATATATAGAACAAAATTTCAAAAATAAGAAATATATTTGTGTATGTGGCCCGGGAAATAATGGTGGTGATGGCTACTATGTTGGAATTTATTTATATAAAGCAGGTTTTGACGTCAAGATAATAAATGCTTTAGAACATAAAACTAAAAGTTATTTATGTTTTGAAGCTTTTAATAATGCGCGTGATCTGAATTTAATACATGAACCATTAATTTTAAATAATCTTCATAAGGATGTTCTTATTATTGATGCAATTTTTGGAACAAGCCTTAAGGGGTCTCTTGATAAGAGCATAATTAATTTAATACAAACCATGAATTCTTATGAGAATATTTTATCAATAGATATACCATCAGGCATTAATGCAGATACTGGGGTTGCATGTGAGGCTTATGTTAATGCAAAAAAAACCATCAGTTTTGTGGGCAGAAAATTAGGGTTAAGTCTTAATGAGGGTAAAATCGCTACAGGAGAAAAATATTTTCATAATTTAAATTTACATATGGAAAAAGAAAGTCGAGCTACTGCTACCTCATATACCTTTAAAGATGTAAAAAACTTGCTGCAAAAAAGATCTTCAAATAGCCATAAAGGTAACTTTGGAAGTACCCTTGTATTAGGTGGTGATAAGAATATGGGTGGTGCTGCGATCATGGCTGCTGAAGTAGCTCTGAAATCAGGTTCTGGTTTAGTTTCTCTAATTAGTCATGAAGTTCATTTGAAAGCCTCTCTGGTTCGTAATCCAGAGATTATGACAATAGGGTGTGATCAGCCTGAGGAAGTTGTTTCAGCTTTGGTTGGTAAGAATGTTTTTGTTTGTGGTCCTGGGCTATCTCTAAGCTCTTGGTCTGAGCAAATGATTAAGATGCTAATCAAACATTTAGAAAATAATGATGGCTCAGTTATTTTTGATGCTGGTGCTCTGCGTTATATAGCAAAAAATAATATTTCTCTTGAAGCAATCAGGAGCTCGATTATTCTTACGCCTCATCCTGGCGAGGCAGCAGATCTTTTAGGACTATCTTCTCAAGAAATACAAAAGGATAGAATCAAGGCAGCAAGAAATTTAAAAGATAAATATAATGCAACTATTATTCTTAAGGGAGCTGGAACTGTAATTGCTGATGACAAAATATATGTATGTGAAGAAGGCGGTCCTGAGCTGGCTACGGGTGGTACAGGAGACATCCTAGCAGGACTAATTGGTAGTTTTATAGCTCAAGGATTATCTGCGCAGAATGCTTCTCTGTTAGCTGTAGCTGCTCATGGACTAGCTGGCAGTGAATTTGTAAAATTGCATGGTGAAAAAGGATTAGCAGCTTCAGAATTAATTCCTTTAATTAGAAAAAAAATTAATCATAAATGATAGAAAATTATATTCTTAAAGATGAAAGTGAAACTTTAAATTTTGGGAGTAATATTGCTGCTCTCATTAAAGAATCTAATGATTCTATATTTGAGTTTCATCTTCAAGGTAACCTTGGTGCTGGTAAAACCACTTTAGTTAGAGGTGTCCTAAGAGCGCTTGGTTGGCGAGGTTCTGTTAAAAGCCCGACCTATACTATCTGCGAAGAGTATGACTTTGAAGAATTTCTAATTCTTCATATTGATCTTTATAGAACTGAAATAGAAGAAGATGTTGAAATGCTTGAGCTGAATCGAGACTTTAACGGCAAAAAAGTAATATTCATAGAATGGCCTGAAAAAGTTGAAGGAAAAAGGATGGCCAATCTTAAAATTAATATGATGCATTATCAAAATAGCAGGAAAATAGAAATGATTGGAGATACAATTCTTATTGAAAAATTAATGAAAGAAGATAAATAAAAATGAAAAAATTAATTATTCTAAGCTGTTTATTTTTTATTAGTTTAGATAGCTATAGTTCAAATCTAGTAGAGTTTTCATCAATTAAAGAACTACCAACTGGTGAAATAAGAATTACATTTAAGATAAGTAAAGTATCGCTAATTAACTCTTATGCTTTAGATGAGCCTTCTCGAATTGTTATTGATGTAAAAGATTCTGAGTTAAAGGAAGCATTAGATAGTCGTCAAAATTATCCAATCAAGAAAATACGAGCTTCTCAAGACGGCACAACCGCAAGAATAGTGCTTGATTTATATGAATCTGTTTACTGGAAGAAACCTTGGCAAATTGAAAAAAATGATCATGTTTTATTAATCTTCGAAATAAAAAAAGATAATGAACTCAAAAAAAATATAAGAGATATTATTGTTGCCATTGATGCCGGTCATGGTGGCAAAGATCCAGGAGCCATTGGCAAGCTAAACATTTTAGAAAAAGATATAACACTTCTCATTGCTAAAGAACTTGAAAGAACCCTTAGGGATACAAAAGGCTATAAACCAATAATGATAAGAGGAGATGATTCTTTTGTTGACCTTAATGATAGGTATCAAAATGCAAGAAAATTTGGGGCTGATATTTTTGTTTCTATTCATGCTGATGCTTTTAGATTATCCTCAGTAAAAGGTGCTTCAGTTTTTGTTTGGTCGGAGGAAGCTTCTAGCATTACAGCTGAAAATCTTTCAAAAAAAGAGCTCGCAAATAATCCTGAGGTAAAAGCAAAGATTGGAAAATTAGATGTGAATGATTTTGATGAAGATGCTGCTAGAACTTTATATCAATTAGTTTATGAGGCAAAGATAGAAAATAGCGTTCTTTTAGGTAATAAAATTCTAGAAAAGTTAAGGCTAGATCCATATACGAAATTACATAAAAAAAATGTTGAATTTGCAGATTTTAGAGTCCTAAAATCCATAGATATCCCCTCTGTGCTAGTAGAATCTGGTTTTTTATCAAATCCTGAGGATGCTGCTAGACTGAAAGGCAAACCAGGCAGACGCATGATAGCAAGATCAATATTCCTAGGAATTCACAATTACTTTAAAGAGAAGCCTAAACCAAATACTTTCATGGACCCTGTACAATCAAGTGTTGAATACACCATACAAAAAGGTGATGTGATATCAGAAATTGCTATAAGATTTGGTGTGACAGTTGATGAAATAATAGATCTTAATAATCTTCGTGGTAAATCTATCTATCCTGGACAAAAAATTAATATAGCTATTTAACTATAATCAATCGGATCAATATCAAAGAACCATCTAACTTTTTTAGTTTCATCCCAGGATAAAATTGAATCAATAACATCCTTTACATATTTATTTAAAAGAGTTTTTGATCCAGTCTGAATAATTAGATGGTGTCTAAGGTTTCCTCTAGTCTTTGAGATTATTGATGGTATTGGTCCAATTGCTGATATTTCTGATTCAATATTCAAAGTATTAGCCACCTTTGATAAAAATTTAATATTATGATCGGCTAAGGGAGAACTTGCTCTTAATAAACAAACTGCAGAATATGGTGGGTGGTGAAGGTCCTTTTTTTGTTTTAAATTTTTTAGAGCAAAGTGAAGATAATCACCAGATTTTAATTCTTTTAGATTTTTATCTTCTGGATATCTAGTCTGGATTAATACTTTGCCATTGCTATCCCGTCTTCCCACACGGCCAGAAACTTGAATTAATAGCTGTGAAATTTTTTCGAGGCTATTTATATCTGGGCTTGTGATACCTGCATCACAATTAAGTATTACTCCCAATTCTACCTTGGGAAAATCATGTCCTTTAGCAAGCATTTGAGTGCCCACTAAAATTGCAGAATTTGATTCATGTACTTTTTCTATAATTTCATCTAGCGAACCTTTCTTTTTGGTAGTGTCGTGATCCAGCCTAATAATGTCTGTATCTTTAAAATACTTTTCTAAGAATAATTCTATCCTTTCTGTGCCTGAGCCCTGCAGACTAAGATTAGAACTGGAACACTCTGGACATCTTGTTGGGAGACCATATGCAGACTCGCATCTATGACAAATCAATCTATCTAGGCCATGATGAAAAACTAAGCGGGCATCACATGATTTACATTCTGCTACCCATCTACAGTTATTACACTCATACAAGGGAGAGAAGCCTCTTCTATTAATAAACACAAGTGCTTGTTTATTTCTATTTAGCGTATTTTTTATTGCGTCTAGTGATTCTTTTGCGATTCCAGATTCAAGCTTTGAATCATTAATATCTAATGTTATAAAACCTGGTGGTTTTGAACCATTTGCCCTCTTTAGAAGATTTACTTGTTTATATTTTTTATCTTCAACTAGTTTTAAAGTTTGCAATGAGGGTGTTGCTGTTCCAAGAATTATTGGAATTTTTTCAATTTGTGCTCTCTTGATGCCTACATCTCTAGCAGAAAATCTAAAGCCTTCGTGTTGTTTGTATGACTGATCATGCTCTTCATCAATTATAATCAGGCCTAAATTTGTTAAAGGGCTCAAAATAGCAGACCTAGTTCCAATTACTATTTTTATCTCTCCATTTCTAGCTTTTTGCCAAACATTATATCTTTGCTTTGGAGTTTGCCTTGAATGATAAATGCCAATATTGGCTCCAAATCTATTGATAAACCTTTCTTGTAACTGAGGGGTTAAAGAAATTTCTGGAACAAGAATTAAAATTGAGCTGCCTTTAGATAGATAAAAGCCAGCAGTTTGAAGATATATCTCTGTTTTGCCTGAGCCTGTTACACCATATAAGAGACAAGGATCAAATCCTCTAAGACTTTTAATTTCTTTTATACAACTTTCTTGCTCTTTGTTAAGCTCAAATTGTTTATCTTTTTCTAAAATTGAATAAATTGGCTCTTCAACTGACAACAAGCTATCAGTTTTTGTTATTTTTCTTAATGCTGGTGGGCAAAATGTGTCAAATACTTCTCCTAAAGGGTGATGATAGTAGTCTGCTAACCATAAAATAATTTGCATATCTGAAGGCTTGAAGATTGGCTCACTATCTAGTATTTCAGAGACTTCAGTTGTTGAAAAATCTGGCATGTCATTAAGCTGCTGCACTACATAGCCGACTATATCTTTATTTCTAAATTTAACTGCTACTCTTGATCCGCTTTTTAAAATTTCTTTTGATTTATAGGTAAATGTTTCTCT
>JGI20151J14362_10001337_pt1 | contig 17879 bp, 14 predicted proteins | sample COG_01_FD_14362 | JGI IMG/M metagenome (IMG submission 14362)
ATAATTTTAAGAGATTTAATAACTTAACCTCTTTTAATCCTTTTTATTAATTTTACTCGATGATGCTTGAAACAACACCCGCACCGACTGTTCTACCGCCTTCACGGATAGCAAATCTTAATCCATCCTCCATCGCAATCGGGGTCAGTAATTCTACTTTGAATGATACATTATCTCCAGGCATCACCATTTCAGTACCTGCCGCAAGCTCAACTGATCCCGTTACATCAGTTGTTCGGAAGTAAAATTGAGGACGGTAGTTCGCAAAAAATGGCGTATGACGACCACCCTCATCTTTTGTAAGAATGTATGCTTCAGCAGTAAATTTATGGTGTGGCTTTACCGATCCAGGTTTACATAAAATCTGTCCACGTTCGACGCCTTCTCTATCGACTCCACGCAATAAAGCACCAACATTATCCCCTGCTTGTCCAGAATCTAGAAGTTTACGGAACATCTCAACACCGGTACAAACTGTTTTTGTAGTATCACGGATACCAACAATCTCAATTTCATCTCCAACATTAACAACACCACGTTCAATACGACCTGTAACAACAGTGCCACGACCTGAGATTGAAAACACATCCTCAATTGGCATCAAAAACGGTTGGTCAATTGCTCGGACAGGTGTTGGAATATATTCATCCACAGCTGCCATCAGCTCCTTAATCTTTTCTTCACCAATTTCAGGAGTTTTACCTTCCATAGCAGCCAAAGCTGAACCCGCAACAACAGGGATATCATCACCAGGATACTCATATGAAGATAAGAGTTCTCGAATTTCCATCTCAACAAGCTCGAGTAATTCATCATCATCCACTTGATCGACTTTGTTCATAAACACAACCATTTTTGGAATACCAACTTGTCGACCTAACAAAATATGCTCTCGTGTTTGAGGCATTGGACCATCAGCCGCGTTAACAACTAGAATAGCCCCATCCATTTGGGCTGCACCAGTGATCATATTCTTTACATAATCTGCGTGACCAGGACAATCGACATGCGCGTAATGACGAGCTTCAGTCTCATATTCAACATGCGCTGTGGAAATCGTAATACCACGTGCCTTCTCTTCCGGCGCAGCATCAATTGAATCATATGCCTGAAATTCTCCAAAGTACTTTGTAATCGCTGCCGTTAGTGTAGTCTTACCGTGATCTACGTGGCCGATCGTACCAATGTTAACATGCGGTTTATTACGTTGAAACTTTTCTTTAGCCATTGTCAAATCCTCTTATTAAACTAATTTATTATGCGTATTTTGATTGAATTTCTTCACTTATACTTTGTGGAACCGGTTCATAGTGGTCAAACTGCATTGAGAAGTTGGCTCTGCCAGATGACATCGATCTCAACGTATTAATATATCCGAACATATTAGCAAGAGGTACCCAACAGTCTATCGCTATTGCATTACCTCTGGTATCTTGACCTTGCACTTGTCCACGCCTCGAGGTTAGGTCACCAATTATTCCACCAGTGTATTCTTCTGGCGTTACTACCTCAACCTTCATTATAGGCTCCAATAACTTAGCGCCCGCTCTTTTTAACCCTTCACGCATCGCCATACGTCCAGCAATTTCAAAGGCTAACACACTCGAATCTACGTCATGGAACTTTCCATCTACCAAGGCTACCTTGAAATCAATTACAGGGAAGCCGGCCAGAGGACCACTGTCCATTACTGACTTAATACCTTTTTCTACCCCTGGTATATACTCCTTGGGGATAGAACCTCCAACAATGCGAGACTCAAAAGAGTAACCCTCCCCAGCTTCCGTTGGTGATATAATCATTTTAACTTCCGCAAACTGGCCGGATCCACCAGATTGTTTTTTATGGGTGTAGCTATGCTCAATCTCGTGCCCAATAGTTTCTCTGTAAGCTACTTGTGGTGCACCAATATTAGCTTCAACTTTGAATTCACGCTTTAATCTATCAACTAAAATATCCAGATGAAGCTCTCCCATGCCCTTCATAATAGTTTGGCCAGATTCAATATCAGTCTCTACTCGAAACGAAGGATCTTCGGCAGCTAATCTAGCTAAACCCTGAGACATCTTCTCTTGGTCCGCTTTCGTTTTAGGCTCAACAGCGATCTCTATGACAGGATCTGGAAATGTCATAGTCTCCAAGACTACCGGTTCTTTGTCACTACACAAGGTATCACCAGTAGTTGTATCTTTTAAACCTGCTAGAGCTATTATGTCTCCCGCAAAAGCCTCTTCGATCTCTTCCCTATTTATAGAATGCATCATCATCATCCTACCCACTCGCTCTTTTCGACCTTTAGTAGAGTTTAACATTGTATCACCCTTACTAAGAACTCCAGAATAAATTCTTGTAAAAGTTAACGTTCCAACAAAAGGGTCATTCATTATCTTAAAAGCGAGCCCTGAAAATGGTAGTTCATCATTTGCACTTCGAGCGATGTCTCTTGTCTCTGTCTCATCACCCGGTTTGAAACCCATATAGTCCACCACATCAAGTGGGCTAGGGAGGTAATCAATTACTGCATTCAATAGTGGTTGGACCCCTTTATTCTTAAAAGCTGAACCACAAAGGACGGGCACAAAAGCCATAGATAAAGTACCTTTTCGAATTAACATCCGGAGTGTAGTAATATCAGGCTCTTTTCCCTCTAAGTACGCCATCATGGCGTCGTCATCCATCTCCACGGCATTTTCAATTAACTTCGCGCGCCATTCATTCGCACTCTCTTGAAGGGATTCGCGAATAGGTCTTTTTTCCCAAGTTGCNCCAAGATCTTCACCAGTCCATACCCACTCTTCCATAGTAACTAGATCAACTACTCCCTCNAGTTCAGTCTCCGCCCCGATAGGTAGTTGCACNGGAGCCGGTATTGCTCCTGTTCGATCCTTAATCATTTTAACACAATTAAAATAATCTGCTCCGATTTTATCCATTTTATTAACAAAAACAATTCGGGGAACTTTATAACGATCAGCTTGCCTCCAAACAGTCTCTGTTTGAGGCTCAACACCAGCGTTTGCATCTAAAACCGCAACCGCTCCATCCAAAACTGCCAAAGATCTTTCCACTTCAATTGTAAAATCAACGTGGCCAGGGGTATCTATAATATTCATTCGATGCTTTTCTGTTTCAGTCGAGCTACCGTCTTCTGTTCTCTCCCAAAAAGTTGTTGTAGCCGCTGAGGTTATAGTAATCCCACGCTCTTGCTCTTGCTCCATCCAATCCATGGTAGCCGCACCATCGTGAACTTCGCCTATATTATGAGACTTTCCAGTATAATAAAGTATTCTCTCTGAGCAGGTAGTTTTCCCTGCATCGATATGAGCCATAATACCAAAATTTCTATAACGGTTTAAAGGGAAATCACGCGCCATGGGTTCTATTCTTTCCTAAACTTACCAACGATAATGACTAAATGCTTTATTTGCATCTGCCATTTTATGAGTATCTTCTCTTCTTTTTACTGCTGAGCCCCGAGAATTGACCGCATCCATTAACTCTCCTGCCAAACGCTCCTCCATTGTGTTCTCATTCCTGGAGCGAGCAGCTTTTATTAGCCACCTAATAGCAAGTGCTACACGACGCTCAGGGCGAACTTCAACAGGAACCTGGTATGTGGCACCACCGACTCTCCGTGAACGGACTTCAACGGCAGGTTTGATTAATTCGAGAGCTTCGTGGAAGACTTCTACAGGAGCTTTTTTCAATTTGGCTTCGACTCTATCGAATGCATTATAAACTATACGCTCTGCAGCCGATTTTTTTCCGTCTACCATCAAATTATTCATAAATTTAGTAAGCACTAGGTCTCCAAACTTTGCGTCTGGTAATACGACTCTTTTCTCTGCTGCGTGACGACGTGACATTTAAATTTCCTCTACTTAGGACGCTTAGCGCCGTATTTTGATCTACGCTGCTTACGATCTTTTACACCTTGAGTATCTAAGACACCCCTTAAAACGTGATATCTAACTCCTGGCAAATCCTTTACACGGCCTCCACGAATAAGGACCACCGAATGCTCTTGCAAGTTATGACTTTCCCCGGGGATATACGATATGACTTCAAAACCATTTGTTAACCTAACTTTTGCAACTTTTCTCATTGCTGAGTTTGGTTTCTTTGGTGTTGTCGTATAAACGCGAGTACAGACTCCACGCTTTTGAGGGCACTCCTGTAAGTGCATAGATTTAGAGCGCTTTACTTTTGGCTGACGCGGCTTTCGGATCAACTGTTGTACTGTAGGCATTAAGATATAACCCCTTCTTCTTTTTTCACACGGGAAATTTTTCCCAATCTAATATGTGTCTCTTGTAAAAAACACAAAAACCGCTCTCAATTCCGAACGCGGAACCGATGCGGTGGACTACCAGAGGATCGAAGCATAAGCCTAGATCTTGACCACTTAAAATTTTGAAACCATCAGATCTCTTTTCGACCGATAATTCTGGGCGTTTTAGAAGGACTCTGGTCACGTGTCAACAGCAGTTGATCAATTAAAAGATTTATTTACTACTTTGTTCTTTTAGTCACTAATTACTTTCTAATAATTTTTTTAGAACATTGGAAAAAACATTAATAAAAATAATTAACCTAATATTTACTGAATTTAATTATTACTTTTTTGTAAACCTAACTTCTTTTCTCTAAGTAATGAAAACATTCCAGCACCGAAAATAGTAAGTCCACCAAAAATAGTCAAATTATCAGGCCATTCGCCAAAGAAAACTAAACCCAAGATTAGGGCTGCAATTAGGCTTGTATACCTAAAAGGTGCTACAAACCCAATATCCCCATTCCTTATAGCTAAAACTGCACAGAGGTACCCACCAGTAAGAAAAATAGAAGCTGTTATTAATTTTAGAAATTGCGTTGGATCAATGACAACCCAAGTAATTGTTAAAGATCCCATAGCACTAAATATAAAAACAGAAACTGCTGTAGTGGTAGCCACATAAATCGACGAAACCTCTTTAGATAAACGACGCGTAACCAATTCACGGAGAGTAACAAACAAAACTGCTAGTAACGCATAAATTGAATAAAAATTAAAATCTCCAGCCCCTGGCCTTACTATCAGTAACACTCCTATGAATCCAACAATAATTGCCATAACACGACGCCATCCTATTCTTTCACCTAAAAAAAATACTGCCCCAAGACTGACTGTTAACGGAAGTATTTGCACTATAGAAACTACGTTAGCGATAGGCATTTTAAACAGTGCTGAAATGAAAAAAAATGTGCTTACTATTTCAGCTATAGCTCGTAAAATTAGAAGCTTTATATCTTTAGAGGGAATTGAACTTTTAAAGGCTCCAGTGAACCAAACGACAAGTGCAAAGAAAATAGCAACCAAAATAGATCTAATAAATATGGATTGGAAAACTGGTAACTCTGAACCTACTGACTTTAAGCATGCATCGTTTAATGTATACAGCACCATAGAACAGACCATCAACCACGCGCCACGAAAGTTCTCACTATCAACATTCATCCTAGGTCTCTAAATTAAAAAAAGGCCTTGCTATTAGCAAGACCTTNATTGTTGTTGTTTGCTGTCAATACCCTAGTCTTGGGAGATNTCTGAAAACACGTCTTCAGGATTNAGAGTTTCAGACGTAGCAGGCGCAGCGAGCGCCAATGCTGCCTCTGCTTCAACACGTCTCGTCTCACTAACAATATTATCACGTTCCTGAGACACCCGAAGCATGTCCTGGGTAGCTCCACCCGTACCTGCAGGGATCAAACGACCTACGATCACATTTTCTTTTAGCCCTACTAGTCTATCTCTTTTACCCATTGTGGCAGCTTCTGTTAATACTCTCGTTGTCTCCTGGAAAGAAGCCGCAGAAATAAAGCTTCGAGTTTGCAATGAAGCCTTAGTTATACCCAATAAAATCGGTTCAGCGACTGCAGCTCTACCACCCTTAAGGACTGCCTTATCATTTGCTGCATCAAGTTCATTTTTGTCTACGTTTTCTCCTTTTAACAATGTCGTGGTGCCACTATCTAAAATTTCAAACTTTTGAAGCATTTGCCTAACTATAACTTCAATATGTTTATCGTTTATCTTAACTCCTTGGAGGCGATAAACATCTTGAACTTCATCAATTAAATAATCTGCCAACGCTTCAATACCTAAAATTTTAAGAATATCATGAGGTACAGGGTGACCATCCATAATATAATCACCTTTTTGAACATAATCACCTTCGACCACTGGAATATGCTTACCTTTTGGCACCATATACTCAACATTTTCATTGGCTTCTTCTGCAGCCTCTATAGTAATTCTACGCTTATTCTTATAGTCTTTACCGAAGCGAACATAACCATTTATTTCTGCGATTATCGCATGATCCTTTGGTCTTCTCGCCTCAAACAACTCCGCCACTCGAGGAAGTCCTCCAGTAATATCCTTCGTTTTCGCTCCTTCTCTTGGAATACGCGCAATGGTATCTCCAGCAGAAATTTCCTGACCATCCTCAACTGATAAAACAGCGTCTACAGACATCGGGTAAGCGGCAGGATTACCACTATTTAACATTACAGGCTTTCCAGACTTTAAATCCTCAATTATTATCTCAGGTTTTAGATCATTACCTTTAGGGGCAGCTCTCCAATCCACAACAATTTTTTGAGTCATACCGGTTGCATCATCTGTTTCATCTTTGATTGCAATACCGCTAACTAAGTCTAAAAATTTTGCTACACCCTTTTTCTCCGCTATAATTGGTAAAGTGTATGGATCCCATTCAAAAAGTTTGTCTCCTCTTGCTACTTTTGATTTCTCTTTCACGTGAAGTTTAGAACCGTACCCTATCTTATGAGTAGCTCGCTCTACACCATTTTGATCTGTAATAGTTAAAGACATATTACGTCCCATAACNACAGAATCCCCACCCTTATTTTTAAGAATACTTGGGTTGGAGAAGGAAATAACTCCCNCTTGACTTGCCTCCAAGAATGACTGCTGNCCTCCTTGAGCAACNCCTCCNATATGAAATGTTCGCATTGTTAACTGAGTGCCCGGTTCTCCNATAGATTGAGCTGCTATAATACCTACAGCTTCTCCAGAGTTTACTAATATACCNCGAGCAAGATCTCTACCATAGCACATAGCGCAGATACCGTCTTCTGCTTCACAAGTTAACGCACTTCGCATTCGCACAGCTGCTATATCAGCAGCATCAATTGCATCAGCTTGTTTTTCGTCAACCAATTCCCCTTCAGCGAGTAGAATATCACCTCCATCGGGGTTAATTACATCTTCAGCTACTACTCTTCCAAGTAAACGCTCACCGATAGAAGACACAACCTCTCCATCATTTATCGCTGCCCTAGCAGTAATATACCCCTTGGTTCCACAATCAGTTTGACGAACAATACAATCTTGAGCTACATCGACCAATCTTCTTGTGAGGTAACCCGAGTTCGCTGTTTTAAGAGCAGTATCCGACAGACCTTTTCTTGCACCGTGGGTCGAATTAAAGTATTCTAAAACATTCAAGCCCTCTTTGAAGTTTGAAATTATAGGTGTTTCGATAATCTCGCCATTTGGTTTGGCCATAAGACCACGCATTCCACCTAATTGTTTCATTTGAGTTACTGAACCACGCGCACCTGAATGTGCCATCATATAAACAGAGTTTGGTTCAGCATCCGAACCATCTTCATTATGTTCTAATGTTGAAATACTTTTCATCATAGCGTCAGTAACCTGATCATTACACTTCGACCAACCATCAATTACTTTGTTATACTTCTCACCCTGTGTTATTAACCCATCCATATATTGTTGTTCAAAATCCTTTACTTGAGAACGAGTTTTGTCAACAATCTCCCACTTATTAACAGGAATTATCATATCGTCTTTTCCAAACGAAATACCTGCTTTAAATGCCTCTGTAAAACCGATAGTCATTATTTGATCACAAAAAATAACAGACTCTTTCTGACCGCAATAGCGGTAAACTGTATCAATAACCTTCTGCACCTCGCGCTTACGAAGTAATCTGTTTACCAACTCAAACGGAGCTTTAGCGTTCAACGGAAGTAAAGCTCCTAATCTAACCCTACCTGGCGTTGTTTCAAATCTCACTAAAATCTCTTCACCCTCAGAATCAATCTGTGGAAGTCTAGCTTGAATTTTGGCATGCAAGTGTACCTCACCTGCGTCAAGTGCATGTTGGACTTCGTCGATACTTGAAAATACCTTCCCTTCTCCCTTCATACCAACTCGTTCCATACTACTATAGTACAGGCCCAAGACCATGTCCTGAGACGGCACAATAATTGGGGCACCGTTTGCCGGTGACAGAACATTGTTTGTTGACATCATCAAAACCCTGGCCTCCAACTGAGCCTCCAGGCTTAACGGAACATGAACAGCCATCTGGTCACCATCAAAATCAGCATTAAAAGCTGAGCAAACCAGTGGGTGAAGCTGAATAGCTTTTCCTTCGATTAAAACTGGTTCAAATGCCTGTATTCCCAATCGATGAAGCGTTGGTGCTCTATTTAAAAGTACCGGATGTTCTCTTATTACTTCGTCTAAAATGTCCCAAACTTCTGGCCTCTCTTTTTCAACAAGTTTTTTTGCTTGTTTCACCGTCGAAGATAATCCCTTTGCTTCTAATCGAGAATAAATAAATGGTTTGAATAATTCGAGAGCCATTTTTTTGGGAATTCCACATTGATGTAGCTTAAGTTCTGGCCCAGTAACAATCACAGATCTTCCAGAGAAATCCACTCTCTTCCCTAAAAGATTCTGTCTAAACCTACCCTGTTTACCCTTCAACATATCACTTAAGGATTTTAAGGGTCTTTTGTTGGCCCCAGTAATCGTTCTACCACGTCGACCATTATCAAACAAAGCATCAACAGACTCTTGAAGCATTCGTTTTTCATTTCGAACAATTATGTCAGGCGCTCTAAGCTCTATCAAACGCTTCAATCTATTGTTTCGATTTATAACTCTTCTGTAAAGATCATTGAGGTCTGAAGTTGCAAATCTTCCGCCATCAAGAGGCACAAGTGGCCGCAACTCAGGAGGTATTACCGGGATTACAGTTAACACCATCCACTCTGGTCGATTTCCGGATTCTAAAAAATTTTCAACTAACTTTAATCGTTTTATTATTTTTTTTGGCTTTAGCTCTCCTGTTGCTACAGCTAACTCCGCTCTAAGTTGGTCTGCCTCTGCTTCAAGATCAATTGTGGCCAACATTTCTCTAATTGCCTCTGCACCTATATTAGCCGTAAAAGCATCCAAACCATATAAATCTTGAGCATCAAGAAACTCTATCTCACTTAACAGCTGACCATAAATTAAATCAGTTAAACCAGGTTCAATCACAACATAATTCTCAAAATAAAGAATTCTTTCAAGATCACGAAGCGTCATATCTAACATCAAGCCAATACGGCTGGGTAAAGATTTAAGAAACCAAATATGTGCCACCGGTGAAGCAAGCTCTATATGTCCCATTCTTTCTCGTCTTACTTTTTGGAGCGTAACCTCAACACCACATTTCTCACAGACTACTCCTCGATATTTCATCCTTTTATATTTACCACATAGGCACTCATAGTCTTTGATTGGTCCAAAAATTCTGGCACAGAACAAACCATCACGTTCAGGTTTAAAGGTCCGGTAATTTATAGTTTCAGGTTTTTTAATTTCTCCAAAAGACCAAGATAAGATCCTTTCAGGTGATGCCAAAGATACTTTTATTTCATCAAAAGTCTTTGTCGCTGCAATTGGATTGAACGGGTTTGATGTTATTTCCTGATTCATTTTAGATCCTTTAATTTTGCGTCTAACTTGGTAGTTATGTCTTAACTTTTACCTAATGCTCTTCTTCAGATTCTAGAAGCTCCATATTTAGGCCAAGCCCACGAACTTCTTTCACAAGGACATTAAAGGATTCTGGTATACCAGCTTCAAAATTATCCTCACCTTTAACTATACTCTCATAAACCTTGGTTCGCCCCGCCACATCGTCAGACTTCACCGTCAACATTTCTTGAAGAGTATATGCAGCGCCGTAAGCCTCTAAGGCCCAAACTTCCATTTCTCCAAATCTTTGGCCACCAAACTGAGCTTTTCCACCCAAAGGCTGTTGAGTAACCAAACTATACGGCCCGGTCGATCGTGCATGAATTTTGTCGTCCACAAGGTGATGTAACTTAAGAAGATATTTCACCCCAACAGTGACCTGCCTAGAAAATTGCTCTCCTGTCCTACCATCAAATAATGTTGACTGACCACTAGTATCAAACCCAGCTCGAGACAATGCATCATTAATGTCTGATTCTTTAGCGCCATCAAATACAGGTGTAGCAATTGGTACACCTTTTCGAACCGCGGTAGCACTTTCAATTAACCTTTGGTCATCCATGTCAAAAAAGCATCGCTATAGGTTTCATCACCGTAAGCGTATTTTAAGGCATCTTTAACTTTAGAAGGATCCCCAGATAATTTAAAATCCTCTAACGCCTCGTCAATTTTTAGACCAAGGCCTCTCGCAGCCCAACCCATATGGGTCTCTAAAATCTGTCCAACATTCATCCTTGATGGAACACCAAGTGGGTTCAAACAAAAATCTACTGGCGTTCCATCTTCTAAGAAAGGCATGTCCTCCATCGGTACTACTTTAGAAATAACTCCTTTGTTACCATGCCTCCCTGCCATTTTATCTCCAGGTTGAAGCTTGCGCTTTACAGCTACAAATACTTTTACCATTTTCATAACACCCGGCATTAAATCATCGCCACGTCTTACTTTGTCAACTTTATCCTCAAACCGCGCTTCAAGTACTTGTTTTTGTTCCTCATACTGGAAATTTAACGCCTCCACTTGAGTAGCATCTTTTTCTTTTTCTAAGGCAAGTTGCCACCATTGCCCTTTGGACATTGTATCCAAAAGTTCAGGTGTCACTTTAGCATTAATTGTTATACCTTTAGGCCCTTTTAAGACTTTTTTATTTAATAAGAGGGTCTCTAAACGTCCGTAAATATTTCTGTCTAATATACCCATTTCGTCATCTCTATCTCGAGCTAGATATTCGACTTCCTCTCTCTCGATTTGCAATGATCTTTCATCTTTTTCAACACCGTGACGATTAAAAACTCGGACCTCTACAACAGTTCCAAAATCTCCAGGCTTAACCCGCAATGACGTGTCTCTTACATCAGACGCCTTTTCACCAAAAATAGCCCGAAGTAACTTTTCTTCAGGCGTCATAGGACTTTCACCTTTGGGTGTTATTTTTCCAACAAGTATATCTCCTGGAACAACATCAGCACCAATATACACTATTCCTGCCTCGTCTAAATTTCTTAATGCTTCTTCTCCAACGTTAGGGATATCTCTAGTTATCTCTTCAGGGCCTAATTTAGTATCACGAGCAGCGACCTCAAACTCTTCTATATGAATTGATGTAAATACATCATCCCTTGCTATTCTCTCAGAGATTAAAATGGAGTCTTCATAATTATAACCATTCCATGGCATAAAGGCGACTATAACATTCTTACCAAGTGCCAATTCTCCCAAATCTGTAGATGGCCCATCTGCTATCACATCGCCTTTAGCACCACATCACCAACATTAACCAACGGTTTTTGATTTATACAGGTATTTTGATTACTCCTTTGAAATTTTCTAAGACCATATATATCAACTCCTGGGTCTCCCACTTCTAGTCCATCGGTAACTCTGACAACGATCCTCATGGCATCAACTTGATCAATAACACCACCTCTAGATGCCTGAATTGCCGCTCCAGAATCAGTTGCTACAACTGTTTCCATTCCCGTACCGACGAAAGGTGCATCTGCTTGCAGTAATGGAACTGCCTGACGTTGCATATTAGAACCCATCAAAGCACGGTTAGCATCGTCATTTTCTAAAAATGGTATCAGTGAAGCCGCCACCGAAACTAGTTGCTTGGGTGAAACATCAATTAGATCTACATTTTCTTTCGCCTGTAACATGTATTCGCCAGCTTGCCGGGTCGACACTAAATCATTTACGAACCTACCCTCTTGATCTAAATTTGCGTTGGCTTGCGCTACTGTGTGTCGCATTTCTTCTGTGGCTGAAAGGTATTCCACGTTGTCTGTAACCTGACCATCCTTTACTTTTCTATATGGAGTTTCAATGAAACCATACTTATTAACTCGCGCGAAGGACGCCAATGAGTTAATTAAACCAATATTCGGTCCCTCCGGTGTTTCGATTGGACACATGCGACCGTAATGGGTTGGATGAACATCTCGAACTTCAAAGCCTGCTCTCTCTCTCGTCAAGCCGCCAGGCCCAAGTGCTGACAGTCTTCTTTTGTGCGTTACTTCCGAAAGAGGGTTAGTTTGGTCCATGAATTGAGACAATTGTGACGAACCAAAGAACTCACGAACTGCCGCTGCTGCCGGTTTCGCATTAATCAAATCCTGAGGCATCACCGTATCGATTTCGACACTTGACATTCTTTCTCGTATAGCTCGTTCCATCCGTAAAAGCCCAACACTATATTGGTTCTCCATTAGTTCACCAACTGATCGGACTCTTCGATTTCCTAAATGATCAATATCATCAACATCACCCTTTCCATCCCTTAGCTCGACCAACGCATTCACACAGGAAATGATATCGTCTCTTCTTAATACTCTAACAGTATCTTGCGCATCCAAGTTTAGTCGCATATTCATTTTAACCCTACCAACAGCACTTAAGTCATATCGATCAGCGTCAAAGAATAAACTATCAAATAAAGCAGATGCAGACTCTACAGTAGGCGGCTCTCCTGGACGCATAACTCTATAGATATCCATTAAAGCTGTATCGCGACCAAAGTTTTTATCTGCAAAAACTGTATTCCTAATATAGGGTCCCACATTTATATTATCGATATCTAAAACAGGGATATCTATCACACCATTATCCAGAAGTAACTTTAAAGATCCTCCAGAAACTTCATCATTTTTATCCAATTCCCAGGTCAGCTCATCACCAGCCTCGGCCCAAATCTCTCCAGTCTCTTCATTAATAATATCTCTAGCAACAAAGCGCCCAATAATATCCTCAAAGGAAACAAAAATGCTCTTAACTTTGTTTTCATCAATTAATGCCTTAACTGCCCTAGGAGTTACTTTTTTCCCAGCCGGCACTACAACTTTACCAGTGTCGGCATCTATCAAGTCTGAAGAAGGTTTAGTTCCACGTAATCTTTCGGGAAAAAACTGTGTTTTCCATCCATTTTTATCAACTTTTTCGTACTGAACCGTGTTGTAGTACGCATCCATAATTGACTCCTGATCCATTCCAAGAGCAAAAAGTAAAGTAGACACAGGAAGCTTTCTACGCCGATCAATTCTAGCGTAAACAATATCCTTGGCATCAAATTCAAAATCTAACCAACTCCCACGGTAAGGTATAATTCTGCATGTAAAAAGTAACTTACCTGATGAATGGGTTTTACCTTTATCATGATCAAAAAATACACCTGGAGATCTATGCATTTGAGAAACTATAACCCTCTCGGTACCGTTTACCACAAAAGTCCCATTCGGTGTCATAAGTGGCATATCCCCCATAAACACATCTTGTTCTTTTATACCCTTAACAGATCTCGCACCCGTATCGACATCAACATCAAAAACTATAAGTCTAAGAGTAACCTTAAGCGGTGCAGCATAAGTCATATCTCGACTCTGACACTCTTCAACATCATACTTAGGCTTTTCAAGTTCATATTTTATAAACTCTAAAACTGCCGTCTCATTAAAATCTTTTATTGGGAAAACTGACTGAAAAACCCCTTGATGCCTTCTCCATCTAATGGTTCCAATTGATCACCAGACTTTAGAAAAAGCTCATAAGATGACTTTTGAACTTCTATCAAATTCGGCATTTCTAAAACTTCACGGATCTTACCGAAATATTTTCTAATTCTTTTTTTTCCAATAAATGTTTGATTCATAACTATGAAAGCCTTTCAATTCCTTCAAAAGTGGTGCCTCGGGGAAAGACAACCCACCCTTTGGATAAAGGTAGTTAACCCAATGCCTGTGTGTATTCCCAATTACACACTCCCGGGTAACAACTGTTCCTTAGAAAAAACTAACAAAGCTTTTTCTAAGAAGCAGTTAGCTGGATTTAATATAAAATTAAATCCAGCCAAACTAGTTTTTACTTGAGCTCTACTTCTGCTCCAGCCGCCTCTAGCTTACCTTTAATTTCTTCAGCTTCTTCCTTTGAGACTCCTTCTTTCACAGATGATCCACCCGCTTCAACTAAGTCTTTTGCTTCTTTCAAACCAAGGCCTGTTATAGTTCTAACTTCTTTGATAACACTTATTTTTTGTGCTCCAGCAGCAACTAAAACAACAGTAAACTCTGTTTGTTCCTCAGCTGCGCCACCAGCATCACCTCCACCAGCGGATGCCATCATTACGGCTCCTCCAGCTGCAGGCTCAATGCCATATTCATCTTTTAGAATAGTCTTTAGTTCTTGAGCTTCGAGAAGTGTTAATCCAACAATCTCTTCAGCAAGTTTTTTTAGATCAGCCATTATACTGTTCCCATCCTTTGTTTTGTGTTCCAACGCTTGATTAATTCTTTACTTTATTCACCTTGACCAAAAATTACGCCGCTTCAGCGCGCTCTTCAATTGTGCTTATGATACTCGCTATGCTAGAACCAGGTCCACCAATTGCGCCTGCGATGCCCGCTGAAGGAGCGGCTATACAATTCACGATTGAAGAAATTAATTCATCACGTGAAGGCATAGATGCAAGTGCTTTGACACCTGCAACATCTAAACTATTCTCACCCATAGCCCCACCAAGTATAGACAACTTATCGTTTGTCTTGGCATAGCTTTCTATTACCTTAGCGGCGGCAACAGGATCTTCAGAAAAAGCAAGAATTGTCATTCCAGAAAGGTATTCTGCTATGCTTTCACAAGGCTTTCCTTCCAGAGCGATTTTGGTGAGCCTATTTTTTGCAACGCGAACAGATCCACCAGCTAGGCTCATTTGCCTACGCAGATCCTGCATCTCAGCAACTGTCAAGCCCTTGTAATGACTAACAACCACAACGCCAGAGCTTTCAAAGATTTGGCCAAGTTCATTAACCACTTTTTCTTTTTGTGCTCTATCCACAGTTTCTCTCCAAATTTGGAGGCCTAGGCCTCCGGCTCATTTATGCTGGTTTCCCAGCGCTTAAAGGTCCTTTACAGGGTCTTCACCAAAACCACCCGAGGAATAAACCTCGAAAATTCTAGTTCTTTTCCCATCTCAGGAAGGAATTATTAATCATAAGATTAACCCTCCATCTCGGACAGAACGAAGACAAGTCTTCGCTATTTGTACCAGACTAACTGGTAAAAATTCCTACTTAGCACTCGTGCGCTATCAACTGCAATTGAAACTCCTGGGCCCATAGTAGAACTAAGAGCTATTTTCTTCATATAACTTCCTTTGGATCCGGTCGGTTTAGCACTCAAAACAGCGGAAACAAAAGCTCTTAAATTTTCAACAAGGGCTCCTTCTTCAAACGAAACTTTCCCAATCGCAGCCTGAACTACTCCTGCCTTTTCAGCCCTAAATTGAACTTCTCCACCTTTTGCTGCTTTCACAGCAGCAACAACATCCATTGTAACAGTCCCAACCTTAGGATTAGGCATTAGGTTCCTTGGACCAAGAACTTTACCTAGTCTACCAACTATCGGCATCATATCCGGTGTGGCAATACATCTATCAAAGTCTACTTTTCCACTCTGGACAATTTCCATTAAATCTTCTGCACCAACAATATCAGCACCTGCTGCTTTAGCCTCTTCTGCTTTAGCATCTCTCGCAAAAACTGCCACTCTTACAGTTCGTCCCGTCCCGTTAGGTAAGTTTATAACTCCTCTGACCATTTGGTCCGCATGCTTTGGGTCTACGCCAAGGTTTACTGCTATTTCAACAGTCTCATCAAATTTTGCGGATGCAGTAGATTTAACCAAATTTACAGCCTGTTCAACTGTTAAGTCTGCTTTTCCTTCAAATGCTTTTCTTGTCGCAACTGTTCTTTTTCCATATTTTGCCATTTTATTTTACCTCTATACCCATAGAACGCGCGGAACCTAGAATTATTTGCATCGCTGCTTCGATATTATTTGCATTTAAATCTTGCATTTTTGTTTCTGCGATCTCTCTAACTTGGGATGCAGTTACATGACCTACAACTTCTTTAGAAGGTTCTTTAGCACCAGATTCTAGCTTTGCCGCCTTCTTCAATAAATATGAAGCTGGAGGTGTTTTTATATCCATCGAAAATGATTTGTCTTGATAATAAGTTATTATCGTTGGGCATGGAGCCCCAACTTCTGTATCTTGAGTTTTTGCATTGAAAGCTTTACAAAACTCCATAATATTTATTCCCCTTTGCCCTAATGCTGGACCTACAGGTGGGGATGGATTTGCTTTTCCCGCTGGGACTTGCAACTTTAATGTTCCGACTATCTTTTTAGCCATCGTGTTTCTCCTTTATCAACTGCCTGGGTCTCGCGTGCCCAGAACACTCTGTTGTGTGGTACGGCTCAACAAACGCGTTTGCAATGCCTCCCACTGATCAAATTACTAACTCTTAGTAACTTGTGTGAATTCTAATTCTACCGGCGTTGCTCGCCCGAATATTGATACCGTTACCTTTAATCGCTGTTGATCCAAATCAACTTCTTCAACCATCCCCGAAAACCCTTCAAAAGGTCCATCAGTAACACTAACATTCTCTCCAATATCAAATACTATCGTGGACCTTGGTGATTCTGCACCCTCCTCAACTCTATTTAATATTAAATTTACCTCAGCATCTCGCATCGGCATTGGTTTTCCTTGAGGGCCCAAGAAACCGGTAACCCTGTTTATAGAGTTTATTAAATGATACCCCTTATCAGACATTTCCATTTTAACAAAAACATACCCAGGCATAAATCTACGTTCCGCTGTAACTTTTTTATTTCGCCTTATCTCAATTACCTCTTCTGTAGGCACAAGGACCTCTTCTATTTCATCTTGTAAGCCCTTATCTTCAGCGGCCTGCCGAATATACTCTGCAATTTTCTTTTCGAAATTTGAGAGTACGCTGATTGAGTACCAACGCTTAGCCATTCTAAACCGATCCTTACTTACCCCACACAAAGTGTCGAGAAAACTTCAAAAAGTGAGTTTTTTAACTGCACTTTAAAACCAAAAGGCGCGTATCTCGAATCAATACACGCTAAACTACTTGTTGAGGCCTCTTTAGTCGTCGATGCGTCCAATATCAAGTCCTTAAAACACAATAAACAATTAGAATCAAAACAAACCAAAAATTGTACTCAATCCAGATCTTATACCAAGATCAACAAAAGAGAAGAAAACCGCAGTTACGAAGCCAGAATAAATACCATTACAGTAGTTAAAACTACCTCTTTACGTGTTGGCCAAACGATTTTACTCACCTCTCCCCTTACTTGTTGGATAAACTGAACTGGGTTTGGAAGAGCCATATTAATACCTTTTTAAATTTGAACTTAGACGGTTGTGACTATACGTTTCGAACAAATCCTGCAACTAATAAACTAAATTTAATTAATGGCAGGGGCTGAGAGACTCGAACTCACGACCCTCGGTTTTGGAGACCGATGCTCTACCAACTGAGCTAAGCCCCTGCATTTAAATAAGATGCTTAAGCAAGACCATCTAATTTTGCAAGTAAACAGTTGCTACATAACAAAAAATAATTTTAAGAGATTTAATAACTTAACCTCTTTTGATCCTTTTTATTAATTTTACTCGATGATGCTTGAAACAACACCCGCACCGACTGTTCTACCGCCTTCA
>JGI20151J14362_10001338_pt1 | contig 17877 bp, 17 predicted proteins | sample COG_01_FD_14362 | JGI IMG/M metagenome (IMG submission 14362)
CAACCAATGCCAGGAAAATCACCAGTAAAAGAAGAAATTCTTGAGATGTATAATGGTCGAGTTTCTAAATGGATGATACCTGACGATGTTATATTCACAGATAATATTCCTTTGGGAGCTACTGGAAAAATATTAAAAAATAAACTTAGAGATCAATTTGGCGGTCACAAGATAAGTTAAAATGTTTAGTTTACTCCATATGTCTTCTAGCAATTAAGGATCCTCCATCTACTGGAATTATTGATCCTGTAATATAAGAGCTTGCTTTTGAGCAGAGAAATATAGCCGTTCCTGCCATGTCTTCTGGAACACCAATGCGGCCTCTAGGAACAGATGCTTTGATTTGTTCGCCATATTCTTCAAGAGTATGTGCCATCATATTACTTTGAAATGGTCCTGGCGCAATAGCATTAATATTAATATTTCTATGAGCTAATCTATTAGCCAGAACTCGAGTAAGTTGATGTATTGCAGCTTTAGAAGCAGGGTATGAATATGTTTCTGCTCTAGGAATTCCGATTCCGTCAATGGAGCCAACATTTATTACCCTTGAAGGATCAGAATTATTTCCAGATTGCTCTAACAGTGGGGCTAACTTTTGAATTAAAAAAAATACTGACTTTACATTAGTATCCATAACTTTATCCCAACCATTCTCAGGAAAATCATCGAAGGATGCACCCCAGGCGGCTCCGGCGTTATTAATTAAAATATTAAGTTGTTTTTCTTTTTGTGTAATTTGGCTTACCAATTTATCCATTTCACTCATGTTTGTGAGATCTACTGGTATAGAAATACACTCTCCAAATTTTGAGAGTTCAGCTGCTTTAAGTTTGCATTGCTCTGATTTTCTTGAAGTGATGTAAGTTTTAACACCATTTTTGACAAATCCTTCAGCAATCATTGCTCCAATACCTCTAGATCCTCCGGTAACAAGAGCCACCTTACCTTCAATGTTAAATAAATCCTTCATGTTTTTCCTTAAAGTATTTTTAAATTGTTTATAAAATCTTCTAGTTGTACTTTTATTTAACATTATAAAAAGTTATAAAATTATCAAAACATTATTATAATTAAATTTTTTGGAAACTTGTTGTAAATTATTATGAGCATTAATGATCAAGAACTAATAGATGTAAGGAAAGACGAAAAATTAAACTTAAAAGATCTTAGTTCATACCTCAAAAATAATTTAAATTTTGAATTTGAAAATATAAGTACTCTGCAATTTTCGGGAGGGCATGCTAATCTAACTTATTTGCTTAAGTTAGATGACAAGGAATATGTCCTAAGAAGGCCTCCGCTTGGTCCAATTGCTCCATCTTCACATGATATGTTTAGGGAGCATAGAGTTCAATCAAATTTAAACTCAGTTTTTCCATTTGCTCCTAAAAGTTTACACTTTTGTGATGACGAAAGTGTTATAGGATCAAGATTCCATATCATTGAAAGAAGAAGAGGGTTTGTAATAAGAAAAGAGTTTGAGCCTTATATTTCTCCATCTAAAGATAATTTGAGAAAGCTTAGTTTTAAAATTATTGATGTTCTCTCAGATTTGCACAAAATAAATCCCGATGAAGTTGGCTTAGGTGATTTGGGCAGGCCAGATGGCTTTGTTTTAAGACAACTGAATGGTTGGGAAGAGAGGTGGGAAAGATCAACAGAGGATAAAGTTTTAAAATCAAAATTTGATAAATTAATAACTTTTTTAAGGTCAACGATTCCCCAACCTCAAGCTGTGACAATTCTTCATAATGATTTTAAGTTAGATAATATAATGTGGAGTAATTCAAATCCCTTTGATCCAGTTGCAGTGTTTGATTGGGATATGTGTACCAGGGGAGATCCCTTAATGGATTTAGGGCACATGTTAAATTATTGGATAGATGAAACAGATGACGAAGATTGTAAATTGATCACATCAATGCCGGTAACAACAATTTCTTACCCTAGAAGAGAAGAAATCATTGGCTACTATGCTATGAAAACTGGCTTTAATGTTGATAATATTAACTGGTATTATGCCTTTGGAGCATTTAAGCTAGCAGTGATATTGCAACAAATTTTTTATAGATATCAAAAGGGGCAAACACAAGATAGACGATTTTCAAATTTTGGAAAAAGAGTAAACGCGCTAATAAATAGAGCAAATAATATATTTTAATTAAATCTAGGGGATAAAATGAACTTCGAAAATTCACAGAAAGTAAAAGATTTGCAAGAAAAAATCACTGATTTTATGAATGCATACGTCTACGAGGCGGAGGATATCTATAAAAAGCAAGTTGAAGAAGGAGGTAGGTGGTGTATCCCGCAAATAATGGAAGATTTAAAATCTAAAGCTAAATCAGAGGGTTTATGGAATTTATTTTTGCCAGACAGTGACTTAGGAGCTGGATTAACGAACACAGAATATGCTCCTTTATGCGAGATTATGGGACGTTCTCCAATAGGTGCTGAAGTTTTTAATTGTTCTGCTCCAGATACTGGTAATATGGAGGTTTTAGTAAGATATGGTACTGATGATCATAAAAAGGAATGGTTAAGCCCTTTGCTTAATGGGGAGATACGTTCTGCATTCGCAATGACTGAACCAGATGTAGCTTCATCTGATGCTTCAAATATTCAAGCAAGTATTGTCAGAGATGGTAATAATTACGTTATAAATGCAAAAAAATGGTGGACATCAGGGGCGATGGACCCTAGATGCAAAATAATGATTTTTATGGGTAAAACAGACCCAAATGCTGACAAGTATAAGCAACAGTCTATGATCTTGGTTCCCTTTGATACTCCAGGTGTTAAGGTGCTAAGGCATTTACCTGTTTTTGGTTATGATCATGCGCCGCACGGTCACGCTGAGGTTGAGTTTAAGGATGTTAAAGTCCCTGTATCTAATATTTTGTTAGGAGAAGGAAGAGGGTTTGAGATTGCCCAAGGAAGGTTAGGGCCAGGAAGGATTCATCATTGTATGAGATTAATTGGCCAGGCTGAAAGAGCATTAGAGTTAATGATTTCACGGGCTAAATCAAGGGTTGCATTCGGTAAACCTATTGCTCAACAAGGTGTTGTAATGAACGCAATAGCTGACAGTCGGGCTGAAATAGAGCAAGCACGTTTGTTAGTTCTTAAAACTGCTTATATGATGGATACAGTAGGAAATAAAATTGCAAGGAAAGAAATTTCCATGATTAAGGTCGTGGCACCTAACATGGCTACTAGAGTAATTGATAGAGCTATACAAGTTCATGGTGGTGGTGGAGTGACGTCTGACTTTCCTCTGTCATATGCATATGGGTACGCCAGAGCGCTTAGGTTAGCTGATGGTCCTGATGAAGTTCATAATATGAGTGTAGCAAAGTTAGAAATGAGGGATAAAAATTAGGAAATATCCTAATTTTATTAAGATTATGAATTTTGAGAATTTAGAGACTTATAAGGGTCTTATAAAATTAAATAATATTAGTGAAACAGGTTTTTTAAAAAAATCTTGTGCGTTCAAATTTTTTGAAGATGCTACTTGTTTCACGAAAACTATTTTAAAAAATATTATTATCGATAGCGAAAATCATTTAGAAAGTGAGTTTTTTGATATATCGGTTTATGCATATATGACGGTATATGTAACAACCAATATATCTTTATTATCTGAGGATAAAGTCGAAGTTACTCATAAATTATTTTTATTGAATCAAAATAATAATAATGATGATCAAATTTTATCTCATATAAGATTAATCTTAAATAGTAGTAATATAGATAAATTACCTAAAGTTAATATTAACAATCTATCTGGAATTTACTCTGCATTTAAGGACCTAGTTAGGTTAGAAGATTGTGATCAAATGTCTCATATGAACGTTCAATTTTATTTTGGAAAGCANGAAGAGGCAATTAAATGTCTTTTTAATAAAATTAATAGTTATTCATCAGATAAGATCAATTATAAAATTTTAAATGAAAGATGTATCTTTAGTCGTGAAGTTCACTTGAACTCTGTACTAGAGATAATTTTTAAAGTTAAATCTATTAAAAATGGTGAACTTGTATTTTTAAGCAAAGTTTATAGCGTTGATCATGAAAACGTTGCGGCATATTTTGAGACAACTATTTCTTTAAGCCTTGATAAAAAAATTGAAAAGATAATCACTAACCTATTCACATTAGATTGTACTACATTTCTAAATGAATTAGATTTTTTAGATCTAAGGCCGTTAACTGATAATAGACTACCAAAACTTTATTCTGAAGATGCTTTTATAAGTTGTAAAAAAGCTGTAAATACATGGGATTTAAATCATGAATTAACGGGCTCAAGTGAATTTAAAATAGGTTGTGTTTCTGATGCAGCCACTCATTTATTTACATACTGTGGTGCAGATTTTAATTGGCGAAATGAGTATAATATTGGATCTGCTGCATTAGATTATTCTGTACGATACTACAAGAACACCCCACTTGGAATGGCGGTTACCATGTATACGAATTTTACAAAAATAGGAAATAAATCATTAAAATTTATTCACCATATGGTAGATGATAGTACTGGTGAAGTAATTATGGATATTGAAATTGTTGCAGTTTTATTTGACTTAAAAAAAAGAAAATCAATCGTTGTTCCAGAAGATTTTAGAGCAAAAGCTTCAAAATTATTAATAGATAACTAATTTGAACTTAATAACTTAAATCTATCCCTATGATAATCTGCATCACCCATTAAGTGGTCAATCATGATAAGTCTCTTTGCATAATGTGCAACAGAATACTCCCACGTCATTGCAATTCCGCCATGAAGTTGAATTGACTCTTCAGCTATAAGTTTACCAACTCTTCCTACTAAATTTTTGGCTGCAGAAACATTTTTATCACGTGTTGACGAATTAGTCTCAAATGTAGAAGATGCTAGCATTACAGCAGATCTTACTTGTTCAATTTCAAGCATCATATCCACCATTCTATGCTGGATACTTTGAAAAGCTCCAATAGATTTACCAAATTGTTTTCTGGTTTTTAAATACTCGAGTGTTAAATCAAAACATACTTGCATAATACCAACGGCTTCTGCTGAAAGGGCAAGTGCACCTGCGGAATTTGCTTTTACAATACATTCAAGAGCTAGATCATCTTTACATAGTAATTCAGCATTTACATTGTCAAAATTTAGCTCAGCTGCTCTGTAACCATCAATAGTATTGTAGGATCTATTATTAATATGATTACTATCAACTAAAAATAAACCTATACCATTTTTATCATTAATTTTTCCTCCTATTCTAGCAGAAATGATCACTTTCTCTGCGGAGTCACCATTAATTACAAAAGATTTGCTACCACTCAGTTTCCAATTATTATTTTTTAAAATGGCTTTGGTCTCTACAAAACGGTCCTCATACCTATTATTCATTTCCATGTGAGCAAATGATATTAATAATTCTCCATCAATAATTTGACCTATTAATTCAGTTTTAGGGTTTTTTATAGAAGACAAAATTATACTTGATAATAAACCAGAAGACAAAAAAGGTTCAATGCATAATGATTTTCCAATCAATTCAAATATTATGCTGATATCTTCACCTGAGCCTCCTAGACCTCCAAAGCTTGGAGAAATTAAGCCACTTATCACACCCAAATTTGAACTTTCTTTCCAAAACTCTCTAGAAAAGCCGTCATTCATCTCTAGATATTCACTTCGTTTTTTAATATCTTTATAATTATTTTCAAAAAAACGAGCTACAGTTTCCTGAAGCATTTTTCTTTCTTCAGATAATGAAAAATCCATTTTTATTTCCTATAAACCAAAAGACGCTTTTGCCACTATATTTTTTTGGATCTCATTAGATCCGCCATAAATAGAAATTTTTCGCATATTAAAATATTGCTTTGCAATAGGACCAGCGTACTCTGGGCCAATAGGGGTTTCATTCCAACCTTCATCAAATTGTTCAGGTAAATATGGTAATGCTTGAGGCCCAAGAGCCTTTCTTAGTAATTCAGTTGTTTTCTGTCTTACAAGTGTTCCCTTAATCTTTAGCAAAGAACTTTCCATACCTGGAGCTTTACCCTCTGCTGCGGCACTAACTGTTCTAAGATTAAAAATTTCCATAGCTAAGAGGTCTATTTCTAATTCAGCAATCTCCGAAGAAAAAATGGGATCATCAATTAACGGTTTTCCATTTTTTAGAGATTTTCTTGAAACCATTTTCAAGTGATCTAGCGCAGATTTTGAATTTGGAACGCCTGCTATCCCTGTCCTTTCAAAAGTAAGTAAATACTTAGCATACGTCCAGCCCTCATTTTCTTTTCCAACTATATTTTTTTTAGGTACTTTAACATCAGTAAACCAGACTTCGTTAACTTCATGTTCACCATCCAAGGTTATTATTGGTTTAATTTCTACCCCTGGACTATCCATATCAATTAAAAGAAATGATATACCCAGTTGTGGTTTTACATTTGTATTAGTTTTAACTAAACAGAAAATTTTATCAGCATGATGTCCTAGAGTGGTCCATGTTTTTTGACCATTGACTAAATAGTGATCACCTTTATCAATTGCTGTTGTTTTTAAACTTGCAAGGTCGGATCCTGCACCTGGTTCAGAATACCCTTGTGCCCACCAATCTTCATTATTCAGAATTCTTGGTAAGTAGTAATTTTTTTGTTCTTCAGACCCAAATTCTATTAGAACGGGACCTAACATATTAACACCAAATGGTACAATCCTGGGTGCAGAAGCCTTTACTATTTCTTCTTCAAATATATGCTTTTGAATGGCATTCCAACCTGTACCGCCATATTCTTCAGGCCAGTGCCATGCCAACCAGCCCTTGGCACTTAAATTGTTCATGAAGATTTCATAATCTTGTTTGCTTAATCTTTGATATTTTTTTACTTTATCTGACAATGATATAGGAAGAGTTTCCCTAAGCCACTCTCTGACCTCATTTCGAAATTTTTGTTCTTCTTTGGTATATTCAAAGTTCATTTTTTATAACCATTTAGTTTAATATATTTATATAGTATAAATACTATATATAAAAAAATATGAATATAAACAAAATGAAAGATTTAAATGCAAATAAATAAAGTCAAAGAAAAAATGACAGATTTATTATCTGATGTTTTTGACGGAGCTACTATAATGGTTGGAGGTTTTGGGGAAGCTGGGAGCCCGATAGAGTTATTACACGGATTAATAGACCATGGTGCAAAAAATTTAACGATTATAGCAAATAATGCCGGTAATGGTAACGTGGGTCTTGGAGCCTTAATAGGTCAAAAGCAAGTGAAAAAAGTTATTTGTTCTTTTCCTAGATCACCAAAAGGTATCACCTTCGCAGAGCAATATAATAAAGGTGAAATTGAGTTGGAGGTTGTTCCTCAAGGTACATTAGCTGAGAGAATTAGAGCTGCAGGGGCAGGTATCCCTGGGTTTTATACAGCTACTGCAGTAGGCACTCCACTTGCAGAAGGAAAAGAAGAAAAAATTTTTAATGGTAAAAAATATATTCTAGAAGAGGCTTTACATGCTGATTTTGCATTAATTAAGGCTGAAGTATCTGATAGATATGGGAATTTAGTTTATAATAAAACTGCTAGGAATTTTAACCCTATTATGAGTATGGCAGCTAAAAATACTTTAGTACAAGCCAAGGAAATTGTTCAACCTAATTTTACTAACCCTGAACAAGTTATTACCCCAGGTATTTTTGTTCAGAAAGTAATTGAAATTAAGGAACCTATTATTGAAACAATCGCAATTGAAGAAGGGTTAACATATCCATGATTAATATTAATTCTAATAATATTTTAAAAGGTTGGGATAGAAATACTATTGCAGAAAAAATAGCTAATGATCTACCGCATGGTGCATATGTTAATTTAGGAATTGGTATGCCAGAGCTTGTTTCTCAATATATTAAAGATGATCGTGAAATAATTTATCACTCAGAAAATGGGCTCTTAGGAATGGGACCATCCCCAAATGAAAATGAAATTGATTATGATTTGATCAATGCTGGGAAAAAACCAGTCACAATCCTTCCAGGAGGAAGTTTTTGTCATCATGCTGACAGTTTTTCTATGATAAGAGGAGGACACATAGATTACTGTGTATTAGGAGCTATGGAAATTTCTGTTAAAGGTGATTTAGCAAATTGGTCAACTGGTAAAGGTATACCTGCAGTTGGAGGGGCAATGGATTTAGTTGCGGGTGCAAAAAACGTTTTTGTTATGACACAACATCTTACAAAGGAAGGAAAGTCAAAATTAGTAAAAGAATGCTCACTTCCTCTTACAGGAGCAAATGTTGTTTCAAGAGTTTATTCAGACTATGCGGTAATGCAAATAACAGACATAGGTTTTAAAGTGCTTCAACTAAATACTAATATAACACTAGATTATTTGAAGTCAGTGACTGAAGGTAACGTTTATCAATGAAAAGTTGTTAATTTTCACTAGTAATCACATAATCTAGAGGACCTTAAAATGAGTGACGAGTTATGGAGATTTGAAGCAAATCAAGTTGTTGATTTGTTAAAAAACAATGATGTTTCACCAACTGAAATAGTAAAGAGTTCTATCAACCGAATAGAAGAAGTAGATGTTAACATAAATGCAATTCCAATTAAGTGCTTTGATAGAGCGTTAAGGAAGGCTAAGGAAATAGACATTAATGAGGAAAAAAAGAACTGGAAAAGTCTCCTAGGACTTCCAATAGCAGTAAAAGATTATAATGATGTTTCTGGTGTTAAAACTACATATGGATCAAAGATTTTTAAAGACAATGTCCCTATAAAATCTGATGCTACAATATCAAAGCTAGAGGAAAATGGCGCAAACCCTATTGGAAAGTCTAATGTTCCAGAATGGGCTGGAGGTCATACATTTAACTCTGTAAATGGCACTACAAGGAACCCATTTGATTTTAAGAAAACAGCTGGTGGTTCTTCTGGAGGATCAGCAGCTGCTCTAGCTAGCGGCCAAGTTTGGTTGGCGACTGGCAATGATTTAGGCGGCAGTTTAAGAACTCCTGCAAGTTTTAATGGGATAGTTGGTTTGAGGCCTAGTTTAGGTGTTGTACCACGAGGACAAAGGCATCTTCCTTTTGATAATTTGTGGGTTGAAGGTCCTATGGCTAGGTGTGTTAAGGATGTTGCTCTAATGTTAGATGCAGGAAGTGGTAATTCTAGCGAAGATCCTATATCCTTTGATAATCCTTATAATTCATTTTTAAAATCTTTAGGAAGATTCGATTTACCTAAAAGAATTTCATTTAGTCATGATTTAGGTATAGTGCCAGTCGAAAAGGAGATAAGACAAATCACTTCTAATTCAATTGAAATTATTAAAAAAGAAAATATAGAAATTTCAAGTGAAATACCAAACTTTTCTGGCACATTAGAGAGTTTTCACACTCTTAGGGGTATTTTATTAGCTTGTATGATGGACGATCTTTTGAAAAATCATAGAGATGACATACTTCCAGAAATCATAAAAAATATTGAAGTAGGATATAATGTAACAAGTAAAGAAATAATATATGCTGAACAGATAAGAAAAAATCTTTTGGCATCCATAAATATATTTTTTAAAGATCACGATTTTTTAATTTGTCCTTCGTCGTCAATAGAACCTTTTGACGCAGATAAACCATTTGTTACTCAGATTGACGGTCAAAAATGCAAATCTTACATAGATTGGTTTGCAATTACTTTTGCTTTAACAATGACTGCCTGCCCAGTTATTAGCCTTCCATGTGGTTTCACCAAAAGTGGATTACCTGTTGGAATACAGATAATGGGTAAGCCTAGAAAGGAAAATGAACTTTTATCTTTTGCTTGTTTTTTAGAAAAAAAATTACAAGTTAAAGATAAAGTTCCATTAGACTTAACTAAAAAATAAAAATTTGCTTATTATTTATCAAAACATTAATCAAAATAAACAACTTGGTCACTATTAAGATAATCAAGTGCCTTTTGTGATATTTTTAGACCTTCACTAACTTGTTTATCCATAGCATTTTCAACCTCGATAATTCTATCTAATTTCTTTAATACCTCGTCAATTTTATCAAATGGAACAACTGTAACACCATCACTATCGGCGACGATGATATCACCACTACTTATTGTAGTTCCACCAATATTTATAGGAAAGCCAATTTTGGCAGGTCCACTATTAAAAGGTGAATTTGGATTTAAACCTGTACAAAAGCAATCTAATCCTGTTTCAACTATACCATCTAAATCTCTCATAGGGCCATCAGTAACTAGACCTACGCCACCATTGTTTTTTATCATCCCTGCAATTCTATCTCCAACTGCTGCTGTACCTTGAAACCCACTTACACCATTTACTACTATGTCACCTGGTTGTATTTCACTAAGCGCAATAGCCATCCCTAAAACATCAGCGGCTCCAGAAAAGACTGTTAAAGCAGGTCCAACAATATGTTTAACTTTTTTTCCAGGGATAGATAGAGGTTTGATTATAGGATCTAGCGCAGCATAACCATTCAAAGCATCACATATAAAGCCTGTAGGAATGTTTTTAAAGCCATTAATTTGTTCTTCTGATGGTCTTTTCCTACTAGATTTTTTTTTGATTTGTATTAGGGGAGGATTTTCAATCATTTTTAAAACTCGCTTAACTTTATTTTTTTAATTATTAATAATTTAACAATAACATGTTAAATATAAAAATATAACAAGTTAATGGAGTAAATTTTGTCTAGCCTAGTTGATAAATTCCCAAGGGTAGTTGATATGGTAAATCTTGCCAAAAGAAGAATGCCCCATTTTGCGGCTGAATATTTATTCGCAGGTACTGGTTATGATGAAGCATTAGAAAATAATAGAAAAGCTTTTAATCAAATTTATTTAGTTCCTCAATACCTTAAAGGAACAGTTAGCCCAAATTTAAAAACAAAATTATTTGACTATGAATATGACAGTCCATTTGGTGTTGCCCCAGTTGGGATGACAAGTTTGATGTGGCCTGGTGCTGAGATTGCATTAGCAAAAATGTCACTAAAAAATAATATTCCATACTCTTTATCTACTGTAGCTTGTGCCTCTGTTGAAGATGTAGGAAAACATTTAGATGGTCATGGATGGTTTCAACTATACCCACCAGCTGATAAAGCTATAAGAAATGACTTATTAAAAAGAGCTAAAAACTCTGGTTTTAAAACTTTAATAATAACCGCAGACATTCCTGCATCTAGCAGAAGAGAAAGACTTAGGATGGCTGGAGTATCTGTCCCACCAAAAAATAATTTAAGAACTTTTTTCCAAGCAGCAATTTGTCCATCTTGGTCATTGGGAACAATAATTAATGGTATACCTGCTTTTGGGACAATGGACCAATATAGTGATGGAACTTGGCATGGAAATGCAAAATCAAAAGCCGGTTTTGCTGGAAGTCAAATGCAGCGTTATTTAGATTGGGATTATTTGAAGGAAGTTCGTGATATATGGAAAGGGCCAATAATATTAAAAGGTTTAATGCATATTGATGACGCTGTAAGGGCTACTAAATTCGTTGATGCTATCTATTTATCAAACCACGGTGGTCGTCAGATAGATATAGCTCCTAGTCCTCTACAAATTTTGCCTGAAGTCAGAAAAAAAGTTGGTTCTAAGTTTCCAATTCTAATAGATTCTGGCTTCTATTCTGGTCAGGATATTAGTAAAGGGTTAATGCTTGGCGCTGATTTTGTTATGACTGGTCGTCCCTTTATCATTGGCTTAGCTGCACTTGGTAATAAGGGTGGAGAGCATGTACATAATATTTTAAAGGACGAGTTATCTAATATAATGGAACAAGTATGTGCAAGTAATATACAAGAATTAAAAGCTCAAAACATAATGTTAGGTAACGATTTTAATATCAAAAAATTTTCTTAGTATTTATAAAGAGCTGAACCTCTTACCTGGCAAAACCATTTCAGATCCAGTTTTGATGTGAAGTAATGCAGGTAAATTATTTTGATTTGTCCAATTTTTTGCCTCAATAAAAGTTTTATAAAATTCATCAGTATTCTCAACTGTATAGCCTTGGCCACCCATTGCAGTAGCTAAATCAGAAAAATTTGGGTTAACTAAGCCAGTATGTTTATATTTTCCTTTGTAATTTTTATGTTGATGCATTCTGATTGTACCGTACATCTCATTATCAACTACAAAAACTATTACAGCTGCATTATATTGCACAGCTGTGGCAAACTCATTTTCAGTCATTTGAAAGCATCCATCACCAGCTAAAGCAATAACCATTTGATTTGGATAGCGAAGTTTGGCCGCGATTGCTGCAGGCAATCCGTATCCCATTGAACCGGAGATTGGTGCTAGTTGTGTTTTTACCTTTGTAAACCTAAACAATCTATGACCCCAGACTGCATAATTACCTGCACCATTAGTTATAATAGTATCAGGATCTAATTTTTCTCTTAACGATCTGAATGCTGATGTTAAATCAACTCCTGAATTAGGAGCTTCAAGTGGCATGTCTCCCCAATCAATATAATCTTCATGAGCTTCATTAGTATCAGCTAAAATATTTTCTTCTGGTTTAGTATTAAAACCCTTTAATGCGTTATTAAGAACATTGACAAATTCTATTGGATTAGCGGTAATACCTAGGTATGGATTATAAATTCTTCCAATTTCCTCTGGTCCTGGGTGTATATGTACTATTTTCTTGTTATGATCAGGTATACCAAATAATGAGAAACCTTGAGATGGATTCTCGCTTAATCTTGCACCTAGAAGAACAATATAATCACTTTCATTAATACGTTTGATTATCTTTGGATTAACACCTAAACCAAGATCTCCTCCGTAGTTTTTATGAAAATTGTTAAAAAAACTTTGTCTTCTGTGAGAGGTTAATATAGTTAAGCCTAACATCTCTGAAATAGACATAAGATCTTTTTCTGCCTTTTCAGACCATACAGATCCTCCTAAAACTAGTATTGGTTTTTTTGCTTCTTTAATTCCTTGAATGAATTTAGCTAGGTCATTAGTGGATGGTGCTGAGACAGTTTGATGTATATAACTGGTGGCTTTTTTATTAGTTTTTTCAGTTAACATATTTTCAGGTAATGCTATAACCACAGGGCCTGGTCTTCCTGACATTGCAGTATGATAGGCACGAGATACTATTTCTGGTAACCTGTCAGCCTGTTGTACTTCCACAACTAACTTAGCCATACCTCCAAAAAATTGTTGATAGTCAACTTCCTGGAATGCGTCTCTCCCATACATCTCTCTACCTATTTGCCCGACAAAAAGTATCATGGGTGTACTGTCTTGTTGAGCAATGTGTACGCCAGCTGCGGCATTTGTCGCTCCGGGTCCTCTTGTAACAAATGCAATTCCTGGTCTACCTGTTAGTTTTCCATCTGCTTCAGCCATAATAGATGCTGCACCTTCGTGTTTGCATAGAATTGTTTCAATAGAAGTGTCTTGAAGTCCATTCATGACTGAAAGGTAACTTTCTCCTGGAACACAATAAACTCTATCAACTTTTTGCTTTTCCAATAGCTCTACTAATAGTGTTCCCGCTTCTTTCATTTTTTAATCCTTGAATTTTTGTCTATAGGGTGAATTTTTTGGTAACATATCTTTTTTGATTGGTAAAACTAATTCGTGTAGCAAATGTGAGGAGAGAGTTTTCCCGTGCCTATCAAGTCTTAAAGAACTATTTACACCGCCACCAAGTGCATTTTGAATTACAAAATTTAATGCGTATAGATTTGGTAATTCGTATCTATCAACTTTACTAGCGCCCAAATGTTTAAAAATTTGTAAGACCTTTTCTTTAGTAGCAATTTCATAGATTATATCCCAGCATTTTTCTTCATAGGCAATTAGAGAAATATTAGATACATCTCCTTTGTCTCCTGCTCTAGCATGAGCAATTGCATGAATAGGTAGATCTATAAAATCCATAAATTCCTCTGATATTTAAAAAATTTTTACTCTTATATTTGGGTCTACAGTTTTTCTATCAACTAATATTGAGGCAGTTGATGACTGAGGGGTAACGTACCCTCTACCTCCGCCTCCAGCTGAAGGGCCACAGCAATACAAAGACATCACTTCATCTACTAATTGTTGAGCTTGATGTTTAAGCGGATAAATACCAGAAGTCCTTACTCTATAATCCCCGTTTTCTGGAAGATTATAAGATGATTCTTCATCATGTGAAAAGTGGACTGACCCAGCGCCAATAATTTCAACTCTTAATTGCCCTTGTAATCCTAAAGTTTCAATCCTTTTGCGAATTACTTCTCCTGCAAGTTTTGCTCTTGCAAGAGCATTAGGGCCAGCATAGCTCATTTCTGCTTCTCCCATAAAACCATTATCGCAACAAATTGTTGCTTTAAGTTTTTCAGGAGGTTTTTTTCCTTTTCCTCCTCTAACAATAACTCTGTTTGCACCATCATCCTCTAATTCTAAATTAGTCATGTCAGCAGTTACGTCTGGTACTAAATAATTTGATGGATCATGTGTTTCATATAGTAGTTGTTCCGTAACAGTAGCTTTGCTAACAAGGCCACCTGTGTTTACTGGTTTTGTAATTATAAATGTACCGTCTTTACTAAACTCTACTATTGGAAATCCAACATTCGCGAGGTCAGGTACATCTTTAAAGCCAGGATCAGCAAAGTAAGATCCAGTGACTTGTGCTCCGCATTCAAGAAGGTGACCACATATAGTTCCAGCTCCTAATAAATCTAGATCATTTATTTCCCATCCAAACTCATACATTAGTGGTCCAAGTGCAAGAGCGCTATCTACAGTTCTACCAACAATTACTATGTCAACATTTTGGGTTAATGCATCAGCAATTGGTCTTGCACCTAAATAAACATTTGCAGCTGTGATATTATTGTTTGAAAAATCAAGACCTTCCATAGTTGGACTGTTTAAAATTTCTTTATGTGACATGTATTCTAACAAGTCATCCCCGATAACTACTCCAATTTTTGGTGTTCTAGTATTTAGTTTTTTTGAAATCTCTAATATTCTTTTTGCAGCTCCTACAGGATTGGCTGCGCCTATATTTGAAATAATTTTAATATTATTTTCAAGACACTCGTCTAATATAGGGTTGATATAAGAATCTAAAAATGGAGAATAACCCTCTTCAGGATTTTTTAATCTATATTGTTGGGCAATAGCGAGAGTACGTTCAGCTAGGACTTCAAACATAAGATACTTTGGAGAATCAATATTTTTTAGTTCTTTTACGATTGGAATAGAAGCATCAAATCTATCACCTGAAAAACCAGCTCCACAGCCTATATAAACTTTTTTTTGTTTCATTTGATCTAATAAATTATGTTTGTTTTAATTGATAATGTTTTTTAAAGTAATATGATATTTATTTCTTATCAAATAGTTAATTATCCAATTTAATCAAAGAGGAATATTAAATGTCTAAAGTTGCAGTAATTACAGGTGCGGGTACCGGAGTAGGTAGAAGAGTTTCAGAAGTTTTGTCAAAAGAGGGTATTATTGTTTATCTAATTGGTAGAAGAAAGGACAAATTAGTAGAAACGCAGAATATGTGCTCAGGTCAAGCAGAAGTTTTACAATGTGACGTTAGTGATCCTGTTGCAGTAGAGAAGGCTTTTCAGACAGTTGAAGAAAAACATGGAAGGCTTGATGTGTTATTTAATAATGCAGGGATAGGTGTTCCAGCTCAATCTATAGATGAGATGCCATTTGAAAATTGGAAAAGTGTTGTAGATATCAATTTAAATGGAATGTTTTTATGTGCTAAATATGCATTTGCATTGATGCGAAAACAAAGACCTCAAGGTGGTAGAATTATAAATAATGGCAGTGTATCATCTGTAACTCCAAGGCCTGGTTCTATTCCTTATACTGCCACTAAACATGCTGTTACAGGAATGACTAAAACAATATCATTAGATGGAAGAAAATATGATATTGCATGTAGTCAAATTGATATAGGAAATGCAGAAACCCCAATGACTGAAAGAATGAAAGAGGGCGTTCCTCAGGCTACTGGAAAAATGGATGTTGAACCAGTTATTGACTCTATTCATATTGCTGATGCAGTTTTATACATGGCAAATTTACCAGTAAACGTAAATGTTTTAAATATGACTGTAATGGCTAACAAAATGCCCTTCGTGGGACGAGGTTAGATTTTATCTAAATGTTTTCTCATAGCTGGAAAATATGTGTCTTTATCTCCATTCTCTATGGATAGTTTTAGTATTCTTTCAGAAGTGAGTGCTCCAGGTAATTTAATATTTAAACTCTTTCCCAACTCAATAGCGTAGGATAAATCTTTAAGTGCGTACTCTGATGAAAATGCTTGAGTAGGGAAATGGTTTTGAGCAATACTCTTTAAACCATGGTTTCTTAATGCAAAACTATCTGCAGAACATTTAGTAATATTATTAAATAAATTTTCAACCTTAATACCATATTTTTCACCAATAGCTGCCGCTTCGCTTAATGCCAATACTGTTTCAAAAAGTATCATATTATTTAATATTTTAGTTAGCTGTCCTGAACCTACTTTTCCACAAAACATTATATCTTTGCCCATATATTCTAAAATTGGTGTTATTTTTTCAAATACATCTTTTTCAGAGCCTACCATTATGGCCAAGGTTCCATCTACAGCAGCTTGCCTGGTTCTTGCTATTGGAGCATCTGCAAAATAAGCCATTCGATTTTTAGTTTCTTTCTGTAATTCCACCATTAAATCAGGTTGTGAAGTTGACATATCAATAATAAACTGATCACGTTTTATTTTTTGAATCATTTTTTGTTTTGTAAAGTATAACTCCTTCACAAAATCACCCCCAGGAAGACAGGTGATAACTAAATCGGATTGTTCAAAAATTTGATCAATATTTTGAGCTATGTTAGCTCCATTATTTTCTAATATTTTTTCTATTTTGGGGTTTAAATCTTTTACCAATACTTGCCATTCTTTATTTCTAAGAAGGTTTTTGCACATAGAACTACCCATTACTCCTAATCCAACAAAACCAATAATTTTAATTTCAATTTTTTTCATTTTGTTCCACATTAAATAATATTAGGTTAAATTTTTTTTAAACTGTAATATATTTAAATCTAATTGTAATTGGTTTAAATTTTAAAGTGTAAAGGTAATTATTGTGCACTATGATACGTTAAAAAATGAACACGGACTTCCGCATGATCCATTCAAAGCAATTGTTGCACCACGCCCAATAGGTTGGATTGGAAGTCAATCTTTGTTAGGCATATATAACTTAGCTCCATATAGTTATTTTAATGCTATTGCTGATCGTCCACATTATGTCATGTTTTCTTCAGTTGATATTAAAGATTCTGTTAAAAACATTGAAGATACTGGTGAGTTTACAGTTTCTCTAGCTACAGAAAATTTATTTGATAATATGAATGGAAGTTCAGTTCCTGCTGGGTCAGAGATTGATGAATTTGAGTTGGCTGGCTTAAAACCACAAATTGGTAAGTTTGTCTCTGCACCATTTGTGTCTGAGGCTGCTGCTGCCCTAGAGTGTAAGCATTGGAAAACAATTGATCTTCCTAATGTTAATAGAGATAACGGCACTGGAAATTATGTTATTTTTGGGAAAGTTGTTGGCATATATATCAATGACGATTTTATAAAAGATGGTTTGTTTAACGCAAGTGCTGCAAGGCCATTAGTAAGATTAGGTTATATGGATTATGGTGTAGTCGGATCTGAAAACACTTTTTCTAAAAACAGGCCTAAATTAAATAAAGATGGAAAATTAGAACCAGTGGATGAGTGGGATGGAATTTATAGATAATAAATTAATAAATGATTTTTCTAGAAATGGTGTTG
>JGI20151J14362_10001356_pt1 | contig 17743 bp, 8 predicted proteins | sample COG_01_FD_14362 | JGI IMG/M metagenome (IMG submission 14362)
CCCCCCCGCCCCTTTCGTCTTGGTCACCGTCGTCGTCGCCGCCGCCGCCGTCCTTCCCGTTCCCGTTCCCGCCGCTTTTTCGTTTTCGTGGCCTCCTCGGCGCCGTCGCCTCCTTCAGCGTCGTCTGCAGCAGCTCCACCGCCTTCCGTAGCGTCGCGTTGTCCTTCCGGGCACTCTCCGCGTCCCGCTCCATCTTCGCGAGCCGTTCCTTGAGCTTCATCTCGCGTCCCTCCGCCTTGTCCAGGGTGTGCACGCGGGTCTCGTGGAGTCTCAGCTCGGGCATCGATTTGAACGCGTCGTGTTCTTCGCACAGCGGCCGTGTACACCGAAACATCCGCTCCGTGGCGTGCACCCGCGCGTGTTGCCGTAGGTGCTCCGCGAGTTTAAACCCTTTGCCGCATCCCTCGACTTGGCACTTGAACGGTTTCTCGGTGCCGTGCGTGGCGACGTGTTTTTCCATCCGCGCTCGGCCTTGGTTGGTGACGAAGTCGCAGCCCGGGATTGGGCACGTGCGGATCGGCGCTCCGCCGTGCGGGTGGAGTATCGCGCCGTGTTGCGCGAGTGTGGTGTGTTGCGCGGGGAGGCCGCCCGGGTGCGGGGGGACGAGGTGCGCGTGCGGGTCGAGGGACATGGCGTGCGCGGGGAGGCCGGGGAGGACGGGGTGGACCATGTTGGGCGGCGGCTGGAGCATGGTGTGGTGGCCGGGGACGATGCTCATGAAGAGCTGCTCGTGCGGCGGGCCGTAGCCATGGCCGGTGTTCATGGCTGCTGGCTAGTCAGTAGGTGGGCCAGAGGGACCGTCCGCCGAGTGAGGGGGGCGCTCTCTCCTATGAAATGCTGACGCTGCCTTCGACAAGCTGCCTTTGACCTAAAATTGACCAAAATTGGCGAGTGAGATAGAAAATTACGGGCTCGTATGGGCATTTGGTATGAGGGTGCAGCCTTTTTATCTCTACTTCAAACACTGGTTCGTCAGGCGCAATCAATCAGGCTGGCGTTATTCTTCTTTGAAGGGGGTGCAGAGGATCTCAACGTGCGCACTCTTCGGGGCGCGCTCCCTATCCGCGACGTCCGCGACCGGGATCACACAGAGGCGCGCGATGGGTTTCTTCAGCCCCACAAAGTCCCCCAAGGCCGCCTCGAGCAAGCCCGCCGCCGCGGGCAAGCCCCTGCACCTGCTCCAGTACGACGAACGGACCAAAAAGTTCGAGCTGGGCGCCGAAGCGTTGGACGCCCTCCGCAAGATCCGCGGCGACGTCGGCGTGCTCGCCGTCTGCGGCCGCGCGCGCCAGGGCAAGAGCTACATCCTCAACCAGCTGTGCAGCGCCGGGAACGAGTCGGGATTCAAAGTGGGACCCACCGTCCGGCCGTGCACCAAAGGCTTGTGGATCTGGTCCGCGCCCATCGAGCGCATCGACCCAGTCACCGGCAAGCGCTTCCACGTCATCCTCCTGGACACCGAAGGAATCGACGCGTACGACCAGACCGGCCAGTACAGCACGCAGATCTTCTCCATGGCGGTGCTCCTATCCTCGCTGTTCTGCTACAACCAGATGGGCGGCATCGATGAAGCCGCGCTCGATCGCCTGTCCCTAGTCACGGAGATGACAAAACACATCCGCGTTCGCTCCGAGGGCAACGCGCGTAGCGACGCACACAAGGGCAAGGGCACTAACGTCCGGGAGCTCGGCACGTTCTCGCCGTCGTTCGTCTGGCTCCTCCGCGACTTTTACCTCGACCTGGACGACCCCGAGCACGGCGGATACGTCACCGCCGCGGACTACCTCGAGTCCGCGCTGCGCAACGTCTCCACCGCGAATGGAAACAAAGGCGCCGAGGCGAAGAACGCGATCCGCGAGAGCATCCGCGGCCTCTTCCCCGAGCGCGAGTGCTTCCCGCTGGTCCGGCCGGTGAACGACGAGAAGCAGCTACGACAGCTGGACACCGTCCCGCGCTCCGAGCTCCGGCCCGAGTTTCGCGCCGGTTTGGACTCGCTGCTCGATTTACTCTTTGAACGGTGCCGGCCGAAAAGCGTCGGCGCCGACGTTCTCAACGGGCCCGCGCTCGCCGCGATGGCGACGCAGTACGTCGCCGCGATCAACGACGGCGCGGTGCCCGCGATCGCCACCGCGTGGCAGAGCGTCGCCGAGAGCGAGTGCGCCGCCGCCGTCGAGGAAGGCGAGGCGGACTACGTCGAACAATTTTACGAAGCAGCCGACGATACACCCATGGATGAGGCCAAGTTGTCCGTGTGCCACGCGCAGGCGATCGAACACGCGCGTTCGGTGTTCGACGCCCGCGCCGTCGGTAACCCCGAGACCAGGGCGGCGGCGTACATCAAGCTGGAGCGCGCGTTGCAGGGCCGATACCGCGAATACCGCGAGCGGCGCGTGGCGGCGGCGTCGGCGCGATGTTCCGAGCTTTTGGCCGCCGCGTCGACGCGCGTGATGGGCGCGGCGAACGCGCCGGACGCCAGCATCGATTCCGTGCTGGCACGTATCGATTCCGAGGTTGAGACGTACCTCGCGGAGGCGGACGGTCCGAGCGCGCACGAGCGTTTGGGTGGGTTTTTGAGAGACGCGGCTAAATTCGCGGTGGGCGCGCTCGCGACGAAGGCGCTCAGCGCATCGCGATCCGAGTGCGCGATGGAGCGGCAAAAGGCGGAGAGCGCGACGGCATCAGCCCGGGAGCTCGAGCAGAGGGTCATAGAGCTCGACGCGAGGGTCCGGGAGATGGACGCGCGCGCGAGAAGCGCGGAGACCCGCGCGTCCTCCGAGGCGGACGCCCGGCGAGTCGCGGAAAAAGCCGCGGCCGACGCCGACGCGGCGCGGAGGGAGGAAGCCTCGAACGCGCGTGAGGACGCCGCCAAGGCTGCGCTCGCGCTGCAGAACGCGCACAACGAGTTCAAGATGACCGAGGTTGGCGCGACGCAGCGCGAGGGTAGCTTACGCGAGGCGTTTGAAGCCGAACGAGCTCGAGCCGAGGCGGCGGCCAACGACGCGAGACGAGCGGAACGCGAACTCGCCGCCGCTCGCGCCGATTCCACCGCGCTTCGCGCCGCGCGCGATAGCAGCGCGTCGCAGCTGGAGAAGGAGCTCACCTCGCTGCGCGCGCGGCTCGGGGAGGCTGAGCGCGCGCGGGAAGGTGCGGAGAGCGCGGCGAGGGACGCGAGGGCCAAGGCGTCGGCGGCTGATTCCGACGCGAGGGCTCACGCCGCGGCTAAGACGGCGACGGCTGAAACGGCCAGGCGGGATGCGGAACGGCGCGCGGCGGAGGCTGAGAAACGCGCGGCGTACGCGACGACGCGCCTGGAGGAACTGCGCAAGAGCGGCGAACTCATCTCACCGGCGCGGAAATCGCACGGGAGCTCGGACGACTTGATGAACGCGTGGAGGGCAGAGGCGGAGGCCAAGTCCGGAGGTATTCCGGCCGCCCCAGGTCCTGAAACGACGGAGACGGGGAAACCCACGCCGCTGTCGCCGTCCAAGCGTCGCAGGGAAAAGTCCCCAACGCCCATCGAGGAGGAGCCCGAGTTCGTGGACGCCGTGGAGGCGCCCGCGGAGGGCGCCGGCGAGCCCGAGCCCGAGGGAGACTTGCGGGAAGAGGCGGCGGCTATGACAGTCGCGCAGCTGAAGCACAAGCTGCAGACGATGGGTCTGGCGCACCTGTACGCGGGGAAGCGCGGGGTGAAGAAGGCGGACTTGGTGAACATGTACGTGGACGGGGAAGAGGGTGGAAACTGAGGATACTGAGAATTTGAGGCGGAAGCGACGAGAGATCTCTAGAAGAAGATGACGGAAACCACAGACAAATTGACGCTACACTCTACGCCGACGCGTCCTTGGGCGTCGGCGGCGTGGACGAGCCCCCCCCGCCGCCGCTCCCGCTGAACCTCGGGCTCGCGCTCTTGATCGTCACGTGCACCGCGCCGCCCGCTTTTTTGGCGCCTTTGGCCATCCCGCCAGCCACGTACGCCGCTCCGACTCCAACCTGTCTCATCCGACGCTTCGCCCTCTTTGATATGAAACTCACCGCGGAGACAACCTCGGTGGGCATGAGCTGCGTGATCCTGATGTCGGAGTCGTCCTCGATGAGCCCCTTGCGTCGAAGCATCAGGTACGTGAACGTGCACAACGTCGGGACCGCCGCCCAGAAGACGTAGTACCCGTACGTGGTTCGAAGCTCGGGCATGTTCTCAAAGTTCATGCCGTACACGCCGGTGAGGAACTGAACCGGGATGATCAACGCGGTGAGGATCGTCAGCGTGAACAGAGTCTCGTTCGTCTTGTGCGTCTGATGCACCTCTATGCGCGACATGATGTCACCGCACCGCTCGTTGTGCATCCCGCACAGCTCCGCCAACGACGACGACTGCCGCTCGACGACGGCGACGAAGCTTCGGAACCGAGCGTTTTCAAAAAGCTGCAGCGGATCCTCCGCCAGTATCTCAGTCAGCCGCCGCGTTCTCAGCGCGAACCGGCGCATTCGCCACAGCTCCGTCCGCACCTTATCCGCCGGTATGTTGTAACGCAGTCCGGGTTTCATGATCAACGCGTGCGCCAGTAACTCGAGGTAATCGCCCAGCTCCTCGGCGAGGGGGAACGAGTCTTCCATGAATTTGTCCGCGAGCACCGCTAACAGCAAGGTGGCGTCCGCGTTTGGGTGGTTACACGCGCTCGAACCCTGCACGAGCGTCTCCCTCAGGCGGTCAAAGTCCGTCCCTGGGCTGGCGTACTCGCTCACCGTCAGTAAGATCCGTCTGTTCGGGATGAAGAGCGCGGAGACTTGCTGGTCGCTGACCATCGGTATGTCGCCCTCCGAGTCGTTCCTGTCTAAGAGCTGCATGGCGACGTACATGTGCGTCCCGAAGAACCGAAGCCGTGGTTCCCTGTGCCGCTTGAAGAACAGCGCCACCGCGTCGTCGCCGTTCTTACCGCCCCCTCGGCGTGCCCCACCGTTGCTGGGCGCGCCCGTGTTGAGCTTCATTCGCGCGAAGAACTCGCGCAGCACCGTGTCGTTGACGCCTTCGATGTGGAACCAGGACGTCACGTTCGGCCGCGGGGGCGCGTCCGCGACCTCGTCGATGAGCGCCAGTGTTTGTGTCTCGGTCTCGGGCTCGACGCACCGCCCTGGGGTGTTCCGCAGGTTGGCGTACTCGCAGTAGTACGTCTTGGGAGACGGCTCGGGCTCGATGTCCGCGTGTTTGTTGTTGAGGTAATCCACGGTGAGCTTGGTGAACGTGTTGAGTTCCTCCTCCTTCTTGGCCTCTGACCGCGTGATCTTCTTGGGCTTGGGCGACGATGACGTTTGGCTCGGGAACAGCCGGCTCTTCTGCTGTTTCGGGGCGGTCGTGGTGGCTGCGAGTGGATGGGAGGGGGGCACGGTGTTAAATAAGTCTTGGAAGGCGCGACGAAGCGCGGCGGACGGTCCCTCGGGATGCGCGCACCTTGTATCTCCTGCACCGCCTGCTGGAACCGTCCTCCCCTCGCCTGAGGCGGGTCCATGGTCGATCGATCGTCTGGACTCTCGATACCCTTCTCCTCAGACAGTCGAACTCTGCTCTACTAGGGCACGGTCATCAGTAATTTATAACGGCGGTGCCAAACACGTTTTCTCTTGGACGCGCTTTCGCGCGAACCATTTTCCAAACCGCAAACAAACCGAACCAAATCGGAGGAAGTATCAGCAACAAATCGCATACGTTCCGCGGCTGAAATATGCAATTGGCAACCTCGGTTCTCAGACCCAAGGCGAATGCCCAATCAAAGCGCCAGATATTTTGCGCCAGCCTGTAATGCTTTTACATGTGGCCAAACAAAAGGCTGTGCTGGCCCCGCGAAAGCCAAAAAAACTCCGTTGTCAGAAAAAACACCGGAACTTCGAGGCCGGTTTCGGGGTGAACACGGGCGCGTCGCGGCGTATCGCGAGACACACTCGGACGCACTGGCGTGCACACGAGTCTTCGGACCCGTCCCGCGCCTCGCACCGGCGCATCGTCGTTCGGAAGCGCCCACTGAACGTCCGCAACTCGCACGTTCCTTTCGGAAAAAGAAGTCGCATCTCGCCGGAACGCAGGAGAGAGAGTTCTCTCGTCTCTGGGAAAAAGACCCGCGAAGTACACGGCCGCGGCGAGGCAGTGATCCCCGCGCGCGCCCGGTGATAAGCGACCTTCCGGGAGGGCGTTTGTTCGCTAACGTATCTCGAGGGACCTCTCATTGAGCGAACGCGCGACCTCGCTCGCGTGTCGGCGACATGAGCGCGGCATCCCTCGCGTTCTCCGGCGCGCTCGCGCCCTGGAGACGCCACCGCTCGGATGATGGTGGCGGGAGCCGGATTGCCGGCGAGCGGTCCTCCGGCCGCGCGACCTGCGTGGTCGTGCGAGCGCGCGTGTCCGGCGGACCGGAGACCGAGGAGTCCCGATGGATCCCCCCTCCCCCGTTCCCGGGCGAGACACGCACGGAAACCGGTGCCACGGTGCGTCCCGGCGCCCGTCCGACCGCGCGTCTTCTCGGCACCCGACGACACCATCCTCGCGGCCCAGAATTAGAATTAATTCCCGCGACCGATCTCGCCCCTGACCGACCGTCCTCTCCCGACCTCCCTCTCATCACGCAGTCGTGGGGCAAGACGCTGAAGCTCGCGCTCGCGGGTGTCGCCATCACCGGCGCCTCCCTCGTCATGCCCAGGCGCGCGCACGCACTCCCCGACGCCGTCGTCAACGGAGGGTACGCCGCGGCGGGCGCGACGGCTGCGTCGTACATCCTCAAGCAAGTCGTCGGCGGACGAACGTCGAGCACGACGGCATCGTCCGCCGCGGTGCTCGCGCCCGCCACCGACGGAAGCGCCGGGACCATCGCCGACGCCATCGCCGCGGAGGCGCTCGCCGGTGGCGTCGTCGGCGCCAAGCCGGGATCAGTCGGGATCACGATCGTCGAGGACGCCGCGGACTCGGCTGTTCACGCCGGCGATGACGCCTCGCGCGCGGCGACCGGCATCGCCGCCGGTCTCGAGCACGCGGGGACTTCGCATTCCCCGGTGATCAAGACGGTCCAGAAGGAGGTGGTCAAGACGATTCGCGTCCCACGGAAGAATCTCACCCGATCCGATCTCGTGAATCTCATCATCCGGGAGACGCCCGCGTGGCAGATCGGCCTGGCCGCGGCGGTCCCATGCGCCGCGCTCCTCGCCGTCGTCGTCGCCGCGCGTCGTTTCACACATCTCGAGATCGCAAAAGCCCGGAACGAGCTCCTCACCGACCACGAGCAGGAGCTCGCGGAGCAACTGGAGAAGACGGAGGAGAAACTCGCGGCGATGATCAAGACGCACGCGTCGGTGTCCAAGGAGAAGGAATCACTTGAGAAGAAGACGACGCAGATGGAGACCAAGATGAACCAGAAGGCGATGCTCGAGATTGAGAAGCTCGAGGCTAAGTTCATGATGCGCGAGGCTGAGCAGGCGAGGGAGGTTGAGGAGGCGAGGGAAGCCCTCGCCGCCGTCGTCAAGGAGAAGGAGGAGCTCGCGCGGAAGATTGAGTCGCGGGCCAAGTCCGAGGCGGACGCCGCGATCGCGGAAGTGGAGGCCAGGCTCCGTGCCGAGGCGGACGTCGCCGACAAGGCTGCCGCCGAGAAGCTCGAGGCGGCGCAGACGGCGGCCAAGGCTGAGCTCGAGGCGGCGCAGACGGCGGCCAAGACTGAGCTCGAGGCGGCTGAGAAGGCCGCCAAGGCTGAGCTCGAGCAGGCTGAGAAGGTCGCCAAGGCTGAGCTCGAGCAGGCTGAGAAAGCGCTCAAGGCTGAGCTCGAGCAGGCTGAGAAGGCCGCCGCGGCAAAGCTGGAGACGGTGCAGCGGGATCTGGACGCTGCCCGCTCCGAGGACGTTCAGAAGCTTGAGGACGCGTACCGGGCGAAGGCGGAGGCGCTCGAGAAGGACAAGTCAACCGCCGACGAGGAGCTCGCAAAGGCCAAGGCTGAGCTCGAGACGGCGCTGAAAACCGCGGAGTCGGAGCTGGAAGCCGCGCAGACGGCGCTCAAAGCCGAACTCGCGTCGGTCAAGTCCGAACTCGCATCCGCCGAGAAGGCTGCCGAGGAGATGCTCGAGTCCGCCGACAAGGCGCTCGAGTCCGCCGACAAGGCTGCGCTCGAGAAGCTCGAGGAGGCGCGACGGGCGCTCAAGGCTGAGCTCGAGCAGGCGGAGAAGGCTGCCGCGGAGAAGCTGGAGACGGTGCAGCGAGATCTGGACGCCGCACGCTCCGAGGACATTCAGAAGCTGGAAGAGGCGTACCAGGCCAAGGCGGAGACGCTCGAGAAGTACAAGGCTACCGCCGACGAGGAGCTCGCAAAGGCCAAGGCGGATCTCGACAGCGCCCTCGACGAAGCCTTGAACCTCGAAAAGTCTAAGGCGACCGCCGACGAGGAGCTCGCGCGCGCCAAGGCGGATCTCGAAAGCGCTCAGGCGACCGCCGACGAGGAGCTCGCAAAGGCCAAGGCGGATCTCGAGAACGCCCTGGACGAGACCTCGACGTTACGCGCCGAGCTCGTGGACGCCAAGACGTCCGCGGAGACTGTCGCGGAGACGATGATGAAAGAAGCGGATGAACTCCGCGCCAAGTACGAGGGCGAACTGGCCGACGCGACGGCGGCCAAGGCTGAGCTCGAGCAGTGGCGAGCGGACCGCGAGGAGTGGGAGACGATCACGAAGGATAACTTCCTCGCGATGGAACGCGAGCTGAAGGAGACCAAGGCAAAGCTCGAGGCGACGGAGACGGAGGCTGCGGCGGCGGCGGATGAATCCGACGTCGAGGCGATGCGAAAGATTGAGGCGATTCGCGGCGAGCTCGAGACGGAGGTTGCCATCGCGTCCGACAGGCTGCAGGCGATGGAGGCGACGATGCGCGCCGCGCAGCAGGCCAGGGCGGATGCGGAGAAGGAGCTCTCGGACGTGCGCCAGGACATGGACACGCTGCGCCAGATGATGGACGACACCTCCCGCGAATCCGTGCAGCAGAACCTCGACATGGAGCAGGAGCTGAGCCGCGTGGTGAACGAGGCGAGCGAGCTTCGCGCCAAGCTCGACGCGCAGGCCGCACAGCTGGCGCTCGCCGACGCCGACGCCGCGAAGAAGCTCGAGATGGCCACCGGCGAGACCGCCGCGCTTCGCGCCGAGATCGAGGCGAGCAAAGTGGCGCAATCCGCCGAGTCTGCCACGTTCTCGGCGTCCAAGGCTGAGCTCGAGGAGGCCATGCGTCGCGCGCACGCCATCGCGAAGGAGAACGCGATCAAGATGGTCAAGCACAACGAACGCATGGGCCGATGGAAGTCCTACAAGTCTGGCGACATCGACATCCCGGTCAAGTTTGAGATTGCGGTTGAGACGCTCCCCGGACAACGCGTGGCGATGGTCGGGACTTGGAACGACTGGGACATCGGTAAGGCGTTCCCGATGGTGTGGACGGAAGGGAACGTGTGGACGGTGACCACGCCGATCCACGGCGACGACACGTACGAGTACAAGTACGTCGTGATCGACGGCGAGGGGCCGGAGGCGCTCGAGAACGCCACGTGGCAGACTGGAAACAACCGAGCGCTGGGCCTCAACCTGAGTTTGCACGACGAAGTCGCGCTCGTCGAGGTTGTCGACACCTGGCGCGCCGACCCCAAGCAGGCGCCGATCATCCTCCACATGGTCGACGGCACGTTGAAGGAGGAAGGCTCGACCAAGCTACTCCACGACGTCATCCGGGAGCTTCGCACCGAGCAGGCGCTCCTCGACGGGTCGCTCAACGTCAAGGTTTTGGCGGAGATCGCCACCGCCATCTCCGCCGCCGCGGGGCCCGCCATCGCGGACCCCTTGGACGAGGAGTTCTTCGTCGCCATGGAGAAGGCGGCGGTGGAGGAGGCGACGCCCGCGAAGCCCCCGAAGGATGCCTTCAAGGTGAGCACGGAGTCCAACATCGTGGACGTGACCTCGGAGTCCATTGACGAACACGTCCCGGTTTTCGTCGACGCCCCGAACGCCTTCGAGAACACTCCGGATGCCTTCGAGAACACTCCGGCTACTCCGGTGAACGTGAACGTGACCGCGGACGGGGAGGCGATCGCGGAGGCGACGATGTCGGACGTGGACGTGGGCGAGGGCCAGGACGCGACGTCCTCCTCCAAGACGGGTCCCCGCTGAGCGGACGCCGACGGCGACATAGCGAACATACAACGCACGCGACGTTTTTGATTTTTCACACCTCGCGTCGTGACCGCGTCGCGCCCGGGGTGAAGATGAGGGCGCTTCGTGGCCTCTTCTTCACCGCGGCTGCGCGGGCATCGATGCGAACACGTTTGTAAGTAAAATGCAGCTACAAATCATCGAGTGTCTCGCCCTCAAAAAGAGCTCCTACCTAGCCTTTGCGAACTCCAAAAAACCAAGAGAGAGAAACCGAGAAAAGAATGGCTCTGGCGCTAAGAAGCATACTGCTCCCAACTGCTGATGGGGCGCTCTCTGATTGGTCGAAAGAAAACGGCATCTTTGGTCAGATTTTGCATTTGGTCCCCAAAAAAATCGAGACGTACACACGTGATCAGTCTGCAAAATGTGTACAAATAGAATTTTGTCGTTTAAACCAACGTTTCTTGAGTCGTGGTTCCATAGAGATGCCCAAATTTCCAAAAAATCACACGAAAAAAAAAGCAGATCGGAAGATCTTGAAATCTCCGAGCTGAAATCTCCCACAGAACCCGCAACTCACTCATTCCTCATCCCGGGCGTGCCTTCGGTGCCGCTCAAAGAGTAACCGCACCCTACAAAAATGTCCATGTCCATCGCTACCCAGGCCACCCTCAAGGTTGGCAAGGTCGCGGGCCTGTCCAGGTACGCTTCATTGCACTCGCGTCGCGTCAACGCACATCGTTTACGGGGCAAACCCCGGTCGCTTTTTAATCCATCGGAGCGGTGAACAGCGCTGGATGCCGATATCGTTCCCGAGCTCGAGCGCTCCGGATGTGCGCCCCGCGTCGCCGATGCGCGCGTTCTTTCGAGCACGGCGACTGACCGATGCCGTCATCCCCAACCCACTCTCCTTCCCCACAGGTCCGTCCGCTCCACCAAGGCCAAGAGGTGCGTCTCGCGCTCGCGTTCTCACTCGCCCCGAACCACCACGGGACCGTCCGTGTCGGAGGGTTATCTTTTATCGCGTTTATGTCGCGGATACGGAGTCGGATACGCGCGCGATGGGGGCGTCGCGACGATGCGTTGCGGGATGACGGGACGCCATCGTGCCCTCCCGCACATCCCGCATCCATCGCCGTCGTCTCCGCCGCGTCGTCGATCGCGTCACCGATCCACGCCGCGCATCTAGGCGCCCGCGATGGGCGCCCTCAATCGTCAAAAAAACTCTTCAGGCTCTCCCAGTGGAACGAAAACGCTGACCTCGCCTCCCCTCCCTACCGTTCGAACATCAGGGCCGTCAAGTGCGCCGCCGCCGCCGAGACCACCACCAAGAAGGCCCCCGGCCCCCTCCAGCGCGGAGGCACCCTCGATGGCGACAAGGCTGCCGGCAAGGACGCCGGCTCCGCCGCCAAGACTGGCGCTCTCTTCGCGAATGGCACCCAGGAGTGGTCCGATCCCCGCTGGAAGAACGGCACCTGGGACCTCACCCAGTTCAAGCTCGCCAGCGGCGAGACCGACTGGGACGCCGTCATCGACGCCGAGGTTGTCCACCGCAAGGCGCTCGAGGATTGCCCCGCCGTCTACGACGAGGACGGTCTCTTCGACACCTCCATCGTCCCGTGGTGGGTGTGGGTGAAGCGCTTCCACCTCCCCGAGGCTGAGAAGATCAACGGCCGCGCCGCCATGGTCGGCTACGCGTTCGCCTACGTCATCGACGCCGCGGGCGGCGCCGGTCTCGTCGACCTCCACCAGTCCTTCCTCGGCAAGACGGCGATCTTCCTCACCGTCGCGTTTTGCCTCACCGTTCGCAGGCTCGAAGATATGGAAACCCTCAGCGTCCTCGCCGACGAGGCCACCTTCTACGACAAGCAGTGGGCCGCCTCGTGGGAGGGCAAGGATCGCGACCAGTTCAAGGACCAGTAATCGCGCGTCCTTGAACCAGTGTCCGGTTGTTTCGGTGTCGGTTAATTCACATTTGAATGACGGCCCGACTTGCGAAGTAGCTATACAGAGCGGGTGTTTTCATTTCTTTTAGCCGTCGAGTGGCGGAGCCTCGGCGGGTGGGCGATGATAATTGGAAGGGCGCGTGGGTGTGCGGCGCCCGCGGGTGTTGGAGTCTTTTGAATTTTTCCTCAGCAGAGGTCTTAGGAAAATACATATAATGTACCAGTCATATTACGATGAGCTCGAGTGTCTCTCTCTTCTGGCGCGAGTGCGCGTGGTTGTTAAACTGTTGCCGCTATTGTTACCTGTCATGGCTCTGCTGCCATCGAAGTCTCCTTAAGTGCTGCCTCCGATCGTCCAGCGCCGCCTTGGCCCACGCGAGTTCCTGCCGCAGCGTCGATAGCCTCCTCTCCCTCGCGTCCTCGTCGTTTATATCCGCGGCGGCGCCCTCATCCGACGCCGACCGCCCGGCCGACAGGTGGACCTCCTCGATGGCCGCGGCCACCCGCGAGGCGACGCGCGCCGTGGACGGCGAGTCCTCGTCCACTCGCGGCGGCGGCATCTCGCCGACGTCGCTCTCCGGCGATATTTCCATGTCCAGATCCAGCACCGACGGCGGGGACAGCCGCCTCGGGCTCTTCCATCCGAGCTCCCTCCACGGCTTCATCTGCTGCGAAGGAGTTCGCGACGAGTTCAAATCTTTCCCCACGAGCGGGCCCTCGACGCGGCGCATGACCTCCTCGAAGTCGCATCGGACGGCGTCGATGAGCTCGCGTCGAACCGCACGGCCCCTTAACGCCGCCTGGATGCGCGTCGCCGCCGCCACATCGCGGATCGACACCTCCATCGCGCCCGCTCGCAATGGCGTGTACACAACGGACAGCTGTTGTCACCGCTGAGTCAAGTTTGCCAGTCGTCGTTTCCGAGGTGGGCGAATTTAGCTAGGGCACAATTGACCAGCGAGGGCCTCCGCGTGGGCAGCATCGGACGAGCGCGGAGGACGCATCGGGGCACGGGGAGACACGCACGATGCCGGGATTCGTCCCGTCCTACGGCGAGGGTACCATGGGCGAGCTCGTCCTCCAGGTGCTGCGGGACGCGGGCGATGGAGGACTGACGGTCACCGAGCTGATCGAGGCGTGCGACAGGGCCGGTCGGAAGTTCAAGAACGCGATGGCCGCTCAGTCTGGCGCGCGCAACGCCCTCGTCGGACAGGGTAACCCCAAGTCGCAGGCTGACGCCAAGGCGGTGTTCATGTGCCTGAGCAAAGAGGGGAAGTTCGTGGACCAGCGATGGACTCTCCGGTTCGACAACCTCGATCTCACAAGCCTTCCCCAGACGCCCACGGGAGAGACGGTCATCGTGCCGAAACGCGGCGGTAAACCCGGGGGGCGGCGTAAATCATCGGAGCCCACCGAGCCGCGCGCCACCCGCGGCGCCGCCGCCGCCGTTCCCGCGCCCGAACCACCCGCGGAGACGACAACAACAACATCGGCTCGGCCCCAGCGACAGAAATCCAAGACGCTCCTCCACGACGACGACTTCGAGTACGACGACGACGACGTCGGCGGCGGCGAGGACGACGAGAACTCATCCGACGACGACGAAGAAGAACCCGCGTTGGACCCGACCTCACCCGCCACGCGACCCAAAAAACGACGACGAAGGGGAAAGAACGTCGGGTCGAACGCCGTCCCTCACGACGAGCGAGACGAAAAGTTTCCAGACGGGTTCGAGAAGACGGTGGGCAAGGGAAAAGGCGCGACGACGCTGGGCGGGGACGTGTGGGTGTGCCACATACCTCGCAAGGACACGAACGGCGCGGGTGTGAGCCTTAAAGATAAATCGTTCAGGCTGTTCGAACGTGTCACCAAGCGGCGGTACCCGTTCAAAGACGTGGACCCCAAAGGGTTTCACTCGAGCGGTACCAATCAAACCGTGCTTCGGTCCGTCGACGCGGTGCGACGGTACCTTCAACGGCAGGAGGATCTGCGCACGATGGACGCGAAAACGTTTGCCGCAAAGTACCCGGGTGACGGGACGATAAACGAGGACGTCGTGGCCGCGGCTAAGGCTGAGCCCGAGCCCGAGACGTCGAAGGCGGCGGCGAAGGTCGGTAAAAAAGCTTCGTCGGTTGAGCCGGACCCGGCCGAGTCCCAGGAGCCGCCTCCTACACGATCGAAATCGACGGACACGCCCGTGGATAAGCAGCTGCTCCGTCGCATGCGCTGGGGTTGGCCCACGGCGGAGGCGGCGGCGGCGAACAAGGTGACGTCCGGTGTCCGCGGTAGAAAAAAACCTGACCGGATGACGGCTCCCGAGGGATCGACTTCGTACCCGTTCGTGCTCATCAGGGGCGCGCCTGTGGGCACGCCGGCGCCCGCGGTGACTTCGCCCAGTGGGTGGGTCATGTGCATCCCTGGCGCGATTCTATCGTTCAACGACGGATCGCTCCTGATGTTGTCGGAGTTTTGGGAGACGAGCGACGGCGTGGGGACGGTGTGCGGGCGGATGGTGCTCACCCGGCCGCAGCTCCGCGATACGTACTGCGAGGAAAAGAAGCTAGTTTCCAAGGTGCCGGGGTGGCGGGACGAGCGTGGGACGTATAAGCACGAGGAGGAGGCGGAGACGCGCCAGCTGTTTCTCACGGAGACTGAGATTGAGCGAAGACTCGACAATCTCCGCGTCGCAGTCCCGCCGGTTCCCGGCGCGTGCCTCGTGCGAACGCGTGTGTCCGCGCGGCAAAAGGACAAAGGAAGCGAGGAGTGGCACGACACGTGCTGCGTCCTATCGAAGACCAAGTTTGACGTCAACTGGGACGATGCGCCGCTCGAGGACTCGGGGCCGTGGCGCCGCGAGGTGTTTTCGCGAGGCGACGACCCGACACCGCGGCGGGGCGTCACTAGCGTCGCGAGGATCACGCACCAACGGGAGGTGGCGAGTAGCGCGCAGGCTGCGCTCGCGGCCGTCGCGGAGAAGCGCAGGGCGAAGACGGAGGCGGCTCCGATGGATGTGGACTCGGAGCCGACGGAAGCGACGGCGAACGAGCCCGGCGGGGATGAAATCAAAAAGGAAAAGAGGCGACGGATCGACCTCAACGACGACGACGACGACGACGAGTACGAGCCCGAACGGAAGGTGCAGAAGAAGTCGTTCGTCGACGCCGTCCGACGTGGGTCCGAGCAGCCAGCTGAGGAGGGGCTTCCCGTGGCGGCTTCGTCCAAGGCGAAGGAAACGAAAGAAACGAAAGAAATTCCCGTTCCCGCCGCCGCGCCGGAGGACGCTCGAGCATCCGAGGTGCACGCGCAGGTCCGCGCGAAGGCTGACGAGATGCGCGAGGTACAGGCGGCGCAGGCCAAGGCTGAGACCGAAGCTCGCGATCGTGCCTACGCCGAGTCGCAGGCTCGCGCGGAGAAGCAGCGTAAGGAACGAGAGGAGCGGCAGCTCAAGCTCCAGCGCATGATGGAGAAGCAGAAGCGCGACAAGGACAACGCCGCGCGCATGAGCTTGATGGGCAGCGCGGTCGAGAAGCAGCGCAAGGAAAAGGAGGAGCGCGAGAAGCAGGCCAAGGCGGAGACGGATCGCGCGAAGCGGGCGTCCGAGGATGAAGCCGAGGTTGCCGCATATCGACGGCAAAAGGAAAAGTACGCGGCTTGGCCGGTGAATCCGAAGAACGGTAAGCGTTCGTTGCTGATGGAAGGGGCGAGTCACCCGGTGTGGGCACCGCCGCCGGCGCCCCCGCCGGGCCCGCCGCCGCCCGCGGCGCCTCCTCCCCCGCCCGTCGCGCCGCCTCCGTCGCTGATGCATCGGCAAGGATCGATGGGATCGATGGCGGCGATGGGGGCGCCGCGACCTCAGCAGCACTACCCGCCGCAAGGGCCGCCGCAGCAGCACTACCCGCCGCATCAGATGCCGCCGCAGCAGCACTACCCGCCGGGTCCGCCGCCGCCGAACCAGGTTCCTTACGGCACGACGCCCCCGCGCCAGGATCTTAACCGCAACAGGAACGTTCGCGACGGCCCGTCGGCTCCGTCCGCTTCTTCTTCGGCGAATTCGCTTCCGAAGGAAATCGACGGCGGCTTGATCTGGGTCATGCGCGACGAGATCATCGACGAGGCTTACGACAAACGGCTCATCGCCCTGGCTGCCGACGGCGGTATCGTCTTCGAGAACGCCATCTTATCACCAAACACGGTGATCTTCCTGTGCGCGGTGACGAAGAAGGACGACGGTCACCAGGTGTTGCTCGACACGTTTCGCGCGGTTCGCAGAGAGGGCTCGGGAAGTAAGATGTACCTCAAGGAGATGTACAGGTTCAAGGCCTTGGACCCGACGGCTTTCAAGAAACACATGCCGGATGGACTGCCTAATCAGATGAAGATCGTGCCGTGGCCGATGGTGTCGAGGCCGGGGAAGATCGACACGGTGCAGCGCGGTAAGAACAAGTTTTTGAAGGATAAGTACTTTGAAGATTGGCTCGGCTCCGGACTCATGGAGAAAATCAGGGATGGCAAGAATGAGTTTCCGGCGGTGCTTAACAAGGCTGAAACGGAGGAGCTCGCGTTGGGCCTGATCCGAGAAGGAAGGGAGCAGGACAGGCGGGACAACGAGGGTCGAGCGAGCAACCAGGGTCAGAAAGGTCAGAAAAAAAGTGGCCGCTAATGCATAATAGACTTATCGTCGTATGAGTTTCGTGTATGCAAAATAATTTAAAAAAAATTACAATGAAGTCTCACCACGTTTTCATAGACCACGCGGCAGTGCGAACGAAGAATTCGAACGGACGTGGACTGGTGGAGAGTCCCTGAGATCCGAAGAGAGCTCGGTCAACTCACCGCACGTCGACGTCGAGGAGCGCACACCGACTCGAACTCCCTTCGGTCGCGCTTCGACACCTCACTCGGTGCCGCATCGTCGACCGGCGGAGCGCCGCGGGGGTCCAAAGGACGCTCACGGACAGGCCGCGTCGGTCCCGCGCGAAAAGCACCTCGGCACACATCCCCGTCACCGAACGAGAGAGAGGCACGGACGGACCGAGGCGAGCGCGATGGCGGACCCGGCGACGGGCGCGGTGACCGCGCCCATCACGATCAAGATCAGGCAGCAGGAGCCCGCGGGAGAGCACTCCCTGACAGTCGCCGGCGACGTGCGTGCCCCCGACCGATGATACCACCCCGACCGCTCGCCTCCTCCCTCTTCCTCCCGCGTCCACAACCTTCCTTTTCGTCCTTAACCTTCGCGCCCGCATGGGAGCCACGACCGCGTCTGATCCCAGCGCTGATCCCGCGTCATCCATCCACATCCCGCCTCGAACAGGTCGACGTCTCCGCGCTGAAGGGCATGATCGAGCAAGTCTGCGGCGTCCCCGCGCTGACGCAGAGGCTCATCCACCGCGGACGCGTGCTCAAAGACGATCAACGCGTCGACAACGCCAGGCTTACGGACGGCGACACGATCTTGCTGGTGCAGCGACCGCCGGACGCGCCCGCGGCTCCCAACGGCCCGACCGCACAAGGCACAGGCGCGCAGGGCGTCGGAAACGTCGTCGGGGGTGTCAACACGAACAGCGGATGGCCCGACAACCTGGTGCACGTGGGCGAGCTCCGAGTCCCGCAAGGTACCAGCGGCGCCGCGCAGATCTCGCAAG